>Ga0209498_1002241_pt1 | contig 11741 bp, 12 predicted proteins | sample WalLakDeSediment_FD_184131 | JGI IMG/M metagenome (GOLD analysis project Ga0209498, IMG submission 184131) | Lake sediment microbial communities from Walker lake, Nevada to study Microbial Dark Matter (Phase II) - Walker Lake 11/02/13 Deep... | ecosystem: Environmental > Aquatic > Freshwater >...
CTATCCTGACTTTTACCGTCGGCGCCTTTCTAACCCTGCTCATAACGGTAATCGTTCTCATTCTGGCCAATCTTCCCCTGCCAGGGGCCAATTTCCTGGCCGCCGCCCTGATCGTCGGCGCGTTGGCTTTCGCCGCCGTGGGCGCGGCCGGGTTGACTGGCGGGCTGGCCGCCCGTTTGCGACAACGGGCGGCCCCCGGCCTGTCTGAAGCAGCCAGCTTTCTACGGGCGGTTGTCGCTTTGGAATTAGCCGCCGCCTTTCCCATTATCGGCTGGTTTTTGTTCGTTCCCCTTTGCATTGCTATCTGCCTGGGGGCGGCAAGCCTGGCTCTGATCGGCGGCGCCGCGCGCCAGCCAGCCCGTGAACCGATCGTAACCGTCACGGCCGTTGGAGCCGCCGATGCCGTTTAGCCGCCGCGAATTTTTACAACTTTTGGGTCTGGGCGCGGCCGGGGCCGCTCTCAGCGGCTGCGCCCCGCTCTATACCCGGCTGGCGGGCGGCCCGGTCAGCCTGACCGCCTGGCCTGACTGGCAGGCTGAGCCGGACTATCCCCGGCTGAATCGGGTCACCTTTGGCCCCACGCTGGCGGAACGAGCAGCCGTGCAGGAAATCGGTTTCGCCGCCTGGTTGGAGGAGCAGTTGGCCTATGAAACGATCGACGACCGGCCGGCCGATTTGCGCCTGCGCCCCTACGATCTCATCGAACAAGACGCCGATTATCTGTTGATGTGGGATCCGGAAGAGGTGCAACGGCCGTTCAAACAGGCCGCCCTCCTCCGCCGCGTCTACAGCCAGCGCCAGGTGTACGAGATGGCCGTCCACTTTTGGACCGACCATTTCAACATCGCCATCACCAAAGGAGATGTCTGGGCGCTCAAGCCGGCGGACGAGCGGCAAGTCATACGCCGTCACGCCCTGGGCAATTTTGCCGACCTGCTGCTGGCTTCGGCTACCTCCCCGGCCATGCTCTATTACCTGGACAACCAGGCCAACGTCAAATCGTGGCCCAATGAAAATTACGCCCGCGAAGTGATGGAGCTACACACCCTCGGTGTGGACGCCGGTTATACGCAGGCGGACGTGATGGCCCTGGCCCGCATCTTGACCGGCTGGTCGGTCAAAGAGCGCTGGATGTGGGGCCAATTTACCTTTGACGAGTCGGTTCACGATGATGACGACAAAGAATGGTTGGGCGAGACGTTCGCGGGCGAGGGGCAAGGAGACGGCGAGACGGCGATCCGCCATCTGGCGACCCATCCCCAAACCGGCCGTTTCCTGGCTATCAAATTGATTCGCCGTTTCCTGGCCGACTGGCCGGAACGGGACGCGCCGGAACTGGTGGCGAAAACGGCCGCTGCCTTCAACCAATCCCACGGCGACATTCGGGCCATGCTGCGCCTGGTCTTGCTGGACGGGCTGGCCGCCTGGCCCGGCCCGCTGCCGCCCAAATTTAAGCGGCCGGCCGAGTTTATGGCCAGCGCTCTGCGCCAGCTACCGGTAGAGACGGATGGGGGACGGCCGTTGCAAGCGGAACTGGCGGCAATGGGTCAGGCCGATTACGAATGGCCTACCCCCGACGGCCCACCCGACGTGGCCGACGCCTGGCTGCGCAATCTGCTGCCCCGCTGGCGCTTCGCCGTCAAGCTGGCCCACAATGAGTACCAAGGGACGCGCTGGCGCTGGTCAGACGCGCTGCTGGACGGACTGGACAGCCCGGCGGCGCTGCTGGATCAGTTGAGCCACCTGCTGTTGGGCGGCCCTTTGGACGAAAACGGCCGTCAGGCGCTGCTAAGCGCCCTGACTCCCGCGCAAAGCAATGATCTCTCCCTGGCGGCGGCGGCGCTGACCGCCGGGATTTTGGCCGCGCCCGCTTTTCAATGGAGATGACGAACGACCAACGACGAAGGACGAACATTGGTCGTTCGTCGTTGGTCGTTGGTCGGTATCTATATAGGAGTTCTTATGACGACCCCATTAACCCGACGGCAGTTTTTACAGGGCATGGCCGCGGCGGCCGTCATCACCGCCTGGCCCGGCTGGATGCCCCGGCTGGCCTTCGCCCCGCCCCAAACCAACCCGCGCGGTGACGCGCTGCTGGTTTTGTTTCTGCGCGGCGCGGCCGACGCGCTCAACATGGTCGTACCCCACGGCGAGGAGGCCTATTATCGCGCCCGGCCAACCATCGGCATTGCCCGGCCGGATCATACCAGCGCGGGCGAGGATAGCCGGGTGGTTGACCTGGATGGTTTTTTTGGTTTTCATCCCGCCTTACGGCCGTTGCTGGAACCGTGGCAGGCGGGCCATTTAGCCATCATTCACGCCTGCGGCGCGCCCGACGACTCCCGCAGCCATTTCAAAGCGATGGCCTTGATGGAGCGGGGCGTCGAGGACGAACGCGGCCCGGCTTCCGGCTGGGTCAACCGCCATTTGGCCAGCTACAACACCGGCAACAACAGCCCCATTCGGGCCATTGGTCTGGGCGGCGGGCTGCCCCGCAGCCTGTACGGGGCTGTCCCGGCCACTGCCATGCGCTCCATCGTGGATTTTCACCTCAGCGGCGATGAACGGCGAGCGGCGCAAATGATGACCATGCTGCGCGGCCTGCACCAGACGGAGAATGAATTGGGCCAGATCGGCCGGGAGACGCTCGGCGTTATTGACACCCTCAGCCAACTGGATCCAGCCGCCTATATCCCGCGCGGCGGGGCGGTTTACCCGGACAGCGATTTTGGCTACAGCCTGCGCCAGGTGGCTATGTTGATCAAAGCCGAGGCGGGGCTGGAAGCGGCGGCCATTGACCTGGGCGGCTGGGACACCCATTTTGGCCAGGGGGGCAGCGTTGGTTTAATGGCCAGGCTGCTAGACGATCTGGGACAGGGTCTAGCCGCCTTTCACGCCGATATGCTCGATTACATGGGGCAAATCAGCGTCGTAGTCATGTCGGAATTTGGGCGGCGCGTCCATGAGAACGCCAGCCTGGGCACGGATCATGGACATGGCACGCTGATGATGATGCTGGGCGGCCATGTAACCGGCGGCAAAATCCTGGGGAATTGGCCCGGCCTGGGGGACGGCTTGCTGTTTGGGCCGGGCGATCTGGCGGCCACCACCGACTACCGGGATGTGTTGGCGGAACTGGTGCGGGTACGGTTGAATAATACGGCCGTTGACCAGGTTTTTCCCAGCTACCAACCTATCCGGCAAGGTTTCGTCTATTGAGCGCCTTTTTAACGTCTTTAAGCGCCTTTTTAACGTCTTTAAGCGCCCAACGGTAGTGGGCGGCTGTGGTTGAGTTCAGATAAGCCATCAGCGTGTTCTTATTCATCCACTTATACAGGCCAGGAGTGGTCAGGTCGGCGTCGGACAGGATCTCTACAAATTCCACCGTCTTTTGATGCGATCCGCGAAACAGCGTCAGGGCTTGTTCCGCTGTCAGGGCCTGGTGTTTCTCGTAGATCGCCTGATTAAGCGCCGGAAGTTGGTTCCACTTATAGCCGGGCGCGGGTAGTTCAGCCATTTCGCCATCCAATCCGGTCTCATACCAGGTGAAGAACATTCGCTGCCACTCGTACAGATGAGCGAGGATGTCTTTGATCGCCCACGCACCGGGAGCGGGGGCCAACTCCATTTGTGCAGCGGTTAACGGGGCTAGAAACTTCTCCAGCGCAGTGTAATCCTTGTGGATAACGTCAAGCAGTTGCGTTTTGTTAAGCGGACGGGACATGGGTCTCTCCTATTTAGAATTCGGAATGATGAATACAGAATATGGTCAAGATTCGCTGATTCTCAACTGTTGACCTAATTCTACTTGCCTACCAGAAAGTCGCCGACCAATTTTGCGAACTGCTGCGGCTGTTCCTGGAAGGCAAAATGGCTGGCGTTTTCGATGACGGCAAACTGTGCGTTCGGAAACGCGTTGCTGTACAGGCGGCTGGCGGCTTCACTTTGCAAATCGTCCGCGCCGTGGATGACCAGTACCGGGGCCATGACCTTTTGTAAGGCGGGGCGATAATCGTGACGCTGGCCCATGCTGATGTACATGCCCCAGGTCATCCAGCCGCCAGGCTCGCCCTGTTCAACCAGATCAGCTTCGGCAACGTCTACCACAGAGAGGTAATAGTGACCGAATTTTTCGTCTCGCGCCACCAGTTCCGCTTCCGAATAAGAAAAGAGTTGGCCAAAATCGAAGTAATCTTCCATAAAGGCATCATATTCGGCCAACTGGCTATCCGGGAGCCTGGCGCGAACGCTGGCGAACAGGTCGCTATCAGCGTCAGGTTGGGGCATAACCAGCACATTGGCCGGGGAAATCAGGACGAGCGCTTCGACATGCTCCGGGAACTCGGCAGCGTAGAGCGAAGCCAGGAATCCACCCCAGGAGTGGCCGATGAGAATCAGTTTTTCCTCGCCCAGAATTTGGCGGATGCGTTCGATATCGGCAATCTGCGCGCCCAGGCCGAGCGTCCGGTCAAGGCGGGTCATGTTTTCGTAGGTGTTTTGTGAGTCAAAACGGTCAATGGGTCGGGTGGACTGGCCGCAGCCACGCTGGTCGTAGTAGTGGAAACGGTATTCGCCGGTCAATGGTTCGAGTCCGGCCAACGGCTCGCGGAAGGGCCGACCTGGCCCACCGTGGATGATGAGCGCATTGCGGCCTTCGCCCTGCGCAAAATGATACAGACTGATGTCGGGTTCGACCTGCCAGTAGTCCGGGTCGCCGCGTTGGACGGCCGGCGCAAGCGGAGCGCGCAGGTTTTGACCGGCGCTGACCATGCCCGGTTGGTAAAGGGGCTGCTGGGTCATCCACCAGAAGCCGCCGGCGCCTGCGGCCAGCGCGAGGATAACCGCAGGCAGGATAATCCAAACAGTTTTGCGTTTCATAACTTTACTCCTATGCCCGCCTGGGACGGCGGTAAGTGAGCCCTTTCGTTTTCTTTCATAATCAGATTTGCCAGCGCTGTGGGGGCCGCAAGCATGGGCATGTGTCCGGTTGCCAGCTCGCGCACAATGGGCTGGGACAGTCTTGTCAGCATCGTCCCTTGCCGGGCGGGCGGCACGCTCTGGTCTTGCAGGAGTTTGATGTAGGTGGCACGGGGAAGTGGTGAGAATTTGCCGACCGGTGTCAAGTAGAGGCCGGGCATTTCTGGCGTGTAGCGTGAAATAATCAGTTCGCTGTCTTGCGGGCTGAGATCGTTGCACAGCTCTGTGCGAAGCATTGCCGGCGAGGGTGTAAGACCTTTTGGATTAAGTTTGAACAAGATGCGCAGTATAAACCGATTAACAAACCCGATCGCATCCACAAAAGAGCCTCCCGATGGCGGGATCACAGCGGCCACAAAAACGCAGCGCTTAACCCTGGTCCCCAACCGCGCCACAAGGCGGGGTGCAAGCACACCTGCCAGGGAGTGCATCACCAAAATGACCGAGCCGATACCCCGCTGGTTGAGTTCGGCGACCAGAGCATCGGCACAACGCTCTGGCGTAGCCCCCAGGCTTCGACCAGGAACATCGAGCGCAATCGCTGGGGCGGGCAACTCGTTTATGACGCGCTCCCAAACCCATGCGCCTGTTCCGGCGCCGTGTAGAAATACAACCGTAGTTTTGTTTGACATTTCCTCTCCTTGTTCTTCTATGGATAGAATTCTGCAGTGGCCTGCGCCCACTCTTTGACCATCTGCCGCACTTCGGACGGGGCTAACACCGTCACCGCCGGACCGTAGGCCAGGATATTGCTGGCGGCGGAATAGATATCCGGCGCGCTGAATGTGACCACCACCGAGCCATCCGGCTGCTCTTCGAGCGTTTCCCAGTAGCCACGCCCGTACTGCGCCAGGTGGGCAAAGGCCGGTGTAAAACGCATCTCCACCTTGAGCGGCTGCGCCTCCATCCAATCCTGCTCAAGATAGGCGCGGATGTCGAAATCGTCGGGGACGGCGAAGGTCTGGGTGGTCAGGGTCAGGTCGGCAATGCGGTCAACGCGGAAGGTGCGTAAAGCTAAACGCAGGCGACAGTAGCCGACAACGTACCACCAGCCGGTGCGATGGACGAGCGCATACGGATCGAGGTCGCGCACTTCCCCCTGCGAGCTGTGGCCGCTATGGTAGGTCATGCTTGCCCGCAGGTTTTCATGCACGGCTCGGCGTAATTTCTCCAGCCACGGAGCCACTGTCTCAATGTTGGCGCGGTTCATTCCGGTGGCGACCAATGCCCGCCGCGCCCAGGCAATTTCTCGACGCTGCTCGTCGGGCAATACGTTTTCCAGTTTGGCAAGCGCACCCTGAGCCGACTCGTGATACAGCGTTCCCCACATTTCCCCCACGAGACTCGTCCCTAGCGCGACGGCGACTGCTTCCTCAGGCGTAAAGATGAGCGGCGGCAGTTTGTAGCCACGCACCAGCGAGAAGCCGCCATACGGCCCGCGCTCGGCATAGATGGGAATACCCATCTCTTCGAGCATCTCGAAGTAACGATGTACGGTGCGAACGGAGACGCCCAGTTTTTCGGCCAGGTCGGCGGCTTTTTGCCGCGGCTGGCGCTGGAGGGTCAGGATCAAGGTGATAAGTCTGGTGGCGACAGTAGTCATAGGTCACTTCCTGATATGAGTATAGAAGGAAAATATGTCAAATGATGACATATATTGGCATTTCTTTGAGTATATGGATTTTCGGCTGAGGGTAAAGGGGCAACACGGCCGTTCCGGATAAGAGCCTGCCCGACTACCTGCTCAGATACACGCTCTTGGCGGATTAAACGGGTTAGCGGCCGTTTCGCCTGGCTGGCGCTTACCGGCTGGCTGGTGGCTGGTGGCTGGTGGCTAGTGGCGAGAGAACGCCGACCAGAAAATGATCGAAAAACCGAGTTGCCTATTGACAAAATAAGAAGCCAATGTTATTGTTCTGAACAACGTTCGGTAACTAAACGAGGTTTATATGCAGCCACGCACCCGCCGCCATTTACGCACCCGCCAGGCCATCCTGGACGCCGCGCTGGAGATCATCAACCAGGATGGGCCAGACGCGCTTTCCATGCGCTCCCTGGCCGAGCGTATTGATTACAGCCCGGCCGGCCTGTACGAATACTTTGGCGGCAAAGAAGAAATCATCAGCGCCGTGTGTGAGGAAGGGCAGCGCGCCCTTTACCAGGCCATGAGCCAGGTTGATCCCACACTGCCGTCGTCTGCCTATTTGTACGAGATTGGCCAGGCGTACATTCGTTTTGCCCTGGAGCGCCCTGATTACTTTCTGATGATGTTTACCTTGACACCGCCCGCGCCAACCAGCTACATGGCTCCGGAGAGCCAGCCCGAAGCGGCACAGTCCGAACCCACAGCCTATGATTTACTGGTGCAGGCCGTCCAGCGCGGTCTGGATGACGGCGCATTTCACGAACGGCCGGGCTTTGGCCTGGAGGAAATCACCTATGCCGCCTGGGCGCTGGTCCACGGCATGGCCATGCTGCGCGTCACCGCCCTGCGCGACTTTCCGGCCGACCTGTCTTCCAGCGACCACGAGGCGTTGTTCAATTTCATGCGCGGTCTACAGGCAGCGTAACGGCCGTTCTCTTTTTTTGCCTTTGTTGACCGAACATTGTTTGGTTTTCGTATATTGTTTGGATTACCGTGATAAAAGGAGTCTTCGTATGATAGATGCCGCCATTTTCCCCTTCTCTAGCAGCCGGGCGCTCGCTCTGCTGCGGCAGGCGTGGGCCTTTAGCCCGCTACTGGTTGTGGCCGGGCTGGTCAACCTGGCGTTAATCCCGCTCTTCCTCATCGCCGCCCTGATGGATCCGCGCCTGATTACCGGCGTGCCCGCCTGGCATAAGCCGCTCAAGTTTGCTATCTCCATCACCATTTACGTGGCCACCTTTGTCTGGCTGCTGACCTTTGTGCAAGGACGGCAGCGCTGGGTGCGGGGCATCGCCGCCGTTACCGGTCTGGCCTTGCTGGTGGAAATCGGCCTGATTACCATGCAGGTCGTGCGCGGGACGTCCAGCCATTTCAACGGCAGCGCTCCCTTCAACCTGGTGGTCTATAACCTGATGGGGGGCTTTATTACGGCCGTATCCGTCTGCACCCTTCTTCTGGCCATCTGGCTCATCCGCCAGCGTATGGCCGACACCGCTTTTGCCTGGAGCCTGCGTTTGGGGGCGCTGATTGCCTTCGTGGGCATGGCGGTCGCCTTTTTGATGACGATGCCCACCGCCGATCAGCTGGCTCTGGCTCAGGCGGGCGGCGGGATGCCGCAGGTGGGCGCGCACGGCATTGGCGTGGCGGAGGATGGGCCGGGACTGCCTTTTCTGGGCTGGCGTACCACAGGCGGCGACTTGCGCGTGCCCCATTTTGTGGGTTTGCACGCCATGCAGGCGCTGCCACTGCTAGGCGGGCTGCTGCTGCGTCGCCGGCGTCGTCTGAGCGACGGGCAGCGCCTGGGTCTGGTCTGGACGGCCGGCCTGGGCTACCTGGGCCTGACGTTGCTGTTAACCTGGCAGGCGCTGCGCGGCCAATCGGTTATCGCCCCGGATCGGTTGACGCTGCTGGCAACGGCCGTTCTTCTAGGCAGCGTTTTCCTGGCGGCTGGTATTATTCTCAGCCGGAAGGAAAGGGGTGGCTTCTGATGGAACTGCTATTCAATGTGAGCAACCTGTTCATTATGCCCTTCTGGCTGCTGATGATTTTCCTGCCCCACTGGCGCTGGACGCAGCGCATTATGCGCTCTTTGTGGCCGGTGGCGGCGCTGGCGGCCGTTTACGCCGCGCTGCTGCTCCCCCAGGCAGGTTCAGCGGCGAACAGCCTGCTCAATCCCACCTTGGCGGGTATTGCCGGACTGTTGGGCACGCCGGGCGGAGCGGCGGCCGGCTGGGTTCATTTTCTCGCCTTTGACCTGTTCGTGGGCCGCTGGGCATATCTGGACAGCCGCCAGCGCCGCCTGAGCGCCTGGCTGGTTTCCCCGGCGCTCTTTTTTACCTTGATGGCGGGGCCGTTAGGCTTGCTGCTTTACCTGCTGGCCCGTTTGCGCCGGCCCCAATCGGCGGCAGATCCGATATGAGCGCACCACAAGTGGCCCTGGTTACGGGCGCCTCATCCGGCTTTGGGCTGTTAACGGCGCGCCTGTTAGCCGAAAACGGCTTTGTCGTCTATGGCACAAGCCGGCGAATGATGCCCGACGCCGCCGGGGTGGCTATGCGCCAGCTTGACGTCACAGCGCCGGAATCCATCACCCACTGCGTGCAGGATATTCTGGCCATCACTGGTCGCATTGACCTATTGGTCAACAATGCCGGGCAGACCCATGCCAGCTTTCTCGAAGAGACGCCGTTGGCCGCTGCTCGGCAAGTATTCGAGACCAACTTCTGGGGCGTCGTGGGCGTGACCAACGCCGTCCTGCCGACCATGCGTGCGCGCCGGTCGGGACGCATCATCAACGTCAGTTCTCTGGCCGGCTTGATTGGCGCGCCGGGACAGGGTTTCTACGCGGCCAGTAAACATGCCCTGGAAGGCTACACGGAAACGCTCCGGGCGGAAGTCGCGTCTTTCAACATCGCCGTGTCGCTGGTGGAACCGGGCTTCTTCCGCACGAACCTGCACCGGACGATGCTGCAAGCCACCGCCGACATCCCGGACTATGACCGCAGCCGCGCCGCTGTGCAAACGGCCGTTAGCAGCGCGATAGACAACGGCGGTGATCCCACCCAGGTAGCGGCACTGATTTTGACCATTGCCCAGGCCCGGCGGCCCAGGCTGCGCTACCGGGCGGGCGCGGACGCCCATAGGGTACCCTGGCTGAAGCAGCTGCTGCCGGAAACGTGGTTTCAGGCCGGGATGAGGCGGCGATTTGGGTTGTGAGAGACCCATACGCGGTATTGTTTCCGCCCCGATCGTGATGTTGAATGATACGAAAACATAGACTAGATAAAGGAGATTTCATGAGCAACAAACAGATGAGACAAATTGTACGGCTGCTGCACCTGGTTTCGTCATTTGCGCTGGGTGCGTTTATCTACGGACCGTGGGGCGCTGGCTCCACGCTAGAAGGCTTGATTCAATTCTTGGTATTTCCGGCGCTGGCTGTTACAGGCCTGGTCTTGTGGCAGCAGCCGCGTCTGGCCAAACTGCGGCGCGGCCGAAACTCATAAAGGCTCGGCTTACGCGGCTGCAGGCGCTCTGGAAGAAAGGCCAGATACACTCATACCGGCAAATGCGTCTGGGAGAAAGGTAAAAAAATATGAAAAAGCAGAACAAAGCGGAAACCAGGCTGATCAGCAATGTTCTAGGCGGTATGCTGCTAATCGTCTTGGGAACCATTTTACTGGCGGGTCAGTTATTCGGCATGCGCCTGGGCCACAATCTCTGGCCCTTTGCCATCATTGTTCCGGGCGTGGTCCTGTTTTGGGGCGCCTTAGCCTTGGAGGAAAAGGTGGCCCAGGCGCTGGCCGTGGTCGGCGGCATCGTCACCATGGTGGGCATTATCCTGCTGGGGCAAAGCCTTACCGGCTGGTGGGCCAGTTGGGCCTATGCCTGGGCGCTGGTGGTCCCGACGGGACCGGGCTTGGGGTTGTGGCTGCTGGGGACGAGCAAAGAACGCGCCAAGCTGGCGCAATCAGGTAGAGATTTGAGCCGCATTGGGTTGTCTATCTTTGTCGTAGGGGCCCTTTTCTTTGAACTGTTCCTGGGCATCAGCGGGCTTGGAGCCAGTTATGTTCTATCGCTGCTGCTAATTGCCCTGGGTTTATTCCTGCTCATTGGCAATATGCACAGCAGTTGGCACGAAATGTAGCGCGGAGGGGATGTCTTAGCTATCGCATCTTGCGCGCCAGGGCCATAGCCGCGACCAGACTCGCCCGGCCAGGAAGGCACCCACAACCAGGAGTGGCCACAGCCACACTTTATCACCCGGCCCGCCGGAGCCGGCCAGAGGCATTCGGGCATCGTCAGACCATCCAGGTGATAAGGAGCCGGTTTCCAGGTGGCCGGGGACGCGAAGGGAATTGCACGGCTGGGTGGGTAAGGGCGTGGAATGCGGTCGCGCTGCGCCTGTTTGGGCGCATATCAACGCTGAAGCGGCATTGTCCAGTAATCATTGGGTTTTCATCTCGACTGGCTCGAAAAAGTTACGCTGGAGAATGTTGCTGGCGGCGCAGCAAGGAGCAGCGGCAAAAAGAGGGATTGTTCCTGGCCCAGGCTGCCGTCAACCTGCCAGATGTGGACGGCCGTTGCCCCAAATGGCCCGGCGTCGCTTTCGGTCACGTAAATCAACCGGTTGGCTGCGTCGTAAGCCACCGCCTGGAGGATTCCGCAGGCAGGATTAAACAGCGCTTCGCCGGGGCGAACAATGGTATAGGGCAGGGCTTCCCATGGCTGGCGGCTGCCTGCGGCCACTTCCGCCAGCATCTCCGGCTGGTAAAACAAAATCTGCGCTTCATACGGATTGGCGTGCCAACCCCGGTGGGCGGAGCAAGGCGAAGGGGGGCAATCCTCGCCCGGTGTGCCATAGCAGTTGTCGCCCAGCCCTTTTTGCCCGAAGATGAGAACGGCCGTTTTCCCGCCGCTTTCCACCCATGCCCCACCGCCCCAATTGTCCGCCGCCCGGTAATTGGGGAAGGCGCATTGGTCGAACTGATTGTTGGTGCAATCCATGTTTTCCGGGTAATAGAGCAGCGCCTGCGCCGCCAACTCCTGTCCGGCGACAGGCGGATTGCCATCGATCCATGGAGCGGCAGCAAACAACGTCGGCCCCTGCGAACCGCCA
>Ga0209498_1002242_pt1 | contig 11740 bp, 13 predicted proteins | sample WalLakDeSediment_FD_184131 | JGI IMG/M metagenome (GOLD analysis project Ga0209498, IMG submission 184131) | Lake sediment microbial communities from Walker lake, Nevada to study Microbial Dark Matter (Phase II) - Walker Lake 11/02/13 Deep... | ecosystem: Environmental > Aquatic > Freshwater >...
TCTGGCGGCCGTTCTCGCCTCCACTGCAACTGGGGTGGGATACGCCGCAGGTAAAAGTAGCCTGGCTGGCGCTCGCCGTGGGGCTCGGGCTTGCTCTGGCCCAGCTGCCACTAACGCCGGCGGCGCTGGTCCTGGTCGGCGTCATTGTCGTCCTCTCAGTTCTCATCGAGCCGCTCGTTGGGCTCACCCTGACCCTTCTGCTTGCGCCGCTGGGCGCGCTGGAGAACATCCTCCTCGGCGGCACCACGCTGAATTCTGGCCAGCTCTTGCTGCTGCTGGCGCTGGGCGCCTGGCTGGCGCAGGCCTGCGCCCGGCGCCGCCTGGTCTTTCCGGCGGCAGCGAAAGAGCTGGTCTTGCCCTGGTGCGTCCTGGTGACCACAGCGACCCTCTCGTTACTCAACGCGCCCTCTCTGGCACTCGGGATGAAAGAGGTGATCAAGTGGATCCAGCTCGGCCTGGTGGCATGGTTCGCCGTCGACGCCGCTACCGGCCGCCCCGACCGGCCGGTGCGGGTCGGCTGGGTTGTCACCGCGGTGCTTCTCGCGGGGCTCAGCCAGGCGCTGATCGGCATCTGGCAGTTCGGTTTGCGAGGCCACGGGCCCGAGCATTTCGAGATTCTCGGCCGGTTCTACCGGGCCTATGGCACCTTTGAGCAGCCGAATCCCTACGCTGGCTTTCTCGGCCTTTCCCTGACGCTTGCTCTCGGGGTGGTCATCGGCGACCTGGCGGCCGGCCCCATGACACCCGGTTCTGCGATCAAGCGGCTCATGCGCTTCCGGACGCTGTTGGCTTTGGGGACCGGTCTCCTGATCGGTGTGGCGATGCTGATGTCGTGGTCGCGCGGCGGATGGCTGGGTGCGGCGGCCGGGCTGGTGGCGATGTTGATCTCCCTCCCGCGCCGCCGTTGGCTTGGTCTCCTGCTGGTAGCAGCACTCCCACTGGGCGGCTGGATCGTCCTCCAGAGCGGGCTGTTTCCCGCCGCCGTCAGCGAGCGGCTGACTGGATTCACCGAGTTGACCGGGTTTCAGGACGTGCGCGGCGTCGGCATCACCCCGGAAAATTACGCCGTGCTGGAGCGGATGGCGCATTGGCAGGCGGCCCTCGACATGGCGAACGATCATCCATGGCTGGGTGTCGGTTTTGGCAACTATGAAGCTGCCTACGGTGACTATCGGCTGCTGAACTGGCCCCATGCGCTCGGGCATGCACACAACTATTACCTGAATCTACTGGCCGAGGTGGGGGTCGTCGGCCTCACCGCCTATCTCGCCTTCTGGGCGGTCGTGATCTGGATGACCGCTCGCATCCTGCGCTGCGCCCCCTATCCTCAGCGGGGGCTGGCACTCGGTCTGATGGGAGCCTGGATCCACCTGGCAACCCACCAGTTGGTGGACAAGCTGTTCGTCAACAACATCTACCTACACCTGGGCGCCTTGTTGGGGATCATGATCCTGTTGGCGACCCAGATTCAGAACCATGCTGGCACTGATTAACTCGATCTTTTCCCTGGTCACCAAGCCGATCTTTCTGATCGCCTGCCGCGCAGGGGTGAATGAGAGAGAACTGGAGCGCTTTCTCAAATTCCTGACAGTTGGGACCATCGGCTTTGTCATCGATTTCGGCATGCTCAATCTGCTCAAGCTGGGTTTCGGCTTCCATCTTTTGGTGGCCAACGCCATCTCCTTCTCGCTCGCCGTCCTCAGCAACTTTACCTGGAATCGGCTGTGGACCTACCCCGATTCGCGCTCCAAGCCGATCCGATCTCAACTGGTGCAGTTCGTTGTGGTGAATGTCGCCGGATTGGGCATCAACACTCTGGTCCTCTGGACCCTCTCGCCTGTCTTCCAGGGAATGGTCGGCCGGCTGGGATACAACATCGCCAAGGCTGTAGCGACCATCATGGTTCTCTTTTGGAACTTTTTTGTCAACCGCTACTGGACCTATAACGACGTCTAGGAACGGAAAAGGGTGGGGATACCCCGAGTCGGGATCGAGTATACCGCGGCCGTGCAACAAGGTGCGGGCATCGGCCGCTATGTCCGCGAGCTGGTAGCAGCGCTCTTCAAGCTGGAGACTCGGCTGGATTACCGGCTCTTTGCCGCCAGCCCAGCGCCCCTGCCCGCGCTGCCCTTTCACGTGAAGCGACTACCGTTTCATGATCGCTGGCTGATGCGCGTCTGGCACCGCGCCAGAATCCCCTTCCCGGTCGAGCTGATCACCGGCCCGATCGATCTCTACCACTCGCCCGACTTTACGCTTCCCCCTACCCGGCCGCGCACCAGGACTCTTTTGACTGTCCACGATCTCTCCTTCGAGCGCGATCCGGATTCAGCCGACGACCACCTGCGCGCCTTTCTCTCACGGGTGGTGCCGCGTTCAGTCGCCCGCGCGGACCATGTGCTGGCCGATTCCCAGGCGACCAAAGAGGACCTGATCGAATTATGGGGAACTCGAGCCGACAAGGTGACCGTGCTCTACTGTGGGGTCGATGCACGCTTTCGGCCGGTGACGGATGCAGCAGCGCTGGCAGCCGTCCGGGCACGATATGGCCTCGGTCAGGGGCCGTTCATCCTCTCGGTCAGCACTCTCCAGCCGCGCAAGAACTACCGTCGGCTTGTCCAGGCCTTTGCACCGCTGGCAGCTCGTTACCCCGAGCTGAACCTCGTGATCGGTGGCGGGAAAGGATGGCGCTATGACGAGATCCTGGCCGAACCCGAGCGGCTTGGGATCGGCGGGCGCGTCCTCTTTCCAGGCTTTATCGCCGAGGACGATCTACCGGCGCTCTATAGCGCGGCCGAGGTGATGGCCTATCCGTCGCTCTACGAGGGCTTTGGGCTCCCTGTGCTTGAAGCCATGGCCTGCGGCACCCCGGTGGTCGCCTCGAACCGTTCCAGCCTCCCCGAGGTGACAGCCGACGCAGGTCTGCAGGTGGATCCATTGGACATCGATGCCTTGACCGAAGGCCTGGCAGCCCTCGTGGAAGACACCGCGCTGCGCCACGATCTGGCGACCCGTGGCCTGGCCTGGGCCAGGCAGTTCAGCTGGGATCGGGCGGCCCGTCAGCTGTTCTCCGTCTATCAACATCTGCTCTGAGACGATGGGCGGCCGTGGTCTCTCGCTAGCAGGCCCGAATCGAGTATAATGTTGGGTGCCGATCGGGTGTCAAGTGCGTCACGGAGTCATAAGAGATGAAGCCAATCTATCGCAGTGACGGCGTCGTTGCCGCCCTCGTCGACCGCGGTCATCTCTACAGCGCGGATGGTGAGTGGATCGGATTTCTGCGGGGACCAGAGGTCTACGACTTTTCCGGCCACTACCTGGGCTATCTGAGTTCAGATCAGCGTCTGCTGCGCAAGCGGAACGAGCCCGGCCGCGAACGGATCAGTCCACCCACCACGCAGATGCCGCGCCTGCCAAGGGTGCCGGTCTATTTTCCCCTTGCCCCTCTCTTTAAGCAACTCGGGTACGGTACGATCGACGTCTTTGAGGAGTACCCGGATAAATTCCGCTTTGCCTCTGACCTCAAGCCGGACATGGAGTAGCTGATGCCATCGCGCCCATCGACCCTGTTGAGGCTGCTGGAACGGGCCCCCGCGCAGGCGGTCATCAGCCAACCGGCACAAGATCTCGGCATCGCCGACACGCTGCCCTTCCCCTTTCTGGCGCTCGTCGGACAGCATGAGGTCAAGTTGGCGCTGCTGCTCGTGCTGGTTAGCCCGCGGGTCGGCGGCACCCTGCTGATCGGGCCGCGGGGCACGGGCAAAACCACGGCCGTGCGAGGCTTGACCGATCTTCTGCCCAAGGTCCCGCGCAGCCTGTGCCCCTACGGCTGCACGGAAGAGGAAGTCGAGGACGGTGGCATGGACGCCGTCTGCCCGAGCTGTGCACAGAGATTTGGATACGGCGAACCCCTGACGGCGCTCGATCGGGTGCGGTTGATCGAACTGCCACTGAACGCTCGGTTGGAGGACGTGGTCGGTGGCATCAACGAGCGAATCGCGATTGAACAGCAACGGGTGCGGCTCGAGCGAGGTATCCTCTCGCTGGCCGATCAGAACATCCTCTACGTCGATGAGGTCAACATGCTCGATGACGTCATCATTAACGCCATCCTGGATGCGGCCGGCCAGGGACGCTACACCGTGAGACGTGGGCCCCTGCGGATGACCTATCGTGCCCGGCTCACTCTGGTCGGGTCAATGAACCCGGAGGAAGGCCGGTTGCGGCCGCAGATCATGGACCGGTTTGGCCTGCGCGTGGTGGTCCGGGGCATTGAGGACAGCACCCAGCGGATGGACATCTACCGTCGCGCCCGGGCGTACGCCGAGAACCCGCACGCAATGACAGCCCAGTGGAGAGACAACACTGAACTGGCATCCGAGGAGATCCAGCACGCACGAGCCCTTTTGCCAAGCGTAGAGCTTGATCCGGATGCGGCCGCGGCCGGTCTCGCGCTCATCAAACGGCTCGAGATCGACTCGCACCGGGCAGAGCTTACCCTCTTTGAGGCAGCCCGTGCCCACGCGGCGGCCGATATGCGACAGTCCGCTACGATGGATGACGTGAGCGCGGTGGCAGTGATCGCCTTGCGCCTGCGTCGCAGCCCCTTCATGCGCGATTTCATCCAGGACCGGGCGCAGGAGGACGGAGAGATCGAGGCGGCGCTCCATTCGGTGGGATTCCATGACAAGTCGTGAGTGGGTAAAACAAAGGGGCTGGCTCATCCTCACTCTCGCCGGCATCGCCCTGATGTTAGCGGGGTTCTTTTCTCCGTGGGTTGATCATCCAGTGGCAGGCCTGGCGCTGACCGGTTTTGAGATCGGCGAGTGGATCAAGTTCGCGCCCGAGGTCCGCGCCGGGACGGCCGGCCTAAGCCGCAGCGGGTTCTATTGGCCCGCCACCGCAGCTGCCGTGGGACTGGCGGTAGTAGCCGCCAGTGTAGAGCGACGCACACGAATCCGGTGGGCGTTGCTGGCCGGCGCGGCCGGTGTTGCGCTACTCCCCTTCCCGTTGGTGGAAGAGATCACGAGCCGGGCAGGGGTGCAGGCCAACTGGCCCCGATTCGGCCTGATTGCATTGGGGCTGATTGCTGTCGCGGCGGTTGCGATCTGGGGACACCGGTTACCACGGTGGGCGGTTGGTGGTGCGCTGGTAGCGATTGGCGCCGGGGGGCTGATCGTCGTCAGTGCCACCTTTGTGGCGGCCGAGCCCATCGTCGAGCGGATCTACCATCGCCTGATCGACCCCGGCGCCGGCCTCACCATGGCACAGGCAGGCCTGGTTGCTCTGATCGGCGGGGGCGTCTGGCTGGCGAGGACAAAGTAACGCAAAAAAGGCGATCCCACTATGGGATCGCCTCTGTGTACGGGCCGCGGTCCGGCCTAGTTTGAATCGATGTACCTGACGGCCTCCCCAACGGTCGTGATGCCCTGAGCCTGTTCGTCGGAAATCTCGCCGCCGAATTCCTCTTCGATTGCCATGATCAGCTCGACCAGGTCCAGCGAATCGGCCTCGAGGTCCTCCCGGAAACGGGCATCCATCGTCACCTGCTCGGGATCGACGCCCAGCAGATCGACAAGGATCGCCTGAATTCGCTCAAATGTATCCGACATGGTTCTCTCCTCTGGATGTGCTCGCGATTAAGACGTGACCATTGTAGCGAGCGACCTGCAATTGTCAAGCAGCTTGACAGGCTCCGGGGCCATTGGTACACTCGCCCAGTCTAGATACTGTAACACCGAACCGGATCCACAGTTACGGGGGTCAAGCTTGATTCAAGGCCGGAAACTGGACCATATTCGTATCAATCTGGAAGAAGAGGTCCAGTTCCCTCGGCTGAGGACGGGGCTGAACCAGGTACGGTTTGTCCATCAGGCGCTGCCCGAGCTGCACCTCGACCACGTGAACACCCGCACCCAGTTCTTCGGCAAACAGCTCCAGGCGCCCGTGCTCATTTCGAGCATGACCGGGGGGACCGCTGAGGCACAGGCGATCAACCGCCATCTGGCACAGGCGGCTCAGGCGACCGGGGTGGCGATGGGATTAGGGTCGCAGAGAGCTGCCCTGGAGGATCCCTCGCTGGCGGAGACTTTTCAGGTCAGGCAGTATGCGCCGGACATTCTCCTGTTCGCCAACCTGGGTGCGATCCAGCTCACCCATGGCTATGGCGTGTCCGAGTGTCTGCGGGCGGTCGAGATGGTCGAGGCCAACGCCTTGATCCTGCACCTAAATCCCCTACAGGAAGCTCTTCAGCCAGAAGGAGACCGGAACTGGAGCGGGCTGGTTGAAAAGATAGAGGCTGTGTGTCGGCGCTTGCCGGTGCCGGTGATCGTCAAAGAGGTCGGGTGGGGCCTTTCGCGACAGGCCGTGCGACAGCTCACACGGGCCGGTGTGGCGGCCTTGGACGTGGCAGGTGCCGGGGGAACCTCATGGAGTCAGGTCGAATACCACCGGGCGCCGAGTCAGACCGACGCGCGGATCGCGGCCGCGTTCGCTGATTGGGGCCTAACAACCCTGGAATCGCTTCTGATTGCACGGAGCGAGGCCCCTCAACTGCCCGCTATTGCCAGCGGTGGGATTCGCGATGGGGTCGACGTGGCCAAGGTGGTGGCTTTGGGTGCCTCGCTAGCCGGGATCGCGGGGCCGTTTCTCAAGGCGGCCGTCGAGTCGGCCGAGGCGGTCATAGCCGGCATCACCGAGATTACGGCCGCGTTGCGCATCGCCATGTTTGCAGCCGGCGCCGCCGATCTTGACCGGCTGGCAGAAACAGCCATCATCCAGCCCGAGCTCCCGGCGGCCCTTCAGTCATGAGCGACGACCGATGCAGCCGAGTAAGCACATGAGACCCACAAGAGAGGAGTCGCCCATGGAAACTGTTCTGGAGCCGTTCTGGCAGCGATTCCTGCCTGCGATCGACGATGAGATCCAGTCCATCCTCGCTTCCGACGACGACGACTATCGCCTCTATTACGGGATGATGGCCTATCATCTCGGTTGGGTCGACGAGTCTTTTCGCCCGCGCCAGGAGAGGGCCGGCAAAAGGATTCGCCCGCTGATCTGCCTGCTGATCTGCGACGCGGCCGGCGGCGAGTGGCAGCAGGCGCTGCCAGCTGCAGCTGCCATCGAACTGTTGCACAATTTCAGCCTGATTCACGACGATATCGAGGACGACAGCGTCACTCGACGCGGCCGAACGACGGTCTGGACGCTGTGGGGCATCCCCCAGGCCATCAACGCCGGTGACAGCATGTTCGCTTTGGCTTATCATGCGCTCACCCGCTTGAGCCAGACTCTCATCCCTGCACCTTCTGTCGCTCAGATCTGGCAGATCTTTACAGAAGCCTGTATCCGCCTGACCAAGGGACAGCATCTCGACATGCTGTTTGAGGGGCAGGACGACGTCAGCGTGGAGGCCTATCTCAAGATGATCGGCGGCAAGACAGCCGCTCTGCTGGCAGCAACAGCCGAGATCGGCGCGATTGTGGGGGGGGCCAACCGCGAGACCCAGCTCCATTGTGAGGCCTATGGCCGCAATGTGGGGCTGGCCTTCCAGGCCTACGATGACATTCTGGGCGTCTGGGGCGACGAAGAAAAGACGGGCAAGAGCACAGCCTCGGATATCCTGGCACGCAAGAAGACGTTGCCCATCCTTTACGCGATGGGCCAAAGCTCCGAGTTGCGGGCGCACCTGGCTCGCCCAGAGATCGACGTCGAGCGGGTCGTCCAGCTGATGGACTCGGCCGGCGCGAAGGATTTTGCCCTGGAGACCGCGCGGCAGTACTCGGACGCCGCGGTGGCCCACCTGGAGGCGGCGCAACCGGCCGGAGAGGCCGGCGCGGCGCTGCGCCACCTGACAGCAGAGCTGATCCGGCGGCGCAGCTAACGCGGTCGCAGCGCCGCGCTATTCCCCCTCATCGCCAGGCCACCCTGCGAGGCCGTGGGCGCCCGCCTGGAGCACCTTGAGCGGCAGCAGAGCGCACTTGAGACGGACCGGTCCCAACTCGATACCGAGCATCTCGAGAATGTCCTCCTGGCCGAGACGGCCGAGTTCCTCGAGGGATTTGCCCTTGATCCTCTCGCTGAGTATTGAGGCAGAGGCCATGCTAATGGCACAGCCCTCACCCTCCCAGCCAACATCTCGGACGCGGTTATCCTCAAGTTTCAGGTCCAGGCGAATATGATCGCCGCACAGAGGATTATCGTCCTCGTGCGAGATATCGGCCTCACCCAGTCGCCCCTTGTTGCGTGGATTTCGGTAGTGGTCCAGGATCAGCTCGCGATACAGATCATCCATGGTCTTACCTCGGCTATGCCAACCCAAAGGTCTGTTGCGCCCGGCGCAATGCGGCGACCAATCGGTCAGCTTCATCAAAGGTGTTGTAGAGATAAAAGCTGGCACGAGACGTGGCGGGCAGACCGAGCTTTTGGTGCAGAGGCATCGCGCAGTGGTGACCGGCGCGGACCGCGACCCCATCTCGGTTCAAGAGCTCGGCGACATCGTGAGGATGCATGCCATCCACGGTGAAGGCGATCACTGCACCCCGCTCGGCAGCCGAGGGCCCCAAGGTGGATACCCCCTTGACCTCGCTCAGCGCTTCGAGCGCATAATCGGCGATGGCGTGCTCGTAGGCTTCGATCTTGTCCATGCCGACAGACTCTAGATAGTCGACGGCCGCACCAAGGCCAATCGCCTGAGCGATGCTCGGGGTGCCTGCCTCGAATTTCCACGGCAGATCGTTCCACTCGGCCCCATCGAGCGTGACCCGGCGAATCATGTCCCCGCCGCCCAGAAAGGGCGGCATCGCCTCAAGCAGCGCGCGTTTGCCGTAGAGAACACCGATGCCGGTCGGCCCACACATCTTGTGACCCGAAAACGCCAGAAAATCAACGTCGAGGGCCTGGACGTCGGTCGGAAGGTGAGGCACCGACTGGGCACCGTCCATGAGCACCACCGCCCCGGCCTGATGGGCCCTCTCAATAATCTCCTTGGCCGGCGTAATGCCGCCCGAGACATTCGACATGCCGGTAAACGAGACCAGCCTGGTCCGCTCCGTGAGCAATGCGTCGTAGGCGTCCAGGTCAAGGGAGCAATCACCGTCCACGGGCACATAGCGGACGATCGCACCTCTCTCCTGAGCCAGCAACTGCCAGGGCACCAGATTACTGTGGTGCTCCAGCTCTGTGAGTAGGATTTCGTCATCCACTCCAATATTCACGCGGCCCCAGCTGTGGGCGACGAGATTGATCGCCTCAGTCGTGTTGCGAACAAAGATGATCTCACTCGTGTTGGCAGCACCAATAAACTCGGCAATCTTGAGGCGTGCATTTTCATAGTCGACGGTCGCGCGCTCTGCCAGCGAACTGCTTCAATGACAGACAGTGGTTTTTGCGAGGTAGCAGCATTGTCAAGGTAAGCGAGAGGGACGCCAGGGAAGACGTCCTGGTGCAGGATCGGAAAATCCTGGCGGATTGCCTGCACATCAATGATGCCCTTGAACGTCGGCATGTTGGGCTCCTCCATTCGAGCACAAGGATACGCTGAGTCGCTAGTTTACCGCCGAAACGGCTCACAAGCAAACCCGGGTTTCGGCGTGCCATCGTGGCGGGCGACCGCTCAGCGGGTGTGGGGCGGCACACAGTTGGGGAATGTCGGGACACCTGTCCCTGCCGGGGCCGGGGCGAGGGAGGGAGGGGACCTGCCTAGGGCGTGGCTATGACGGGAGGTGTTTGCTGCAGGAGCGTTACGAGCTGGCGGCAGGGATCGTCACGGTTGGGGACCGATCGGAAGAGCTCGTCGGCATCGGCTATCCGGTCACAGACCTGTTGCGGGGTGCCGCGGGCAGCAGTCGTGAGCGCAGACCAGATGGCGTGATGTCGACGCTGCACCTCAGCCGGCGAGGCATCCGACGGCAGCAGGTAGTCCCACGTCTGAACGCCATCCAATTCGCGCCGTTCCAACTGGATACCACCGAGAGCGTCCACCAGCTCGATCATCCCTTGTCGGGAGACAAAGATCAGCTGATCGTTGGCACTGACCTGTCCCATCAGGCAATCGCCGGCGAAATCCCGCGTGTTTCTGGCAACCCACGAGTCGTCACCGGCTGCCATGGCCAGGCGAATCACCTCGCCAACCGTCCGCCCAGAGGGAGCAGTCTGGGCGGCCGGCGAGAGAACACAGGCGGCCTGGCCCGGGTTGCCGGGCAGTTCAGACCACCACTGCCATACCCCCACGATCTCCTCGTCGGCACCATCCAGCAGCAGGACGACGAGCCGGGTGGGGCCGATCGGCTCCACCGTTGGCCGCGGTCCGGGTAGAGACTGGGCAGCAACAACCCGCTGCCCAAGCTGCAGAGCGGCTACTACGATGACGAACCCAATGAGCAGACCCAACAAGACGGGGAGCACAATCGCCTGCCAGAGTAATGACCTGCAGCCCCGCTTTGTCGTCTCGACCCTCATTGCCGGACCACCCCATGATGTGGTTTCGGTCCCGATTGGGATGCTCGATTGTGCGCCGTCGAGACCGGCACCGTCTCGGTTGCCATGGTCTGTTCCTGACGCATTCTGGCCAACTCGAGAAACACCGGTCGCGGTGACCAATCGGAGCGCAGCAGGCTCTTGCCAGCGGCCACATGGTTCGCGTCGATGATTGAGAGGTTCAGATTGTCGACCATGAATACGCCGACATCTGGCAATTGTTCAACCTGGGCTGCAAGGTCGAGCAGATAGTCCGCCTGTTGTCCCTCGCAGGCAGCCATGGCGGCTGAATCAGCCAACGGGCAGGACCATCCCGCCCGTATAATCCATAGCGGGACCTCGCCGTCTTGAGTAACCAGCTGGCGAACGCGGGCCAGCGATTCAACCGGGGACGTGATCGATGGATCCAGCGCCAAGCCCAGTACATCATACGTGCCCGCTGCCCCCGATTGAATCATGTCCTGGAGAAAGGCAAGTCCGTGGATAGAGTCCGGCTGAAGCTGATCGGATCCCAGCTCCACATCAGCGCTGACGATCAAGGCGTCGGGATCGACGGCTTTGACCGCATGGTAAGCTACCCGGAGGAGCCGGCTGTAATCTTGGGGGCTCGGTTGCGCGCTCCAGAAAGCACGCAAATTGGGGCTCTGCCAGATCTGATACGCATCCACGAGGCCGATATAGCGCGTCGACAGCCGGTTCATAAAGGTGGCGAAAGCGGCCGGATCAGCCGGTGGTCCGTCAGACGTACCGGGCGCCAGCTCGCCACGGGCCCAGGGAGGTGTCCCGTCAATCACCAACAAAAGGTGAAAGCCCCTGAGGCGGACTTTACTGACAACCGGGTCCAGCAGCTCCCAATGGTACCTCCCTTGTTCAGGCTCGATGTCGGACCATCGAACCGGCTGGCGGATCCAGTTGAGCCGCAGCGCGGCCGCCCCATTCAGCAGGGGAGTGAGCGGCTGCCCAATGAGATCGGCCGTGACACCATACCCAAAGAGCTCCGTCGTGCCTCGAAGATGCTCAAAGCCCATCGTCTGGCGGCCGGCCAAAAGATCGGGAGGGGTTTGATCCACGCCAGAGTCCGCATTCGCCGGTCGGCACAGGGTTCCGAGCAGGTAGAGCACAACCAGCAGCAGACCTCCGACACGATGCATCATCCGACGTGACGATGTGTTGGGCACACCCATCTGTCAATCCTATTCCAATGAACCCGGCAGCTGGCACGGGGCAGAAGGTGGCTCCCTATCCCATATGGAGCAGGACCGCA
>Ga0209498_1002243_pt1 | contig 11738 bp, 7 predicted proteins | sample WalLakDeSediment_FD_184131 | JGI IMG/M metagenome (GOLD analysis project Ga0209498, IMG submission 184131) | Lake sediment microbial communities from Walker lake, Nevada to study Microbial Dark Matter (Phase II) - Walker Lake 11/02/13 Deep... | ecosystem: Environmental > Aquatic > Freshwater >...
CATTTCCAATCCACATCTCAACGGAGCCAGGCACAGCGAAGAAACTTTTCATTTCCCCGGGCAACGATTCCAAAAAGGATACATATGATTTCAGGGCGTTTTCATCCGGCAACTGGGTATAAATCATGATCGTATTCGGGTCATTTGGATCACGATGCAGGCTGTAGGCCAAGACGTCATTATCTTTCATCGTCTGGGCGGGCACACTGGGATCGGGGTTCAGCCAGGAATCGAAATCTTTCACTTGAAACCGCATGAACAAACTAACTGTCATTTTGAATCTCCTTGTTATTTAATGTGTAACCAAAATTTGTTGATTACAAGATAGCAAACTATCGTCACCAGTTCGTCACCACCCCTTTTTATCGTTTAGGAAGCTGCTTTGTTCCCGTTTTTGCAGGTGGACGGGTATACTAACGACCATTGTTTGTGCCGTTGGACAATTTTCGTTATGGATCAACTGACTTTATCTTTTTTTGGTGCGTTTAATGTGAGGCTGGGCGCTGATCCACTCATCAATTTTCGCTCGGCAAAAACACAGGGGCTGCTGATTTATCTGGCGCTGACCCAGCAACAGGCGCACAATCGTAACGTGCTGGCCGCTTTGTTCTGGCCGAATGAGCCAGAAGATCGCGCCAAACACAACTTACGCCACTCGCTTTACCGACTGCGGCAGTTATTGGGGGATGACGACTCTGAAAAGGAGCCGTTTCTCCTTATCAACCGCGCCACCGCCCAGTTTAACCCCGCCAGCCAGTATAGCTTAGACGTCACTGGCTTTTTGTCTGCCGTCAAAGATGGGGCGTTGGAAACGGCCGTAACCCACTACAACGGCGATCTCCTCCCCGGCTTCAGTTGCGACAGCCTCCCCTTTGACGACTGGCTCCGCGCCGAGCGGGAGCGGCTGCACAGGCTGGCGCTGGATGCCCTTTTTGAATGTACCGCCCTCAGCCTGACGCGAGGGGATTACGCCAACGGCCAGCGGCTGGCGCGGCAGCAGCTCACCCTGGAGCCGTGGCGCGAAGAAGCCCACCAGCAGCTCATGCAGGCGCTCGCGTTGCTGGGTGACCGCAGTGGCGCGCTCGCTCAGTATGAAAAGTGTCGCCGTGTGTTAGACGATGAGTTGGGGGTTGAACCAACGGCCGCAACCAAAACATTATTTACCCGCATTCGTGACCAACAACTGGCGCCAGAAACCCCACATCAAGCAGATGCCCCACAACCATTGAAGATTCCCTTTGTCGGCCGTCACCAAGAATATGAAGCGCTGGTCAAGGCGTATCAACAAACGACAAGCAGCACGCTGCAAATTGTCTCGTTGGTAGGCAATGCGGGCATGGGCAAAACGCGACTGGCGCAACAGTTTCTGGTGTGGGCGGTCACGCAAGGGGCCGATGTCTTGTACGGCCGTTCCTATGAAACCAGCGCGGGGCTTTCCTACCAACCGCTCACCCACCTGCTGCGCCAACGCATCGAGCGGGAAAACGCCCCTGAAGATTTGCTTTCCGATTTATGGCTCTCCCAGCTAACCCGCCTCCTGCCCGAACTGCGCGAGCGATATCCTGACTTGCCGCCACCCACGCAAGAGGAAAACAGTGCGCGGCAACATCTTTTTGAAGCGATTACTCGTTTGGGGCAAGCGCTGGCCGCACGTCGGCCGGTTGTGTTGTTTATTGACGATTGGCACTGGGCAGATGATGCTTCACGGGACGTGTTGCAATACGCGGCGCAGCGCTGGGTAGAACAACAGGCGCCCATTCTCATTCTGCTTACCCTGCGTCAGGAAGCGTTGACCGCCTCCCCTGCGTTACAAAGCTGGTTCAATCAGCTCAAGCGTGCTGTTGCAGCGGAACAGCTTTATTTAGACAAGCTATCCCAAACGGAAACGGCGCAATTGTTGCACCTGTTGCTCTCATCAGAGACTACGAATGGGGATGGAATAGACTCGTCATCCTCGCTGGCTCTCTTTAGCAACTGGCTGTTTCAGGAAACGGGCGGTCAACCGTTGTTTTTGACAGAAGCGTTAAAAGTGCTGGTGGAGGATGGGGTGGTTCGTTCGGGATCAAATACGGCCGTTTCGACAGACTCAAAGCAGGCTGTTTGGCAGTTAGACTGGTCTCGCTTTGATGCCCAAAGGGCAGAGTCTCGTGTATTGGCGGGGATACGCGAAATTATCCAAGGATGGTTGACGCGACTTTCGGCACGGGCGGTTGAATGCTTGACGGCAACGGCCGTTTTGGCCCAAGAAGCATCGTTTGACAATCTGTGCCGTGTCAGCGGGCTGGAGGAATTGCAAGCCGTGAACGCGCTAGAAGAACTGCTCAATCGCCAGCTTTTGCTGGAAACGAATGACGCGAAAACAATGGCGCGTGACCCGATTTACGCCTTCTCTCACCAAAAAATCAGCGAGGTTGTTTATGCCGAAGCAGGTACAGCCCGCCGCCGGATGCTCCATCGTCGGACGTTTGAAGCCTTGCAGGGAGGGCGCGTGCCAGCGGCCGATCTAGCCCACCATGCGCTGAATGCCGGTCTATTGGCCGAGACAATCCGCTACAGTCTCATTGCTGGAAACGAGGCGATGAGCCTCTTTGCGCACCATGTAGCCATCGCTCATTATCTGACAGTTCAGGAAATTGTTGATCAAGAAGCGTGGCCAGACGCTGTTTCCGGTGCAGACAGGCAAGCCTTTTATACGAGTTTAGGTCGTGCTTACGAACTCACCGATGCCTGGCCGAAGGCACAAAAACTCTATGAAGCAATGATCGCCCATGCCCAGAAAATAGGTGCGGCAGCGATGGAATGTCAGGGGCTAAACTATCTGGCTGCCGTTCACATTAATGGCGTGCTTAAGTATCAGCAAGCGGTTGGCCTCTTGGAACAGGCCAGAACAGTTGCTCAGCAGCACGGCGATCAGCGAGGGTTAGCGGAAACAGAACTGAATACATCACGGGCAAATGCTTTCAGCGGCACCCCCAAACGGGCGCTTTATCACGGCGAAATAGCCTTAAACATCGCCCGGGAATTAGGACATCCTCAACTGTTGGCTAACTGCTTGGCGACCCTTTCCATGATTAATTCTCAGCTACGGCAGTGGCAAATGGCAGAAATTTATGCCACCGAAGCTCGTGACCAATACGCGACAGCCGATAATCAAGTCTTAGCGGCTGATAGTCAGCGGCTGATTAGTATATGTCAGCTATACGTTGGTTATCCCCAAAAAACAGTGGACAGCTTACAAAAGATGCTCGACTTTTATCAACAGATTGAAAATCTATGGGGAGAGGCAGAAAGCGCCCGCATGTTGGCGCAGGCGCATCTAGAGTTAGGTCACTATGGTCAAGCCATTACGCTGGCGAAACAAGGGGTTGACCAAGCCCGAAAAATGGTTCAACAAATGGCAATGGTTGATCTGGCTTTGGCAGCTTGGGCTACTGTCCAAAGAACCGTGATGGCTTTAGACATTGCACGGGACGCTTTGCTTGAAGTCTTGAAAGAAGATAGTGAACGGGGGATCATTAGTTTTGTCAAGGATTGGGTTTTGTCTGAGCTATGCGCCCTTCACGCTGTCGCAGGAGAGTGGGATCAAGCGGTCAGCTATGCCAAGCAGAGATTGCAGAGCCGCGAAGATAAATCGCTGCTTTCTATGGGATTAACTGGCTGGTATGAAATTGAAGCCCTATTGCGGTATGGTGATTCTGACCTCGCTCAGGTTGAGGTCAGACAGATAAGCGAATTGGTGGGAGAGAATCGTCGCTATCAGCTTCCCCTGCTGCGGTCGCAGGCGGCGCTGGCGCAGTGGGATGGGGATGTGGCGCAGGCGATTAGCCATTTGGAAGCGGCCCTGGCTCTGGCGCAAGAAATGGGTCTGCCGGGGGAGGCGTGGCCGATTTTGGGTGAGTTGGGCCGGCTGTATGGGGAGCTGGGGGAGCAGGCGATGGCGCGGGAGGCTTATGGGGAGGCCGGGGTGATTATTCGGCGGCTGGCGGAGACGATTGATGAGGTGGCATTGAGGGAGGGGTTTGTAACGGCCGTTTCCGTGCGCTCTGTCTTGGAAGCAAGCAAGGCGAACTAAGATTTCAGGGAGGAAGCACAATGACTTATTATATTATGGCAAGAACCTATACCTGGTGGCGTGGTGATGATCTGCCCGCATTGCCCCCATTGCTGGATTTCCGGTGTGAGCGGGTGGTGGATGTGACATTATTGGCAAGGTTACACAAAGTGGAATCAGCAAAAATTGAGGAACGGCTGGCAGATGCGAACACTGCGTATGTCGCCTTTATCGCAGATGAGCCGGCTGGCTATGGCTGGAGTGGGGCTAATTCCGTAGGGGTGGGTGACGTTTTTTGGCCGATACCGCCAAACAGTCGCGGCTTGTGGGATTTTTTCACGCTGGAATCAGCACGCGGACGCGGCGTGTACCCACACCTGCTCCAGGCTATCCTGCGCCGCGAACAGGATGAGGCAAAAAGTTTTTGGCTTGGTCATCGGGTAGATAATTATGCTTCTCAGCGGGGCATTGAGAAAGCCGGTTTTTCGCTGGTGAATTTGGTGGTGTTTACGCCGGAGCAACAAATACGGGTGGTACCGTGTGGCAATCTGGCCCGCTCTCACGGTGACCCACAGGGTAAACATATGGGGTTTGCGGAAGTTGCCGATGAGGCTATGGAGCCGTTCGACTTTGGCGGCCTGTCGGATGAGGACATTCAAGTGGTTTTATGAGGAAAGGTACGGCCGTTTCCTCTTCAGGTTTAGGAGCGTGAGATGGTGGTGAGAAACGGCCGTTATTATCCACCGGTTGGCGGAGTCAATTGATGAGGATAAGTTGCGGGAGGGGGTTTAACGGCCGTTCCCGTCCAATCCATCCTCGAACTATGCAAGAGGGTCTAAAATAACGGTAGTTACGGGCAAGCGTAAATAAACTCACCCAAGGGTGTCCGTCAGATTTTTGCGTAAACGCTAGATGGGTGGTTTTTGAGCAGCTTACGGCCAAAATTAGCCTCTTGAACAGCCAAAACAGCCTGTCAAATAAGCAACCAAGCCTATTTTGTGCATCAAACTGCTTCGCATTTTGCTGTTTGACCTACCTGAAATCAGCATCACCCACTTGAAATGGGGTATTTGCAAAAATCTGACGGGCACCCCCTCACCCAAAGCCTATATTTTCGTTGGAAAAAGATATGCTATAATCTGCTTATGACTGTTGAGCAAATATTACAAGAAGTTGCTTTAATGCCTGCGCCGACACGCGCTTTTATTGCTGAAAAAATTCTGGAGATGCTAGATGCTGAGGAACAAATCAATCTATCACCGGAATGGATTAGCCTCGTTCAACAACGTATTTCGGACATTGATGCCGGCGTGGTACAAATGGTCGGAGCCGAAGAAGCATTGAGTCAAATTTGGTCAGAGCTTAAGTAATGGATATTGAGTTTCATCCTGATGCAGTATCGGAGATCAGGGAAGCGACCCTCTATTACCAGGCACAACAAGTTGGCCTTGGTGAACGATTCCTTTCAACAATACAAGAAGCTTTAACCCGCGTTTCAAATTTTCCCGAATCGTTTCCTATTGTTTTCAGTAATGTTCGACAATGTAAAGTCACACCTTTTCCTTATGCCATTGTCTATCGAATACAGGTCAACTATATTCAAATAATTGCTTTGGCCCATTCACGTCGGCAGCCTCAATATTGGTCTGGACGAAGTAAAAGATAAAAACCGGACGTGCTTGACAATCAAGTGGAAAACGGCCGTTCCAATCCAATCCATCCTCCAACAAAACAAATCAGCCTAAAAAACGCACCTCCGACAATCCAGCCACCCCATAAAATCAATCTCCTGTGGCAACGGGCGGCACTGTTTGCAAAAACAAATAGAGTGCCTCCACTTCTGCATCTGTCAACAGAGCGTAATACGGGGTTTTAGGAGCAAAGGGACGATTTCCTACGCTAAGGGTTGCGCCAGAGAGAAGCTCCTGCCGAAAAATTGATTATCAGCAGCATAAATGCCATGAACTTCTAAATAATGCGGAAAAACCATGTCGAAAATGGACAAAAAGTGCTATTGATAACAAGTTTAGACCTGCTTATTATGCTTAACGTAGGTTTTCGACCTTTTGCTCCCTAAACCCCAAAGCGAGACTGCTTAAGCAGGTTGGCTGCCCGTCCCAGGCTGATATGGCCGTCCAGGTAGGCAGCCGTCACCCGATCCTAGACAATTTGCGGATCGTCGTTGGGGGTAGCGGTGAGATCGGCGTCGGTCAGACCTTGGGGGGTGGCCTGGGCCTCTTGGGTGGGGTCGTCCGGCCAGGCGCGGTAGACGGCCACGGCCCGCAGCAGCCGGTAATCAAGGGCGTCCACAATGGCCACTTGTTCTTCGCCGTAGCTTTCGACCAGAATGGTCTGGCCGCGCCGGGCTTGTTCGATAGTTTGGCGGGTATTGCGGGCTAATTGGGTGCGACTGATGGCGCTGCTGGGGAGCATGATCTGTTTCTCCTTGGGCTTGGGGCGTGAGGCAAATAGTCAGGCATGTGGCCCCGGGGACTGGAGCAATCTCCAAGATTGCGCCAATCTGAATAGAATTCTATGCCTCTATTTTACAAAAAGTACGTAAACTACGCAATTTTAGCAGACAGAAGATAGGCCACAGCTGGAAGGAGACCGGCCGTGGCAGGGCAGTCTTGTTCCACTCAATTGCGCCACGGCCGATGGTATTTCCTGCTTCCGCTGGGGAAACCGGCCCGCATATTGAAACCACTTGAGCAGCAACGCCCGCCCTAACTGGTTGTTGACCCCGATGGCTCGTTTGGCCATTTCCCGTTCCCCTGATGTCAGCGTCCAGTGATCTATCAATTCATCAATCGTCCAATTTCGTTTCATCTCACAACTCCTGGTTTGAATGGTTTACCTGGGAAATCCCCAGATTCGTGAGATGAGTATAGGGTTTGTCCTTCCTATCATAGGTCAACTACCAAAATGTGGCGGCTGGTGACAGCAATGTTTGTTCTAAGCCTATATGAGGAACTCGCCGGAGCGAGCTTCTGAGTGATTTCTGCAAATATAGCACCCCAACAACGTGATTTTGAGGGGTTGTTTTTGCTGAAATCGCGGTCAATCATGCAGATAGACACGCTTAATCACCCCTCAAAATTAGAAAGTTGCGGTAATAGTGTAAGTCATACCCTACTTCATGAAGCTGCCCCCTGCCCCGACCGGTGCGCCAGGGGGCAGCCTTGTTGTATAATTCTTCTTTTAGGGGCAGGTAAAACCCCCTTTTTTCATTGCGCTACTTCTCCCAAAAGCCTGTTGGGTGGTTTCGATCTATTCATACTAGAGTATAATCAGCCAAAATAAACTGGACGCTCTGGCATCCTGACAAAGAGAATTGGGAAGCGGATTGGCATGGATTTTATCCGAATACCGCGGGATATTTTTGAGTTAGCGGCAAAAACTCTCCATTCTCCGTTAATCCGCGCATTATTTAACCCTTTCCCGATAGGTTGCCGGCGCTGGGTGAAAATCTGGAGCGACACATAAAGGAAAACCGGAATGGAGATTCTTCCAACCATAATCATCGGTATTCTTATTGTAGGCGGGGTTTTGGCGGCCCTATTTGAGCTGCGCATTCGCCAACCGGATGTACTCGTTTTGTATGAGTCCGACGGCAAGATAGGCATCCGCAAAGGACCGCTGTATCCACGCCACTTCAGTTTGCCGCTAAAACGCACCACCTACCCGCTCCAATTAACGGTTGAGGCGGCCGCTTCAGGCAATTTGATCGTGCTGGTTAAGCTGGTCGGTTCTGCCGTGCCGTCGGTGGAGCACATCCAATCCCTCATCCGTGCCGGAGGTTGGGATGATGAGGCAGTTATCCGCGCCTTGGACCAGGCGAAAATTTTGCTGCAAGGGCTGGTCAAGGAGTTTGCGGAGCAATCTGACATTCAGGCAATCTCTTCGCGTGCTATCCTGAATCACCTCAATGAACATCTACCCCTCTTTGCCGAAAGGCTTGGCGTTGAGCTAATTGCCCTGGCTGTACAATCGCTGGAACCGGCCGATCCCAAGATTGTCGAAGCCCTGCGCCAGCAAGAAGAAGCCCGGCTGCTGGAGCAAACAGAGCAGCTAAGCCAGCAAGCCCGGGTGAAAGCAGTGAAAGCAAGATACGAGGCAGATAAGGAAATTGCCGAAATCGAGCATGCCCTTGAACTGAAAAATGTTGAATTGAAGCAGATTCGATTCGAAAATGAAGCGACGCTTGCCCGCCAACGTGTTGAAGACGAGCTGGTGCGCAGCCGGCTGCGCCTGGCCTTTGAGAAAGAGGAGTTGGAGGTTCTCAGGAACAGCCCGGAACTGCTGATGTTGACGCCCCAGGCGGCTCGCCTGGCGGAAGCCAGCCAAAGCCTGAAAAATGCCAGAACCGTCATCTCGCTGATGCCCCAGGACCTGGCTAAGGATTCTGCGCTGTTTGCTTTGTTCCGCAGCCTCTTACAGGTAAACCAGGAAGAAAAGTTGGGCGATGATTGAGTATGCCTCATTTACCTGACCCCATGGCTTTACTCCGGCTCAAACCGATTAGGGTGGCCAGGGTTTCTGAAATCAGTGAAACAACCGCCGCTGCACCGGTTCCGCCAGCGGAACGCATCAATTTTCACATCGGCAACCCCCTGCAAGATTCCCGGCTTTCCTCCGCTTTTCTACGCATTGCCCTGGGGATTGATGTGCATCAGGTGGAGCTCAATGACGCGAAGCTTGATGCGATTATCGAGCATCTGGGCTGGGAAGAGGCTGATAAACCCACCCTGGGCTTCCTCACCCGCACCATCCAAAAAAGTTCCCCTTATATGCCGCGGGGTGGGTATTCTACCAAAACGCCCCATTCTTTGATCAAGGCCTTTTGCACGTGGCTGGAAAGCCAGCAAGAAGCCCTGCATTACGATTCAGGCGAACATTCTGGCCGCCGCGAAATGATCCTGGCATCTGGCGGGGCTTACGAAGCCCTGCGGGTCATTCTCTTCACCTTGTCATCTTACCTGGAAACCCTGCCAGCCAGAGTCCTGTTCCATGGCTGTGACTTGCTGGCTCCTATCAAACAAATTCCTAACCTGCTGTGCGAGGTTCTGGACGCTGACGAGCAGCAAGCAATGGCACAAATTGTCCAGATTTTGCAGGCTCACCCCCCAACCCCGACCTTCCTGGTAATTGGCAGCATACTAGATGAAATGACACGGCGTAAATTGCGGGCTATAAGCAGTGAGCAGCCCCTCTTCTTTATCGAGATGAATAATGCGCCTAACCATCTCTCCCTGGCCCGTGAAACGGGTTTAGTCCAGAAAGTGATTCGTCTATTGACGCCGGCGATCTTTGCACCGCGCCTGCAGACTCTTTCCACGGTTTTTATTGCTGGTAATGCAGATTATTTGAACGCAATTGAAAATGTGCATTTCACCCTAAAAGGCACCCCTTCTTCTTCGGAAGTTGAGCTTATGAGTTATTTGCTGGACCGGCAAGAGATTGGGCTTGCGCCAGAAACTACTCCCACAATACCCTACGCCATGCCATCTAATGAAGGTCTGGTGCCAGGCAGCCTGGTTGAAGCGGCTTTGCCCCACCTGGCGAAAAAGTCCGGAATTTATCTGGAGAAGATAGTTAATTCTCGCACCGATCGGTTGGATTCTTCATTGCAAACATTGGAAGAAAGAGCCATGCGGTTTTCGCAGCGGTTGGAACGTGTGTGGAAGGATCACGTGGTTGACGAATTTGCCACCATGGAGGTGCGGGAACTGCTGGACCGGTTGATCCAGAATTTGCCGCGCCGGGAGACGGTTGAGGCGCTGCAGCGCAGTCTGTTAAGCGTGTTTGTGAAGCACCAGCCGCAGTATCAGCGGGAGTCTTGCCAGGTGGTGAGCGGCTCGTCTCGTACGGCGTTGGGAATTATTGGTTTCCACTGCGGCATTCGTGAAGTGGTGATTCCCGATTTAAGCTGGTCTTATGAACAATGTTTCCCGGTGGTGCACACCGTGCCCCTGACCGAGTCGCTGGAACTTGACGCCGAAGCGATGATCCAACAGGTAAAAACGCTCTGCCGCCAAGATCCAACGTGGAAAAAGCGCGGCGCGGTTGTCATCAATAACCCCCATAATGCCACCGGACGGGTGTTTGCGGAAACGGCCGTTTACCGGTTGGTCACTTACTGCCTAGAAGAAGGCATATACCTCATCGACGACCTGGCCTACCAATACATGGCGCCGGTCAATGACTTGCCAGAAATCAAAACAACGCGCGAGATAGTATCTGAATTGGTTCGCCTGGGTGTTGTTGGCGAACGCCATGCTAAACGCCTCATTACCGTCCATTCCATGTCGAAAACCGACTGCCTGGCCGGAGCCAGGATAGCAATTTTGGAGATCCGCGATCGAGAACTGCAGCAGCGCTTTGCTGAAGTCAATGACCAGATCCAGCCCAATATTGCCGCAGTGCTGATCTGCTACCTTTTTTACCGCAGCACGACCCAGGCGGTGCGCACCTATTGGCGCCTGCGCAACGCCATATACGCCGAGCGCATCAAAGCCATGTTGGCCGCAGCCGAAAACCTACCGCCAGATTACAACCCCTTTGGCTTACGCATTATCCCGCCAACCGGCAGCATGTATCCCCTGTTGCACATTGCTACCCTACCGCCAGGCCTCTCACTAGAATGGCTTGCCTCCTCCCTGGCGCGCCGCGGCATTGGCCTGCTGCCTTTGGCTACCTTTGCCCGTACCGAAAAAGGGTACGAAACCGGCAGAATGACCTTTCGCCTGACCCTGGGAGGCGCCGACAATGAAGAAGCTTTGCTAGTCAAAACGCGCAACCTGCTGATCGATCTCAGCCGCCTGATTGCCGAGGAAGACGCCCGCTACAACCGCAAACAGCTATCCTTCCTCGTGACAGAAAGCGAAAACAGCCGCCTGAGACAGCTTTCTCAAGCTGCCGATGAAGTGATCAACCGCATCCTGGACTATTGCGCTACCGACAGGCAATGCAGCCGCCTGATATCCTTGCCCATGTTAGACAATCAGCGGGTAAAACAGATATTTTTGCAAGAATATGCGCCCGAAAGGCTGGATCTCTTTCGCACCCGCCTGCGGGATCGCGCACGCGTCAGCGATGAACTGATGCGCCAGGCGTTAAGCGATAACGGCCTGTGCCTGACTGAACGGCTGCAGCAAGAATTTATGAAGGACACTTTGCCGCGACGGCAGGAGTTGTTCAGGCTGCGCCCATACGACCGGACCGTTCACCCCACCCAAATGTATTCGCTGCAAGCAGAAATTTCCCTGGATGCCATTGCCGCCGCTTTGATTGCCGATCACCCCATCAAGCCAAGGCTCATTGCACAGGCGGCACGAGAACTTCTGCAGGAATACCTGGGGTTAAATGTCAGTATCAACTCCCGGCAGGAGGCCGACGAAATACTGCTCGACCTGGCGGCGCTGACCAACGCTGAACAATATGCGGGTCTGTTTTCCGACACCACGTTGCCTTCTTTCCTCTCGTTTTGGAGTGATTGGGATGGCAGCAACAGGCCGTCGGGGCAGGGGCACCAGTTGGTGGCCGCAATTGTCATGGAAAATGTGCGGCGCATGGCCCATATCCTCATGCTGCTGCGGCAGATTGATCCGGCAATTCCGCTTAATCCGGATTTGCTTTTCGAGCTAGAAAGGCTGCCCCAACGGAATCAGCGTTTTACCAGGCTGCT
>Ga0209498_1002245_pt1 | contig 11736 bp, 5 predicted proteins | sample WalLakDeSediment_FD_184131 | JGI IMG/M metagenome (GOLD analysis project Ga0209498, IMG submission 184131) | Lake sediment microbial communities from Walker lake, Nevada to study Microbial Dark Matter (Phase II) - Walker Lake 11/02/13 Deep... | ecosystem: Environmental > Aquatic > Freshwater >...
TGGAGCCATCGCCTTCGCCGCCGGGTTCTTTCCCGCAAGGAAGGCGGCGCACCTGGACCCCGTGGAATGTCTCCGAGGTTGAGGCCCTGACCCATGTGGCGAATCCTCCTCGGAGAGTTCTGGGACGAGCTCCGGAACCAGAAGACCCGTGCCGCCCTCACCACCTTCGCCATCGCGTGGGGCACCTTCACCGTGGTGATCCTCCTGGCGCTGGGGGAGGGAATGAAGCGGCGAGTCCTGACGGAGCTTGTCTCCGCCTTTGACGAGGTCGTCACGGTCAGCGGCGGAAGCACGAGCCGGCCCCACCAGGGACTTGCCCCCGGGAGACCCATCCGGCTCACGGAGGAAGACGCTCAAGCGATCCTCGGAAGGGTGGACGGCATCGACGCCCTGAGCCCGTCCTATTACAGGTCCAACGTGACCAAGACCGCCGGTGATATCCGGGTGCCGTGGGGCCGGTTGGAGGGCGTCTACCCTGACTATGCCCGGCTGCGACGCATCCAGCCAGCCAATGGCGGCCGGTTCATCAACGACCGGGACCAGGCGGAACGACGCCGGGTGGTGTTCCTGGGGGACTCCCTGGCCGCCCAGCTCTTCCCCCGGGGGGGCGGACTGGGGGCAAGCGTCCTCCTCAACAATCAGGTGTTCACCGTGGTGGGCATCGAGGAGTCCAAGCTGGAGGCCGGCCTCGGGCTCTTCGAGTCCGCTTTCCGGGCAGTGATCCCCGCGTCCACCTTCGTGGCGGTCTTCGGCAGCCGCAACGTGAACGAGATCCTTCTGAGGCCAGCCCACCGGCGGGACGTGGAGAGACTGGAGGAGGATCTGCGGAACATCCTGGGGGCCCGGCTCCGGTTCGATCCTTCGGACCGGCGGGCCCTCTGGTTCACGGACTGGGGCGAGCAGGCCCGCACAGCCTGGAAGATCCTCGTTGGGGTGCAGGTCTTCCTGGGGATGATCGGCGGCCTCACCCTCCTGGCGGCGGGGGTGGGCGTGGCCAACATCATGTACGTGGCCGTGTACGAGCGCACCATGGAGATCGGAATCAAGATGGCCATCGGGGCCCGGCGCCGGCACATCATGGCCCAGTTCATCTTCGAAGCCCTGGTCCTGGCCCTGGCGGGAGGGTTGGCGGGCCTGGCCGCCGGCGCAGGGGGCGTGGCCCTGGTGAAGATGGTCCCCAAGGAGCATGAGGCCATCACCTACCTGTTGAACCCCGCCATCTCCTGGCCCATCGCCGTGGCCACGGTGTGCGTCCTCACCCTCATCGGCCTGGTGGCGGGGCTCTTTCCCGCCCGGCGAGCCGCGTCCCTGGACCCGGTGGAGGCCCTTCGGTACGAGTGACGGACCTTGTGCGCGGCTTGCTCTGCACACCGGCGGGGCCTACTCTCCTCCGGCCCCAATTGACCCCGCACGAAGCCCACCGGAGACATCCATGCCGAGCATCACTCGCATCCTCCCCAACCTTCGCACCCCTGCGTCCATGTCCGTGGCCGCGGTGGTGTGGCTCCTGGCCGCTTGCTCCCCGTCCCACGGCCCTCTGCTGGAGGCGGACCTGATTCTCACTGGGGCCAGCGTGGTGACGGTGGACCCGGAGTTCAGGGTGGCCCAGGGGGTGGCCATCCGGGAAGGCATCATCATCGGCGTGGGGAGTGACCGGGAGGTCCTGGCCTTCCGGGGACCCGGAACCCGGGTGCTGGAGTTGGAGGGGAAGACGGTCCTGCCCGGGCTCATCGATTCCCACATCCACTTCCTCACCCTGGGCCGGGACGTGCAGCGCCAGGCGGAGCTAACCTTCGCCATGAGCGCCCGGGAGATCCTGGATGCTGTGGTGGAGCTCAAAGAACGCGTGGGCCCGGAATCGGGAGAGTGGCTGGTGGGCAACCGCTGGGATCAGTACAAGTACCCGGAAATGGTGACCCGCTGGCAGCTTGACTCCGTGGCACCCGAAAACCCGGTCTACCTGAACCGGGTATACCGGGGGGTGGCGGTGAGCACGGCGGTCTTCAACCTCATAGGCATTCATGACGACCGCCCCGAGACCTGGCCCGCCTGGTGGCTGGAAGACCCCTCCGACTTCACGTTCGAGGACCGCATCTTCCGGGCTCCCCGGGAGGTCACCGCAGGCGGGCAGACCCGGGTAGTGGAGGTCCCCACCGGAGCCTTCGTGGGATCCCGGGCCTCCGCACTTGTAACCCTCTCACCCCCAACGGGCGGGTTCGAGGACGACGTGGAAAGCGTGCGCCACGGCGTGGAGGAGATGCTCAGCCTTGGAGTGACGGGGGTTGTGGACCCCTCCTCCCGCATGGGTTACCTCATGCGGGTCTATCAGGAAGCTTACAACCGGGGCTACATGAAGCTGCGCATGGGGGCCGTGCTGGAAGGGACCTTCACCACCCACGATCCCGAGGCCATTCGCCGCCATTTCGATGCCATCAAGATCAACAACCTTGGAGACCGATACCTGCGGTGGCGCGGCTCCAAGTTCTACAGCGACGGCGGGGCCGGCACCCGGAGCGCCTGGGTGTCCCAAACCTTCGAGGGCTGGGAGGAGTTCGAGGGGCGGCAGAACCTGGGCTACCCGGTGGTGGAGGACAACGCCCTCCGGGAAGCCCAGTATCGTGCCGCGGTGGACTACGGATGGGACCTTCACACCCACGTGGCCGGGGACGTGGCCATGCGCCAGGCCGTGGACCTCTACATGAAGCTCATGGACGAGATCCGGGACCGCCGGCCCGACGCCGACCTCCGCTGGAGCCTCATCCACGCCTACCTTCCCATCGAGGAGGGGACCCGGGTGCTGGAGGACATGGCCCGGTACGGGATCATGGCCGCCGCCAACCCCGTCTTCCAATGGCAGGAGGGCGTGGCCTTCGCCGTCAATCTCGGGGAGGATCGCATGGCCCGGACCCAGCCCTTCCGCTCCTACATGGAGGGTGGAGTCGTCATGACCTCCGGCTCCGACTTCCCCGTCACCAGCCACGACCCCTGGATCGGGATCTACGCCCTCCTCACCAGGAGGGACCAGGCCACGGGGGCGGTGCATGGTGCCGACGAGACGGTGGGGATCGCCGACGCCCTGAGGTCCTATACCATCAACGGCGCCTACGCCACCTACGACGAGGAATGGAAGGGAAGCATCGAGGTTGGGAAGGTGGCGGACCTGGTGGTGGTGGATCTACCGGACATCCATCTGCTGGAGCAGGATCCGGAGCTCTGCTTCTCCATGCGGGACCGGGTCCTTCTGACGCTGGTGGACGGGGAGGTGCGTTTCAGGAAGCCCGGAGGGGAGCTTTGAGGGATCTTCGGGCGGGAGTAGCGCCTTCTCCTCCTCACCCCGCGAGCAGCAGTGCCACGATGAGCATGGGCGGAAGGGCCAGGATGAGGACGAAGAGATAAGCCCACCCCAGGGTGAGATACTTCAAGGCCGTGACAAGGTGACGTTCGCCGTAGACCCGCCGGAGAGCGAGATAGACGTAGGCCGCAGCCCAGAGGAGCAGAAGTGGGGGGAGGAATGGGATCCCGATCCATCCGGAAAGCAGCAGAAGGGCAAAGATCCCGAACACGAAGGCGTGGAGGTGAAGTACCACGATGAAGTGCTCCGCGTAATACATGCCGCGATGGACGTAGAGGAGCTTCAGGAGTCCGGCGAAGACGGGAAGCAGCAGGAACATCAGGGTGGGCACGTAGTTCAGGAAGGTCCCCACGACCTCCCGAATGGCGTCCAGGGGATCCAATTCTCCCAGGCGCCGGATCCGGTTCTCCACAAGGGCGTTCAGACGCTCATGCCCCAGGTTGATCTCCACGCCTTCCTGCCAGGACCCTCCCTCGGCGAGCCAGGGCATCTCCAGGGTATCCGAAACCTCCTCCCGGGGGATCGTGTCGACCTCCTCCTCTGCATCCACGGTGGCCGACGGCTCCTGTTCCACCAGGTCGGCCCAGGTGACGTCGTCCATGCCCCTGAACGAGAGGAACCCCACAAGAAGGAAGAGGACCAGGGAACTTGCCAGGTAGAGCCTGAAAGGGGGGAGGTAGCGGACGACCCGACCATCGAGATACTCCCGGCTCAGGAATCCGGGACGGAAGAAGAGGGCGAAGAGGGTGTTCGGGGTGCGCCGCTCAACCCCGAAATGGTCTTCCATGAGGTCGTGCAAGAGGGTCGCGAGGGACGCCCGGACGTCGGATTTCCTCTGCCCACAGGCAGGGCAGAAATCTCCCATGGTGGGGTCGCCGCAGTTCCGGCACGGCTCGTCAGGGTGGCTGCGTGTGGCCCCGGCACCTCTGGTCATGACGTGATCGACTCTCCTTCGGACCAGGTCCCTACCGGCCCCGGCCCACCTCAAGCCCCATGAACAGGGCACGGCCGGGGGCCCTGGCCCCCGTGACGTCCGGGTAGGAGGCGTCCAGAAGGTTCACGGCGTCCAGGTAGAGGCGGGCGGCTCCATGGCGAACCGATGCCCGGACATCCAGGCGGTGGAAGGGCTCCTCGCCGGCACGCTTGCCTCGTTGGCCCCGGACGCTCAGAGAAGCCCATCCCGCAAGTGTCCTTTCCACTCCCAGCGTCACCCGCTCCTGGAGGGGCCGCAGGACGTACTTGGAGCGGTACCCCGCCGCTTCTTCCGATTGCAGGGAAAGGAGAGCCACCCCGAGCGATATCCCCACCCCTCCTGGACCCCGCATGGCCAGGTCAGCCTCCATCCCACGGAACGTGGCCTTCCCTACGTTCCGGGTCTCCCATGGCGCATCCACCGCCGCATTCTCCGGCCTCGCCCAGTCAATGAGATCCTCAGCTCGGCGTATGAATCCCGTAAAGGACCCTCGAAGCCCCGATCCATGGAACACGTCCAACCCCATCTCCCCAGACCATGCCCGCTCCGGATCCAGGTCCTCCCGACCCACGTTTACCGGATCCCGGTAGTACCGCTCGGTCCAGGTGGGAGCGCGAAAGGAACGGCCGGCGGCGGCCCTGCCCCTGACGCCCCCGCCTATTCTCCAGGATCCGGAGAGCGACGGAGATAGGTAGAACCCAAAGCCTTGGTGCCAGTCTCCCCGCACACCGAGAGAGAGAAGCGCAGCCCTGCCACGCCCCATGGCCGCCTCCGCGAATAGGGCCCCACGGGTCTCGGCCCGGTCGCCCAGGGAATTGCTCTGGAGCATATTCCTGAAGAGTTCTCCACCGAGAGCCAGATGGGCAGCTCCAGGCGCCTCCCAACGGGCCAGCAGATCCACCCCGGCTTGGGAGGAGGAGTGGCGGTTCCGATAGACCTCCGGCGCGTGCCGGATGAGGACGAAGTCGTCTTCGTGGCGCCGGACGGAGGCACCCACCTCCAAGCTTTCGAGACTTCCGAGATCGCCGTTCCCCCCTCCGCTTCCAGTCTTCCCCGCACCGTTCCGCTCAGGGCTTAACTCCAGGTGCCCACCGCCTTCACCCCCACCCGCCCAGCGGAGGGAGGCCGTATAGGTTCTGGTCTTCTCGAAGGACGGATACGGAGCGTAGAAATCCTGGGCGCCAAAATCCCGCCGAGCGATGCCCAGGGAAGCCGACAACCTCCCCCCCTCCAGGGGAAGGGACCCGCCCCCGTGCACGAGGGCCATCTCGTAGTCCGTGCCGTCACGGTGTCCATTGGAGCGGCTAGCCTCTCCCCCGAGCTGAAGAGATGAACCGTCCCCTGCCACCACCCCTGCGGAGGCGGAGACCCGAGCGGTTCCCCAACTGCCTCCCTCCAACCGACCCTGAAGACTTTCTCCCCCACGCCTGGTCACCACGTTCACCACCCCACCCACCGCATCGGCTCCGTAGGCGGCCGAAGCGGACCCCCGGAGGATCTCCACCCGCTCCACCAGATCCAGGGGAACCGCCAAGTTGAGGTCATGGTGGCCTGTCTGGGGATCGCTCATCCGCACTCCGTCCACCATGACCACGACTTGCTCAAAGCCGGCGCCCCTGAGGCTCAGGTCACTCTGGGCGGGGGAGCGGGAGAGGAGCTCCACCCCCGTAGCCCACTCCAGAAGCCCGGAGATGGTCCGGACCGGCAGAGCCTCGATCTCCTCCCGGCCCAGGACCTGAACGCTCCGAGTCTGGACAGGAAGCCGCGGGCTGACCCGGGAGCCCACCTGGACCTCCAGCGTATCCAGCATGACGGGGGGCGCCTGAGGGGACAGGGCCTGGAAGCCCGTGGCCAGAAAGAGAATCGACAGGAGGGCGGTCCCAGGCTTATCGATCACGAACCTCTGAGGGTGGAGGAGAGGAAGAGAGCTTGGCATCCTGAGGATATTAGAAGAAGGAGGCCTTGGGGTCCACTCTCGGAGGGAAGTTCTGGACTCCTGGATGCATCTGAGCGATTGTGGAGTCGAGGAAAGGCTTGAGACTGCCCGAATCTGGACGGCGGTCACCTCCCATGGCAGCTTGACGAAGTGGCAGGGGGTCAGAACCTTTCAGGAGGATGTCTTCCCCACTCCGGTCTCGGGCAACGGATCTCCTGAGCAAACGAGCCCTTCACACGGGTAGGATCACATGTCCGGTCGAACGCCGCCAGTCGCCGCCCTTCTCCCTCTCTTGGCCCTGGCGTGCCTGACTCCCCTGTCGGCCCAGGAACTCAGCCTGAAGCGGCACGTTCCAGGCACCGACACCATCTCTTGCCCATCCATCCGTGTTCCAGCGAGGCCCGGGGCCGAAGAGCAGGCTGAAGCCAGCCGTCTTGCCTCCAGCGCAGACCAGGCCCTGATCCTCGGTGACGCCGCCCGGGCCCGGGAGTTCCTGGCCAGGGCCACGGAGCTCGATCCTTCCTCGGCAGAACTGGCCTATCGTTACGGCCGCATCCTCGAGGATCTGCATGAGACGGATCAGGCCATCGAGCAGTTCTGCCGGGCCTTGGCCTTGGGGTCCCGTCAGGAGGGAATTGGCGATGCACGCCCACGGTTGGAAGCCCTTGCACGAGCACGGGATCCAGCCGTACCCCAGGAGGCCAGCAGGGCGTTCTTGAACGGGCTGCTTCAAGCCGACCTCAGGCAGTTCTCCGCCGCCGCCCAGTCCTTTGCCACAGCGGTGCGGGTAGCCCCCAACTGGGCCGACGCATGGTACAACCGAGGCCTGATGCGCTCCCGCGTGGGGGATGCCGCGGGAGCTGTGGCGGATCTCCAGGAGTACCTGTCCCTTCGCCCCGGGGCCGAGGATGCCATCCTGGTCTCCCGGCACATTGGTCAGCTTCAGGCCCCGGTTCAGGTTCAGAGTCCGGCAACGACCCTCACCCTCGGCCTGCTCCTCCCAGGCATGGGACAGTTCTACTCTGGCCGGGCTTTGGGAGGTTTCACCGTCATGGCCCTTGCCGGTGGAGCAGCCGCTGCTGGATTTCTCATCGAGGAGGTCACGGTGGAGTGCGTGGGCTCGGTCCCCAGCGGTGGTATATGCCCCCCGGAGCGGATAATCGGCGAAACCTCCGGTAGGCCCTACGTCGTGCATGGCTTGGCCGCCGCAGGGGTGGTCACCGTGGCTGGGGCCATCGAAGCTTATCTGAAGGCCAGGGGAGGCGGGGGGGGAAGCGCGGGCACTGGCCGCCTGTCAGGCCGGGTGTCAGGCCCAAGCTTCGAAGCACGTGGATCGAGGCTGACCCTCAGCATTCTAAGCTTCGGGTTCTGAGACGCCGACCATGGACGAAACTGATCTTGTCAAACGGCCCAGGAGGCTCAGGGTGATTACGCTTAAGAGAATCCTCCTGCTCGGAGGCGCCGTGGCGCTCGCGGCTTTGGCCTACGCCTGCACCATGCGGGACATCACGGGAGTGGCCGTAGGGGAGGTGGTGGTTTCACCGTCCTCCGCGACCCTGCTCGAGGGCGGCACCATCCGATTCACCGCCCAGGCCAGGGACGTCAAAGGAAATCCTCTTCCAGTGGGAAACGTCGGGTGGTCCAGCGACGCGCCTTCCTTGGTTTCCGTGGGCTCCGATGGAACCGCCGAAGCGCTCCAGCCGGGCCAGACCACCATATGGGCCACATTGGAGGGCGTCCGGGGCTCTGCGTCGGTCACGGTGCAGCCCGCACCGGCCATCGCGGTAGCACCCCAGTCCATTTCCCTCTGGGCCCCAGCGGGCGAATCGGTTTCTGAACCCGTCGTCTTACAGATCACCAACGCTGGGGCAGGCACCCTGACAGGCCTTTCAGCATCCGTGGAATATGCACAGGGTGGTGCCACCGGCTGGCTTGGACTTTCCCTGGCCGGCACCACCGCCCCTACCACCCTCTCGGTCTCGGCCCTCACCGCATCCTTGAGCGTTGGAATCCACAGGGCCACTGTCCAAGTGACAGCCCAAGGTGCCAAGAACTCGCCGATCTCCATTCCCGTGGAAGTCGAGATCTCGCTGGACAAGCCCATTATCTCCCTCTCCCCCACCACTCTGGCATTTGAAGTGGAGAGGGACGGACCCGCGCCAAGCCCCGGAACGGTTCAGGTGACCAATTCTGGGCCAGGCACCCTCTCTGGGCTTCAGATTCTGGTCCCTGCCGATGCGGTGGGCTGGCTCTCGGCCTCTCTCTCCTCTTCCACGGCACCCGCTCAGCTCCAGGTCCAGATCAACCCTGCTGGATTGGCCGTAGGTACCTACGAGGCGAGTGTCCTGGTGCGATCCACCTTGGCCGGCGTTCAGAGCCAATCGGTGGACGTGATTCTCACCGTGGTTCCTCCCCCATTGGCTGACTTGGGAGTCACAAAATCGGGTTCTGCCACGGCCTTCGTGGGCGACACCGTGCTGTTCGTATTGACGCTCACAAACGCGGGGCCTGAGCACGGCCGCGAGACGATGCTGGTGGACTCCCTCCCCCAGGAGCTCGCCTTCCTGCAGGCCTCCGGTGGAGGAACCGCCTCGGGCCAGGTGGTCACCTGGAGCCTGGGAGATTTCCCTGCCAACACCACTCGGGTGGATTCCATTTGGGCCCGAGTGCAATCCCCGGGGGCCCTACTTAACGTAGCCAGGGTCTCTTCAACCTCCGACGATCCGCGGCCGGGGAACAACAGAGCCACCCATGCCCTGGAGGCGAAGGCCATCACGGCAAACCTTCGGGTGACCAAGTCGGGACCTATCCAAGCCGAATTACAGGACACCCTGGTCTACATCCTGAGAGTCAGGAATGAGGGACCAAGTCCCGCTGAGGACGTGGTGCTCATAGACTCCCTTCCATCAGGAACCAGCTTTCTCTCCGCCACGGGTGGCGGCACATCAGAGGGAACGAGGGTCGTTTGGGACCTGGGTACCCTGGATGTGGGGGCCTTGGTGGTGGACACCCTTTCCGTGGTGGTCATGTCGACCGGGCTTCTGGGCAATGTGGTGGTGGCCAGTGCTTCCACCCCGGACCCTTCCCCCGGAACCAGGCGTGCCACTCTGACTACGGCGGTCAACATCCAGGCTGATCTTTCCCTTACGAAGACAGGCCCCACCAGCGTCCAGTCCGGAGATACCGTCGAATACGTTCTCACCGTCTCCAACGCGGGGCCGGACACGTCGGAGAGGATCAACATCGTTGATTCTCTCCCCCCTGGAATGACGTTCCTCTCCGCCTCGGATGAGGGGACACTCCAGTCACCCGAGGTGGTGAGTTGGAACCTTCCCGGAATCGAGCCGGACGAAAGTGCCGAGGTTCGGCTCCATGCCGCAGCAGATCTTATTGGAACTGCAACCAATGTTGCCTGGCTATTCTCTGAAGCCATAGAACCGGACAGCATCAAGCAGAGAGCCTCGCAGACTCTCGAGGCTGTCGGGGCCGATCTTTCCATAATAAAGCGCGCTGAGGTCGAGGAAGGCACGACGTCAGAGAGGTCGATCACCTATACCATCGAGGTCTCCAGCTCTCATGCAGCGGAAGGGGTGGTGGTGATCGACACCCTTCCTGTTGGAGTGAGATTCGAGTCAGCTTCCGACGGAGGAGCTCTCGACTCCGAAGTGGACCCCAACGGTGTGGTGATCTGGGAGTTGGGAACCCTCACGCCAGCCCAGAGTCCCCGCGCCTTACAGTTGAAGGTGACTCTCGACGCCGACAAAGAGGAGGCCATTGCCAACGTTGTGGCCGTCACCGCTACCACAGGAGACCCAAACCGAGCGAACAACAGGGCGACCGTCACCACCGTCCTGGGAGCCGCGTCGGACGTGGGTGTGGAGAAGACCGGCCCGGGTACCGCAGCGCCCGGCACCGACGTCACCTACTCCCTGAGAGTCTTCAATGCGGGGCCCAAGACAGCGTCCGAGGTCTCGGTGCTTGACACGCTGCCTGAGGGAGTCGCGTTCGTGTCAGCATCCGCCGGTGGATCCTTTGACCCGGACGCTGGAGCAAACGGAGTGGTGCGGTGGGAATCCATTCCCACATTGGCCGAGAACACAGACACCACCTTCACCCTGATTGTGCGCGTCCCCCTCGGCGCAACCGGAGAGATTCGGAACGTTGCCACGGTAACATCCCTCTCAGCAGATCCCAATCCGGACAATAATTCCTCTGAGTCCCTCACGTCCTTGGCGGCCTCCTCAGATCTGGTCCTCTTCAAGGCCGGTCCGGGGGGAGCCCTCCCGGGGGACCGCATTGCCTACACCATCACTATCAACAACCGCGGTCCCAACGACGCTGAGAGCGTTGTGGTAACGGACTCCCTACCGCCGGAGGTCTCGCTCGTCTCGGCCGACCCGCCCGTGAGCTCCCAAGTGGGACGGGTGATCTCCTGGGAGGTCGGGACTGTGACTGTGGCGGCAGAGCCGCAGAGCTTCAGCCTTACGGTCGACATCGATCCCACCACATCGGCCACCATCACCAACACCGCCCAGGTGAGCGCCGCCACGAAGGACCCCGCCCCGGGAAACAACCGTAGCGCCGTAAACACGTCCGTCACCGGCGCGAACCTAGGGGTGGCCAAGTCAGTTGCGGATACAGGGGGCAACCCAGACCAGGTGATCGCTGGAGCCACCGCAGTCTACACCATCACCGTGCACAACGCCGGCCCCAGTGAGGCAGAGGACGTGGTGGTGACAGACACGCTCCCTCAAGGCGTGACGTTTGCATCGGCATCGGGAGGAGGCTCTCTCGATCCGGATGCCGGGCCCAACGGAGTGGTGACCTGGCCTGCGGTCTCTGTCATCTCCAAAGACGCCCAAGAGGAATTCACCCTCACCGTGGTGGTCGCTTCAGATCGAACAGACGACCTGGTGAATGTTGCGGCGGTCACAAGCGCCACTGCCGACACTGATCCCACAAACAACGTGGTGACACTGTCCTCCCCTGTTGAGATCAGCGCTGATGTGGGGGTGATGAAGACGGCTCCGAAAATAGCTCTTCCCGATGAGCGCATAGAATACGAACTGACGGTCCGAAACCTTGGGCCAAGTCTGGCCATGGGTGCGGTGTTGACGGATACCTTACCGGTCGGTGTGACGTACGTTTCTCATGACGGGAACGGTCAATATGCAAGTGGGGAAGGGCCGAATGGTGTGATCACCTGGGACCTCGGGTCATTGATAAGAGACGAGCCTGAGACATTCCGGATTAGCGTTGTTGTCGATATGACCACAGCGGGTACCGTCACGAATGTCGGCGCTGTCACCTCGACCACGCCTGACCCAGACGCGGAAAATGCGTGGACTGCGACAGCAACAATCATCGTGCCGGCGGCCCCCAGCGATCTGTCGGCCACGGTGGTGTCCCAGACCGTGATCGACCTGGCCTGGACGGACAACGCCACCAACGAGACGGGCTACCGGGTGGAGCGGA
>Ga0209498_1002246_pt1 | contig 11735 bp, 6 predicted proteins | sample WalLakDeSediment_FD_184131 | JGI IMG/M metagenome (GOLD analysis project Ga0209498, IMG submission 184131) | Lake sediment microbial communities from Walker lake, Nevada to study Microbial Dark Matter (Phase II) - Walker Lake 11/02/13 Deep... | ecosystem: Environmental > Aquatic > Freshwater >...
GCCGTCCGCCACGGCCCAGAGCCCAATGTCGGGGCGATCCAGGTAGGCATCCTCGTTATGTGTCCTGACCTTGCCGGTGTCGGTCAGGCCCGCAGAGCTCAACCGCAGTGGCACGGGGGCATACGCGGGTTCGGGCGTCGGGGCCTCGGCCCCGTGCAGGGAGCGTGAATCCCAGCCATGACGCAGCCATTCGCCATCGAAGAGGGCGGCAAAGCCCTCGGGCGGCGGCAGGCCGGAGCGCATGATCAGGCAGGGTGCGATTCGTTCGGAGCCCTGGGTCCACCAGAGGCTGAGGCCTTCGGCCCCGGCGTGTTGGATCTGCTGATGCAGGCGCAGACCGGCATCGAGCTCCGCGAGGTTCGTGATCTGCAGGTGCAAGGGGCCGGCCGAGGGCGCCGGCAAGGCCGGTGTGGTGAGGGTCGGCAGTCGAGCGCCCAGTTCCAGCAGGGCTTGGTCGAAGGCCTCGAGCCGGGTGCCGTCCTCCGCTCCGAGGGCGCCGAGCGCGAGTTCCTCCAATTCCGCGAACCAGGGGTCGTGGCGTACCGGAAGGTCCAGCAGCCGCGTGGCCGCGGGCAGGGGGCCCACCAGGGTCAGCGGGAAGTAGCGTCCGACTGCATCGACACTGGGCATCAGGATGCCCACGCAGGGTGCGGCGCCGCAGATCCCGGGGGCCAGCAGGAAACGCCAGATGGGGCTGGTCAGGTAGGCCTGCAGCCAGCCCTCGCCGAGCCGCTGGCGCGCATGGTAGATGCCGCTCTGCAGCCAGGGGTCCCAGGTGCCGAGGAAGTCCCCGGAAACCCGCCGGCGCAGGAAGTCACCGTGGCTCGGCAGCTTGCCGTGAAAGCCCATCTCCAGCGGAAGGCTCATCCCTCAGAGGCCCGTCGGACACTGGAAGCGCTTCCAGTCGGCGTTGCGCAGCGGGTTGCGCGAGGAGTCGAAGCGAAGAAGGATCTGCGCCGTGTAGTCGCCGGCCTTGAAGGTGGTCAGGAAGGCGGTGTCCGACTCGGCGGTGGGGTTGGCTCCCTCGAGGGCCCGGAACCAGCCCCAGGGTCCCTCGAAGCGCAGGTTCGGCCGTTGCCCGCCACGGTCCTCGAAGACCACGGTCACCGGGGCGGTGGTCTCCGGGGGCCAGGTGAAGCGACTGGTCAGGGGTGGTCCGTGGCGATAGTTCAGCGATTCGGTGCCCAGCGTCAGGGTGAACTCGCGAACCTGGGCATCGAGGTAGTGCGGGGTGAGCTCGAAGCCCAGGCTGGGCGTCGAGCCGCCCTGACTCAGGAAAAGATCCCGGATCAGGCGGGCGCGCTGGAACTGATCAAGCACATTTTGGGAGAGGCCCAGGGAGGCCACCTCGCCGTCGCGCCAGCGCCAGCGGTTGCCGGAGAGATCGACCAGGGGTCGCAGGTGATCGTTGAAGAACCCATCCATCACGCCGTTGGTTCCGAACAGGCGGGCAAAGTCGCTCAGCGCGATATCCCGGTCACTGCCGGCATTGAAGGGGTAGCGGTTGGCCGCCAGTTCCCGGCACTGCGTGGCCACGTCGCTCTGGAGGCGTTGATTGAGTTCGGTGCGCAGATTCTGCAGGGCGACCTGTTCCCCAGAGCCTGCCAGTTCTCCGAACCAGCCGTTGAAAGGTGCCGGGTAGCGGGCCGAATCGGTGCGCAGTCGGCGCAGCGAGTCGGAGCCCTGGCGCCCGAGCACGGCCATCGCGTCCTGCCCGGCGAGCCCGCCGCCCAGAGACACCAGATCCTGGTACACCCGCTCGAGCAGGTTGATCAGCTGATCCAGTGGCACGGCACCGCTGGCCCCCGCCACGAAGCGATGCATCTCGCTGAAGTGCGCATTGATCCGGGCGCCTGGGGGGCGACCCGAATCGCCCGCCAGTACGCGCAGGCCGGGCAGGTCACCCAGTTGTGCGAGCCCGCCTTGGCTCTCTTCCCGTTCCGGCACCGGCAGATTCAGTTGGGCATCAATGGTTTCGGCCAGACGGCGCAGGGGCGAGGTGAAGCTGGTCATCGCCGCCAGGACACTGACCGCCTGGTTCACGTCTGCCAGCGGGACCAGGCGCAGATCACTCAGCAGCTGGTCCCAGTAGCGCACATAGGCCTCCTCGTAATGGCGCTCGAAGTCGGCCACCAGCGCGATGCGGGCGGTCGGTCCGGTGGGCAGCGTATCCGGCCCGAAGACCCAGCGGTCCTGGAGGAAGCGGTCGATCAGCTGGTTCCCGGTGTTGCCGGTGATCTCCAGAAAGCCCTCCCGGGTATAAAGCGCCGGAACGGGCGCATCCAGCGGCGTGCCGCTGCGCCGGCTGAAGACCTGGTCACTGCCCAGGCCCGCCAACACATCCAGACGCAGCGCCATCGGATGCGCCTGATCGTAGAAGCCCTCCAGCCGGGTCAGCATCAGGGTCGGCACGGAAGCCTGGCGCAGCGAAGCCCGGGCGCGTGCCACCAGGACCTCGTCGGTCTTCAGCACTGGAAGTTTCTGGCTGCTGTTGGTGTAGGCGGCGAAATGCACGGCCAGCGCCTCGGCCACGGTGCGCTGGTCGCTGAATTCCTGGAGCAGGATGCTGCGCGCGGTGCGGTTCAGTTCGTCGGCCTCCATCCGCTCGGGCTCGGCCATCATCAGGTAGGCCTTGAGGTAGGCATAGAGCACCGTGGGATCGGGTCCCGGCGCGCGTAGCCGGCCCTCCAGCAGGTGCACCAGGCGCGGAATCAGCAGCTGGCGCACGCCCTGCAGGTAGGCCTCCTCGGCGGGCTCGCCCACGATCTGGCCGCGATACAAGCCCAGGGTCATGCCTAGGGGGACATCGCCGCGATGGCGGTTGGCAACGGTGGCAATCTCGCTCAAGGCGTCCAGGGTTGGCAGTACATCGCGCAGGCTCGCAACCCCCGGAACCGGCTGGGTCGCCATGGCCGTGTGGGTCTGCAGGGTAGCGGACACGTCGTCCAGGTAGGCGGCGTTGCTTCGGTAACTCGCGTACCAGGCCGTCGCCAGGATGCCCACCAGGGCGAGGACCGCCACATAGGCGATGTTCTGGGCCACCGCACGACGGACCTCGAAGCGCCAGTTCACCCCCGCGAGCCCCGATTCCGGGAACACGACGTCCTTTAGGAGCTGGTGGATGAAGTAGCTGCGACCCTCGCCCTGGCCGGCCGGTCCGGCCGGCGCCGCGGCCACCGGATTCATCCGGTAGGCACGCAACAGGCCATCCATCATGCGGTCGATCGGCGTGCCTTCCTGGGTCCCGCTGGTGAAATACACGCCGCGCAGCATCACGGGCCGGTCGAAGCCGGTGCCCTCGAAGGTGTCGCGGATGAAGTCGGTCAGGGCGTCCCGGAGACTGGCCATCTGCAACGGAAACCCGAACAGCCGGGTGCGCCGCCGGGGCTCGCGTTCCTGATCCAGGCGGCTCAGCAGGCGGTGGTCGAGCCGTTCGAGCAGGGCCTCGTACTCGCCGCGGAACCAGGTGGCAAAACGCCCCCCGGCCACCGGCTGTGGGTGAGTCGCGCCCCAGACCTGGGTGCGGCCCTCATGACCCAGATCGTCGAAGAACTCGACGAAGCCGGCGATCAGATCGCACTTGGTCACCAGGAAGTACACGGGAATCTGTATCTTGAGTTGGGTCTGCAACTCATCGATGCGCCGGCGGACCGTGCGCACGTGGCGCTCCCGCGCCTCGGCGGACTGGGTCAGCAGGTCCTCGGCACTCAGGGTGACCAGCACGCCGTTGATCGGCCGGCGCTTGCGGTAGCGCATCAGCAGATCGAGGAAGTCGCGCCACTCGCCGGCGTCCGAGTCGGCCTGGGAATCCTGGGTGAAATAGCGCCCTGCGGTGTCAAGCAGCACCGCCTCGTCGGTGAACCACCAGTCGCAGTTGCGGGTGCCTCCGACGCCGCGCAGGGCATCCTTGCCGAAGCGTTCATCGAGGGGGAAATTCAGGCCGGAGTGCAGCAGGGCCGTGGTCTTGCCGGAGCCGGGTGGGCCGACGATCACATACCAGGGCAACTCGTAGAGGTTCTGGTTCTTGCGCGATTGGCGCAGGAACTGGATCGCCTCCGCGAAGCGCAGGCGCAGGCGTTCCGCGGCCTCGTCGTCATCGACGGTGGTACCACCGGAGATGGCTGATTCCAGGCGCGCGCTCGCGCGCCGGGCGCGGTTCCAGCGCAGCAGCCAGAGCAGCAGCCAGATTGCGGTCACCACGGCGATGGCGATGATCCGGTTCATTACCGGGTCGAAGGGTCGCAAGGCGCCCAGTGCGAGGTAGGGTCCGATGAACCAGATCGCCAGTGCCACCACGACGAGGCCGGCCAGGCCCATCAAGGATCGCGGCTGCATCAGGAAGGAACGCAGCGACGAGAATGCGGTGGCCTTGGAAAAGGTGGTTGGGGCTATCATGCGCCAGCTCCATCCGGACGGTGGATGATCTCGACCCGTCGGTTGCGTGCCCGGTTGGCGGGGTCGCTGGCCGGCTCATAACGGGGCCGGCCTTCGCCGAGCCCCGAATACTGGATCCGCCCGGGATCGGACAGGCGGGTGCGGAGGATCTCGGCCGCGCTGCGCGCGCGCGCGCGGGAGAGTTCCTGGTTGTCCTTGAAGCGCAGGGAGCGGATGGGTACGTCGTCGCTGTGGCCTTCGATCATCAAGCGACCGTCGACCTGTTCCACGGCGTCGCCGACGCGAAGCAACAGGGACGCGAAGGCCTCGGTCACCTCGACGCTGGCCGAGGCGAAGACCTCGCCGGTCAGGGTCAGACGGGTCACGCCGTTGGCCTCGGAGGCAATCTCGAGCCGGTTCGGATCCTCGTTCCGCAGCAATTCCGGCAGGGTCGGTCGGGGCGGCGCGGCGGGTGCGGATGGCGCGAGGGGCGCGGTGGCGACCCGCGTTGGTGTCGGAGAATCGAAGGTGGCGTGCTGGATGGCATTCAATTGCGCGGCCACCGGCGCGACGCCCTGGTTCAGCCAATGGTGGAAGGTCAGAAACAGCCCGCCCACGAGCAGCAGGGCCAGCGCACCCAGCACCCAGCCCGGAAGACCCCTAACCAGGCGGCTGCGGCGATCCTTCACGCCCTGCCAATGCAGCGACAGCGCGCCTTGGGTCTCGCGTTCGCTGCGGATGCGGGCATACAGGCGTTCCCGCAGTGTCATCAGGGTGTTGGCGCCGCCGTTCGCGATGCGGTAGCGGCCCTCGAAGCCCAGGGACAGGCAGACATAGAAGAACTCGATCAGATCGCGGCGCGGTTCGGCGTCCGCCAGCACCCGCTCGACCATCTGGAAGAACTTGTCGCCGCCGTGGGTCTCATGATGAAACGCCAGGAGCAGCGGACTGTTGGCCCATTGGCTGGCGGCGCCCCAGGGCGTGTTCATCACGACCTCATCGACGAAGGTGCACAGCGCATACCGCGCGGCCAACAGCGACTCCTGGGTGACTCCCAGTCCGCGTGCCGTCTGTTCGAAGGCCTGCACCTGGCGCACGGTATTCGCGTGCAGACCCGGGACGTCGCCGTGTTCGCGGGCGCCGCGCAGACCGGTGGCGAGCAGCAGGATGGGCATCGCGGCGCGCAGCAGCGGAGACAGGGCCTCGCTGGCCGCGACCTGGAATACGGCGGCGTCGGGGGCCATGCCCGGCGGGGGCATCGAGGGGCGGGATCCGGCGGGCGGGGGCGGGGGTGCACCTGCCGGGGGTGCGCTTGCCGGGGCACGTCCGCCCGGATTGGGGCGAATAATGGTGCGATCGCTGGAACCGGCCGACCAGTCGTCGCTCATCGGCTGGCTCCGCGTATGGCCCACAGGCCCATCTTCAGATCGGGGTAGTGTCCGGCGACATGAACGGCGAGGCCGCCGGATCCGGTCAGCTGCTTCCACAGCGGGTTGCTGCGATCGAACTCGAAATAGACGTTGGAGCTGACGTAGGGAATCTGCCGCGGCGCCACCGGCATCGGCGCCAGGCCAATGCCGGGGAGGTTGTTGTTCACCAGTTCCGCGATGCGTTCCACCGGGGCCACCTTCACGTGCATCGGGAATTGCGCTCGAAGCTGTTCGCTGGAGACGCTGGCGCTGACCGCGACGACGAAGCTTGCGGAGTCCAGCAGCGAGGGATCGTGGATCCGGGCTACATGCACCCCGTGCCGGCCCGTGGCCTCGAGCGGGATCGGCACCGCGGGCGATTCGCGCACCGTGCGGAATTCCGCCCGCAAGGTCTCGAACACGCTCTCGAAGGCCGGTTGCAGATGGTCATGGCGGTAGGGCTTGAATTCCGGGGGCAGGCGATTGTCCAGCGTCAGGGTCGCCAGTTCGCCGGCCAGGCCGATCACGAAGCGGTAGAAGGTCTCCGGATGCACGTGCTGGGATTCCGTGAAATGCCGGGCCAGCGGCGCATGCCGGTTCACGATCTGCAACATCAGGAAATCGGTGATCTCTCCGGCGCCACCCTGGCTGCTTGCGGTCACGCGCGAGGCCAGCATCTCGGCGCGTTGCTGCAGTAATCCGCGCAATTCGGTCAGGTAGGCCTGCAGGCGGGATGCCGCCCGGCAGCGTGATACGGTCGGGATGAAGCCTTGATCCAGTACCAGGCTGCGGTCGGCGTTCACCTCGACCACCCGTGCCATCGGTACACAGGCGTACTGTTCCAGCGCCTCACCCTGCACCGCCAGGCGGCTGTTCAATTGCCCCACCTCCACCACCGACGCGGCCGAACTGTCGAGTACGCCGTCGCGCACCTCGAGGTCTTCCGCACGGTAGCGGTACAGACCCTCGGCGGATCCGGCTCGGCGGACCTCCACGGTCCCTTCCCGCGTCAGGGGCAGGGCCAGGTACACGATCTTGTCGCGAACCGAGTCCGCGACCTCCAGCGGCTCCGGCAGGGGATCATCGCCGGGCATGCTGAAGGGCGTGCCGTCGGGGAAGATTCCTTGTGCCGAGGTCAGGCCAAGCTTGCCGAGTGCGAGGAGCTCGGTATCGAGTTCGAAGGCATGCAGGCCCCAGTGGGTGTTGCCGTGGGCGGCGAGCCGCCCGGCGAGCTGACCCTCGAGGAAGCGGTCATGCTGCTGGAAGTGTTGTGGCTCGAGGAACAGTCCCTCGCTCCAGAGCACGCGGCTGTGGCGTGACATGGGTCCGTCCTCAGTCGAAGCGCGCGGACACGGTGGCCCGCTGCAAGGTGATCGTAAAGGGGACCGAGGTCGGTTCGGTGCTGGGCTGTACCGTCACCTCAGCGATCGAGCGCCAGTGTCCGGCGGCATCCAGCAGATCGGAGAATTCCGCGACGACGCCGATGAAGCGTGCCCGTGGCTCCAGGTCGAAGGCCCACGGCAGGCTGTCGCCCTGGCAGAACGCGCCGCCTCCGAGGGCCTCATGGCCCATTTCCCGCGGACAAAGGTCGAAGGTGTCGCGGCGCAACAGGGTTCCGGCCAGTGCCGCGGTATCGGAGGCGGCGAGCTCTCGGTAGGATGCGCGCAGGAAGGCGTCCCGGTCGGACAGTTGATAAACCCGCAGATGCAGTGGGGAGGGCCGCCCCTGGAGATTGGGGTTGAGGTGTTCACCGACTACGATCCGGCCGTCCACGCTGACCGGTATAGCCGGTTTGGGAGCTTTGGCCGCACAAGCGCCCAGCAAGACCACTGCGGCGGCGACCGTCAGCAGTTGCGTGTGAAACCACATGTTTTGATGCCCAATACCCATGATCCTGCACTCCCAGAAGTGAAGCTCCTGCGGTGAACCGGCCGGCCTCGAGGGCCTTTTCAATCCCGGCGCCGCGCGTTTTCCTGCAGTTCGTGCATGCGCCGTTCGTAGGCCGTGACGAAGGTTTCCCCGAACAATCGGTTGAAGTAGCCTTCGGTGTCGCGGTGGATCTCGGCGAACAGATTCTTGTATTGATCCCAGGGCTTGGGTCGAGCGATCCGGCCGAGCATGGACCCCGGACTCGGTTGTTCCTGGAAACGCTTCTCGAGGGTCGCCGGATCGAGTTGGCGCAGCATTTCGAAGAAGGCGTCACGCATCCCGGAAAGCAAGGCAATCTGGTGAAAGCGCAGATCCTCGAAACTAGCCTCGAAGGCCTCGATTGCCGGCAGATAGCTCGGGTTGCGTTTCACCAGCAGGTTGTTCAGTGCATCTTCCACGCCCGTGGAGAACTTCAGCGGGTTGTTGTCGGTGGCCTGGATCAAGGTCACCGACATGCGAAATTCATTCTTGATCTCAGCACGTGCCCGCATCAGATCCATGACTCCCTGGACTGCGACACGCAGGATCCCGCCCAGATCCTCGGCGAGTTCGGGCGGCATGTCTTCCGGATTCAGCCCCGCGCCGCGCAGGAGTTCGCGCAGCGCATCGCCCTGCAAGGGCGAGCGTGCCGGCGAGGTCGCGGCGGGCGCCGCCGATCCCGGCACGGACGCGGGTGGCACCGGTGTGGTTTCCCCGGGCATCGGCGACGGGGCGAAGGAGGGCGTCGCCAATTCCGGCACGGGCGCGGGTGGCACCGGTGTGGTTTCCCCGGGCATCGGTGGCGGGGCAAAGGGTGGCGCCCCGACGTCGTCGGGCATCAGGGGGTGTGCGATGGGCGCAGGCGTCGGTGCCGTAGCGGGTGGCGCCGATTCCACGGGCTGGGTCCACCAGTCGTCGGGCAGCAGCGATGAAGAACCGGGGGCCGCACCACCGGGCGCCGGGGTGGCCGCCGGGGCCGATGGCGCGGGGCTCGGCCCCGGAGTCGGAGTCGGGGTCGGAGTCGGAGCCGAATGGTCGAAGGCGGGCAGGTCGAAATGCTCGTTCAGGTAGGACTCATGCCGCGGTGGTGGCTGCAGCGATTCGATCGGCGCCTGGACCTGGCCACCCAGAAGGGCCAGTGGGTCCGGTGGGGCTTCGTTGTTGGTCCCGCCCGAGATCGGTGCGGCGAGCGAACCGAGATTCGCCATCGGGTCCGGACTGAGCATCGCATCCGCGGCGATGCGGACCCGGATCTGATAACCGCCAATGCCCAGTTCTTCGCCGTCCCGCAACAGGTGCGGTGTGGCGGTGTCCATCGGTGTGATGCCGTCGCCCAGCAGGATGCCGTTGGTACTGGTGTCCTCCAGAAAATAGCTGCCCTGCTCGTAGCGCACGCGTGCGTGGCAGCGGGAGATGCTCTGCTCCGGGTCTGGGAGGGTCCAGTCGTTGTTGCCCGCCCGCCCGAGGGTGCCACCGCGCTGGTTCCAGGTGTGGCTGTACGGGACACCGGGATCCAGGGGCGCACCGCGAATGATGGTGAGTGTGAGGGGCATGAGCAGACGGATACCGGCCGGATCAGGTGCTGGATGGCGACGCGGGCGGCGTTTGATAGATGAGATGCAGGCAGCCTTCCTCCATATCGGAGAAGACATACAGACCATCATCTTCGCCGCCCAGATCGATGATCACGGTCTGTGGGGCATCAAATCGATTGGAGGCGATGGCAATCGCCCCCACTTCATTGATTTTATGAGCCTTGATATAGGCATCCCAGCGGGTCCGGTCTCGTTTTTCAATGCGCCCACCCAGATCCGTCGCCTTCTTGAAAAGCTGACGAAAGCTGTAGTAGTCCACATCGATCATTCGTGCTCTGGCCATGGGGTTTAATATACCCTGATCGTGCCGCTCGGGTAGAGGGTGGGGTGGCGGAAAGAAGCCTCGAGTGGCATGCGACCCAGGCTTGGCCACGCCCCGCGAAGGGGTGTGGCGGCCATGAACGGGCACGTGCAGCACACCGGCCTCAGTCGAAGGTATAGGAGAATTCGGCGTTCTCCACACCGACATGCACCCGCGCCACCGGCTGATGATCCACCAGGCGGGTCAGGAATTCGCGCGCGAGGCTCGGCAATAGCGAGTTGGTCAGGATCGCATCGATCATGCGTCCACCGCTCTCCATTTCCGTGCAGCGCTCCCGCACCAGCTCCAGCACCGCGGCGTCGTAGGTGAAGGGCACGCCGTGGCTCTCCAGCACCCGGCGCTCGATCCGTTGCAGCTGCAGCCGGATGATGTCGCGCAGCATCGTGTCCCCCAAGGGGTAGTAGGGGATGGTCACGATCCGTCCCAGCAGGGCCGCGGGAAAGACCTGCAGCAGCGGCTCGCGCAACGCCAGGCTCAGTTCGTCCGCATCCGCCCGATGGCCGCCGCTTTCGCAGGCCTGCATGATCAGGTCGGTGCCGACGTTCGTGGTCAGGATGATCAGGGTGTTCTTGAAGTCGATGACCCGGCCCTCGCCGTCCTCCATCACCCCCTTGTCGAAGACCTGGAAGAAGATCTCGTGCACATCCGGGTGGGCCTTCTCGATCTCGTCCAGCAGCACGACGCTATAGGGGCGCCGGCGCACCGCCTCGGTGAGCACGCCGCCCTCGCCGTAGCCGACATAGCCCGGAGGTGCCCCCTTCAGCGTCGAAACGGTGTGGGCCTCCTGGAACTCGCTCATGTTGATGGTGATGATGTTCTGCTCGCCGCCGTACAGGCCCTCGGCCAATGTGAGCGCGGTCTCGGTCTTGCCCACGCCCGAGGGACCGGCGAGCATGAAGACGCCGATCGGCTTGGAGGGGTTGTCCAGGTTGGCCCGGGAGGTCTGTACGCGGCGGGCGATCATCTCCAGCGCATGATCCTGTCCGCGCACCCGTTCGCCGAGTCGGGTGGCGAGGTTCAGCACCGTGGTGATCTCGTCCTTCACCATCCGTCCGACCGGGATGCCGGTCCAGTCCGCCACCACCGAGGCCACCGCCTGGCTGTCGACGCTGGGCAGGATCAGCGGCGTTTCCCCCTGCAGCGCTTCGAGCCTGGTCTGCAGTTCCTCCAGGCGCGCCATCATCTGGTCCAGATCGAAGGGGGCATCGGCCGCCTCAGGGACCTCAGCCGCGCCGGCCGCGGCGTCCACCGTTGCGGCCGGTGCCGCCGTCTCTGCGGTGGCCTCCGCCGGTGTCGCGCTCGTCTCGGCCGAGGCCTCCGCACTCGCATCGACCGGCGGGTTCACGTCCGCGGCACCGATGCGGGAACGCAGCTGCGCCCGCAAGTCCAGGATCTCGTCGACCAGGGCCTTTTCTTCCTTCCAGGCGGCCTCCAGTGTCTCGAGCCGGGCCCGTTCCACCGCCTGTTCGGCCGCGATTGCGGCCGCACGGGCGGCCATCGGCAGCCCCACGGCCGCCTCGCGCTCGATGATCTCCGCCTCGGTCTGCAGGATATCCAGGCGTCGGCGGCAATCCTCGACCTCGGCCGGCACGCCGTGCTGGCTGATCGCGACCCGTGCGCAGGCGGTGTCGAGCAGGCTCACAGCCTTGTCCGGCAACTGCCGGGCGGGGATGTAGCGATGGGAGAGATGGACCGCGGCGGTCAGGGCCTCGTCGCGCACCTGCACGCGGTGGTGCTTCTCCAGCACCGAGGCCAGCGTGCGCATCATCGCGACGGCCTTGGCCTCGCTCGGCTCCAGGATCTGCACCGCCTGGAAGCGGCGGGTCAGGGCCGGGTCCTTCTCGATGTATTTCTTGTATTCGGCCCAGGTGGTGGCGCCGATGGTGCGCAGGTTGCCGCGCGCCAAGGCGGGCTTGAGCAGGTTGGCGGCATCGCCGGTGCCGCTCGCGCCGCCGGCCCCGACCAGGGTGTGGGCCTCGTCGATGAACAGGATGATTGGCCTCTCCGAGGCCTGCACCTCCTCGATGACCTGGCGCAGGCGGTTCTCGAACTCGCCCTTCATGCTGGCGCCGGCCTGCAGCAGCCCGACGTCGAGGGCGCGCAGCGACACGTTCTGCAGCGGCGGCG
>Ga0209498_1002247_pt1 | contig 11733 bp, 11 predicted proteins | sample WalLakDeSediment_FD_184131 | JGI IMG/M metagenome (GOLD analysis project Ga0209498, IMG submission 184131) | Lake sediment microbial communities from Walker lake, Nevada to study Microbial Dark Matter (Phase II) - Walker Lake 11/02/13 Deep... | ecosystem: Environmental > Aquatic > Freshwater >...
TCCGAGACATCACATGTTGGGCCATGGATTTGTGGTTGAGGTGGATATCAACTCCCTGAGCATGCCGCCGGAGGCGAAGAGAGGGAGTAGTGACGCGACTGCAGATGAGATTGGCATTTGGGATCAAAGCGTCGATGATTTTATATATCTTTGGCTAAATATGGATAACATTTGGTGTGAGGGAGACACGCCTGCAGACAGAAGCTTCTTGCCTGGTATGGGTTGGCGATACCGAAGCAAGGCGTTGGATGAATGGGTCTGGACCATTCCATTTCCCTATTGAGAGGATATAAGGCATGAAAGGGTCAATATCGGGCTCTGTTAATTTGTTGCGATTGTTGAGTCTGTCATGTATGTTAGTGTGCTTTGCTTCCCCTGCTCATGGTTTTCTGTCTTTGCGTTGGTATCTTGGTGTCGACCCATCATTTACCCTCATTGAGGCTACGCGTGCGTTCGATTATTGGGGGCAGCCTGTGGCCTGCGGGAGTGGGATCCAGCTTATATGGGTTGGCCCTGATGGAATTCCCTCGCCGCCAGGATGGGATTGCCAGCCGACAGGGGACGATCAGATCGTGAAACAATATGGTGGGTATTTGAGGGATTCTTTTAGTGAAGACATGAATACGTGGCCCAACGATGGGATCTGTGACGGGTTATCGGTTGAACGTCCCGAGGAAGAGAGATTGGGCAGGTGGTATAAAATTGATACTCTGAACTACACGATTTGGAATGGCCGCGAAATATATGTTCGGGTATATGATGGACAGACCTGTGAAGAGTCCTACCACTATGGAGATAGTTCCACCTATGTCCTCAATGCAATAGGAGAAGATGAATACCACGACTTTGGGCCGATTTATGTGGACCAGGCATTGCATCCGACGCCGACACCGACAAATACGTTGACGCCCAGTCCGACAGGATGGACGGCGACGCCGACACCGACAGCCACAGTGACGCCAACGCCTACAGGCACATACCCACCGTGTGTGTTGTTGTTCGAAGAGACGCACGAGGAGGGCTGGGACTGGGGGGCGGACGGTACAGAGCCGATATGGAGCCAGAATCCGGATAAGGATTGCCTGGTTGGGTCCATGGTGAACGAGTTGGATTGCACGAGTGAGTATGTGGGAGCGGTGCAGCGAGGGGCTTGGGTGGGCATAGGGGTATCCACAGAGGGATACGAGCATGTGCAAGTGGATTTTCAGGGGAAGGCCGAAGGGTTGGATGCGAATGAATGGGAGGAATGGTATTTTGATATTTCGTATAGCGGGTTGGGAGGGCCATGGCACAGGGTGCTGAATGGACCGAACATGGGATGGACACAGTATTGGAAGGTGGCGTTGAGGCCCCTTTCAGGGGGACAGAGCGACGACAATCCGGACTTTGCGATACGGTTTGGTGTGAAGTCGAACGGGGCGTATGAATGGCTGGTGGTGGACAACATCCGGATCTACGGATGTCCGCTGGGAGAGACAAGTACGCCGACGGCGACGGCAACGCTGCTAGCCACAGCTACGAATACACCCACAGTGACACCAACGCCGACGGATACGCCGACGCCAACAGATACCCCCACTGCGACGTTGACACCGACGGATACACCGACGCCAACAGATACCCCCACTGCGACGCTGACATCGACGCCAACGGACACACCCACGGCCACGCCGACTGCCACAGCTACGAATACACCAACAGCAACACCGACGGGATGGACGGCCACGCCGACACCGACGGCGTCGGTGACACCGCACCCAACGCCTTGGGTTTTGGAGATCTATCGGGAGAAAAACGCGCATCCAATCAGTGATTGGGTGGAGGTGAGGTTTCAGTGTATATCTGGGCTTGGATATGAGGTGTACACTAGCCCGAGCATGACGGAGCCGTTATGGACGTTGCAGGGGATGGTGGAAGCGGTGGGGAGCGAAGTGACGTATCGGGACGAAGGCCCTGTAATGGAGGAGAGGTACTACAGGATAGGGATCGAGGGGACAGAACCGAAGATCTATTCTGGCAACGCGGCGGGGGTATTGCCCTTGACGGTGGTGGGACGCGGTTTGGAGGAGAAGGAACGGTTAGGGATGTGGGGGATCTCACTGGATCCTGGAGGGAAGGAAGGGATTCAAGAGGTGATCGGGTGGCAAATGGATGGGGCAGGTTGCAGCGAGCAAGCCAGTGAGATATGGAAATGGAGGGCAACAACCTGGACGTACGAGAGGAATTGGCTCTTCGACAGCATGGGGAGCTATCCAGCCTATGACGGGCTTTGGTTGGATCTGTCGACAGGAGGTCCATCACAAATGAGGATGGCGTTGGGCAGTGGGTTTTGGGTGAGGAACAAGGGGATGGAAAGCCAGGTTGTATATCAGGATGGGCTGGTGAGGATGCAAGAGGTTGGGTTGCTGGTGGAGGTTTCAGACAAGGGAACGGTGTTGCAGATGATGGGACAACCGTACGCTGGGGATACGGCGTTGACCGAGGAGGCGACCACACTGCAGTCGGATGGAGCCATGGGAGGATGGGAGACGAAGTATTCGGACCAGATTTGGAGCTACCTTCAGGAGCAGACTGGATATCAGAGAAGCTGGTTATTTGACAGCGGAGGATATTATCCGGGCTATGATGGGACGTGGTTCGATATGTCTACGATGGATTTCACCACGCAGGTTTTGAAGCGAGGGATGGGCTGGTGGTATCGAGCCACGGCGCGCACGGGCAGACCGGCTGAAGGCAACTGGATCTGGACCGCGCCTGTGCCGTATTGAGGAAGGAGGGGGGATGGAGGACCAGGGTGGTGTTTTTCCTCGTCTTTCGGTATAGTATGGCCTTTAGTGGTTATCATGAAGCTGGATTTTTGGGTCAAAATGTTTCTTTGTGGCGCAGGGATGGTCCATGCGTGCTCCCGGGGCATGGCGTCCATTCAGACGTATCAGGACGAGAAAGGCAACTGGGTCCTGGTGAGTCGTCCCAACCCGTCCGCGATTCGGCGTTCGGTTCCGAGCGAGCCCTCCCAATGGTTTCCGATCAAGGCGCTTCCTTTTCGGGACGAGATCGACAAGAACGCCAAGCAATGGGATTTGCCCATTTCTCTGGTTCTTGCCGTGATCGAGGTGGAATCCAATTTCAATCCCAAGGTGGTGTCCAGAAAGGGCGCCAAGGGCTTGATGCAACTCATGGATGAGACCGCCAAGGATATGGGGGTCAGGAATGTCTTCGATCCGAGGGAGAATATCTGGGGAGGGTGCAAGTATCTCAGATACCTGATCGATCGTTTCGATGGCAAGACCGATCTGGTTCTGGCAGGTTACAACGCCGGACCCGGCACGGTGGAACGCTATCGAGGCATTCCCCCCTTTAAGGAGACGATTCATTACGTTCGCAGCGTGAAGGAGAAGCACGAGGGCTACAGCAAGCTCCTGGACGAGTCCAGCTACAGGATGGCCAAGGTCCAGCCCCAGGTCCAGCCCCAGCCCGAAAGAAGAGCCAGGGCTCCCTTGCGGGCGTTTGTGGACGAGCATGGCGTCATCCATCTCACCAGCGGACGTTGATTGCACGCCCCTCCTTGAGCTGAGTTGCATGATCCGCTGAAAGTGTACTTTCATGAGAGCCAACCCACTCGATATTATTCGCGTGATTCCATGGGGCTGTTGTCCCTATGCGGACGCGATCCGACGGCAGGAAAAGCTGCGGGACCGCGTAACACAGGGGTTGGAACAGGAGGCGATCCTGGTGATGGAACATCCTTCGATCATTACTCGGGGCAGAGGGGACCATGGCGCCCAGCTCAGGGTTTCGGAGGCCTTCTTGGCCAGCCGAGGGATCGCGCTTATGAATGTCGATCGGGGTGGAGGTGCGACCTACCATGGCCCGGGCCAGGTCGTGGCCTACCCGGTGCTTCGTTTCTCCCGTTTCCAGCGCGATATCCACCGTTACCTGAGAATCCTGGAGGGGGCGGTCCTTCGAGTATGCGAAGACCTTGGGGTATCCGGCCGACGCAGAACAGGTCTGAGCGGGGTGTGGGTGGAGGACAGGAAGATCGCGTTCATCGGCGTGGCCGTGAGAGGCAATGTCACCTCGCATGGCTTGTCCTTGAACGTTCACGATGTTCACGAAGGCTTTCAATGGATCGATCCTTGCGGCATCAAGGATCTCGAGGTGACTTCCCTCGAGCAGGAAGGCGCCTCGATCCCCACCGAAGAAGCGGCTTCAAGGCTGGCCGAAGCCTTGAGGACCGTGTGTCAGGAAGCAACGTCATGGTGGCCCCAAGACATCCCCCCTGGGTGAGAAAACGCCTCGCCGGAAAGACCCTGCAAGAGGGACAGCTCAAGGTGGGCGACATTCTTCGAGCCTGCGGCGTGCGCACCGTGTGTTCGGACGCCCATTGTCCCAATCTCCCGGAATGCTTCCAACAAGGATGCGCGACCTTCCTCGTCATGGGACCTCGCTGTTCCCGACATTGTCGTTTCTGTGGCGTTCCCTCCGGTTCCCCGCTGCCCTTGGATCCTTCGGAGCCGGAGCGAATCGCGCAGGCGACTGAGCTCCTGGGATTGGAGTACGTGGTGATCACCTCGGTGACAAGGGACGATCTCGAGGATGGTGGCAGCGAGCATTTCGCCAGAACCATCGAAACGGTGAGAAAGAGAATTCCCTCTTCCAAGGTCGAGGCGCTCATCCCTGATTTTCAAGGGAACAGGAACGCGTTGCAAAGGGTGCTTCAAGCCGGGCCAGCGGTCCTGAATCACAACGTGGAGACCGTGCCGCGGCTCTACGCTCAGATCAGGCCTGAGGCGGATTTTCAGCGATCGCTCGATATTCTCCGTTGGTCCAAGGAGATGGATCCAACCCGGGTGACCAAGAGCGGCCTCATGGTGGGATTGGGCGAAGAGGACGGGGAGGTGGAAGAGGTTCTCGCCGCTTTGGCCCGGGTTGCCTGCGATGTGGTGACCCTGGGACAGTATCTGGCGCCCAGTTCGAACCACGCTTCGGTGATGAGATACCCGGAACCGGCGAGTTTCGACGCGTACAGAGAGATCGCTCTTTCCCATGGCATTCCCGTTGCCTTTTCCGGGTGTTTCGTGAGAAGCTCATGGGGCGCGGCGACCGGCTACAGGAGGCTCATGGCGAATCGAAGGAGCTCCGAATCGCGGTCCGCGTCGGAGGAGGTTATCGGTGCTGGTTAATATGGAAGCGGAAAAGCTTCGACGCCTGCCGGCTTACGTGTTCGCTCGGGTCAATCAACTCAAGGCCAAGGCTAGGCAACAGGGCAAGGATGTCATCGATCTGGGTATGGGCAATCCGGATGAGATGCCGGCCATGCATATCATCGAGAAGATGCAAGAGGTGGCCCTGGATCCCAAGGCCCATGGTTATTCCACGTCCAAGGGAATCTCCAATCTGCGTCGAGCTGTGACCCAATGGTATGCCAGGAGGTTCGGTGTGGATCTGGATTCCGAGACCGAGGCCATCGCGGTGATCGGGTCCAAGGAGGGGATCAGCCACCTGGCCATGGCGGTTTTAGACCCCGGGGATCTCGTGATCGTGCCGGGTCCCAGTTACCCAAGCCATTTTTACAGCGTCGCTTTGGCCGGGGCGAATCTCTGCGTTGTGCCTCTTTCTGACGAGGAGATCTTGATGAGGAACCTGGCCGAGATGATTCGAAAGATCTATCCCAGGCCCAAGGCCGTGATCGTCAGCTATCCGAACAACCCGACCACCAGAACCGTGGAACTCTCCTTTTTCCAGGAGCTGGCCCGGTTCGCCCGACGCACGGGGGTTCTGGTCATCCACGATTTCGCTTACGCGGAGATCTGTTTCGACGGCTACAAGGCTCCCAGTTTTCTCCAGGCCCAGGGAGCCAAGGACGTGGGCGTGGAGATCTATTCCCTCTCCAAGACCTATTCCATGGCAGGCTGGAGAATCGGGTTCGTCGTGGGAAACAGGCATGTCGTGGCCGCTTTGGCGAAATTGAAAAGCTACTATGATTACGGAATTTTCACGCCATTGCAGGTGGCGGGAATCGTGGCGCTCAATGGGCCTCAGGATGGTGTTTTGGAGAATGTCGCTCGATATCAGACTCGAAGGGATGTTCTTTTGTCCGGGCTGTCGAGGATGGGATGGCATGTGGAAAGACCCAAGGGTACCCTCTACGTGTGGGCTCCCTTGCCGGATTCCCATGCCGCCATGGGATCCATGGACTTTAGCCTCATGCTCCTGGAGAAAGGAGACGTGGCTTGTTCCCCGGGCGTGGGATTCGGGGACCATGGCGAGGGGTTTGTCCGTTTCGCCCTGGTGGAGAATGAACAAAGAATAGCCCAGGCCGTGAGAGGGATCAGGAAGGCTTTGGGACGTTGAAATCGAGGAAGGAAGAGATGGAAGAGATCAAGGTGGGTTTGATAGGTTGGGGCACGGTGGGCGATAGCGTTGCAGGTCTATTGACGCGACAAGCGGAGCTGATCTTTCAGAAAACAGGGGTCAGGGTGCGCCTGGCGAAGCTGGCCGACGTGGATCTCGAGAAACCGAGAGAACATCCCATGGATCCAGGGATTCTGGTTCAGGATTACCGGGAGATCCTGACCGACGAATCGATTCGAATCGTGGTGGAACTGGTGGGAGGCACCACCGTGGCTCGAACGATTCTTCTGGAGGCCATGGAAAAGGGGAAACATGTGGTCACGGCCAACAAGGCGCTGCTCGCGGAGAAGGGACCCGAGATCTTTGAGATGGCCAGAAGAAAGGAAGTATCGATCGGATTCGAGGCCAGCGTCTGTGGCGGGATTCCGCTGTTGCATTCCATCCGTCGGGGGTTGGTGGGCAATCGAATTCATTCGGTCAAAGGAATCGTGAACGGCACCACCAACTTCATCCTTTCCAAGATGACCCAGGAATCCTGGGGCTATGAGGACGCCTTGCGCGAGGCCCAGGCGCGGGGATTCGCGGAGATGGAACCCTCTTTGGATGTGGAGGGTTGGGACGCGTGCCATAAGCTTGTGCTTCTGGTGCTCTTGGCCTTTCGACGTTCCGTGTCCATGGACTCCGTGCCTCGCGAAGGAATCACGGAAATCACCCCTCAAGATGTATCCTACGCGGCGGAATTGGGGTATGTGGTGAAACTGCTGGCTGAGGCCAAGCAGGGGGAACACGGGATCGAGATGGGCGTGTTTCCTACCTTGGTCCCGAATCACCATCCCTTGGCCGCGGTGGACGGTGCCTACAATGCCGTGGAAGTGGTCGGGGATTGGGTGGGAACCACCCTGTTTTATGGACTGGGCGCAGGGGGGGCCGCCACCTCCAGCGCAATCGTCAGCGATATCGTGTCTGTGGCTGCCAGGCTGTCAGGCAAGGGAGGGGACGATCTGTCCGCTCCCACCTGGAACGAACAGGAACCTGCCCTATGTCCCCCGAATCTATGCACCAGCAGGTTTTATCTTCGTTTCACCGGCCAGGACAAGCCAGGGGTGTTGGGCTTGCTGGCGACCTTTCTGGGAGAAGAGGGAATCAGCATAGGATCCGTGATTCAGAAAGAAGGCGGCGATGTGGTCCCTGTGGTCATCATGACGCATCCAGCCCCAGCCGGATCCATCCTGAAAGCCCTGCGACGTATCGAAGCCCTGGATGTGGTGAAGGGCAAGACGGCCGTGCTTCGAGCCCTGGGAGACTGAGACACATGAAGCGTTTTCTCTTGATCGGAGATGGTATGGCCGATGATCCCGGTCCGAATGCCTGTCTTTGCCGGGCCAAAACGCCCTACATGGATCGTCTGGCGGCCAAGGGACGACTGGGACGTGTCATCACGATCCCGGCCGGGATGGAGGCCGGCTCCGATGTGGCCATCCTCGGTATCCTGGGCTATGCCCCTGAAACGTACCATGCCGGGAGAGGTCCCCTGGAAGCCGTCGGATTGGGCGTGGACGTGGCTGAGGACGAGGTGGTGTTTCGGTGCAACCTGGTATGGCTGGATCAGGATCGAATGGGGGACTACAGCGCAGGGGGGTTGTCCGACGAGGAAGGGCACAGACTCATCCTCGATCTGCAGGAAGCCTTGGGAGAAGACGGGGTCCGTTTCGTGCCCGGGGTGGGATACAGACATCTGCTGGTCCTGCGAACCGAGGATCCAGAGGCCCTGGTTTCGACGAGATGCAAACCACCGCATAGCATCACTGGACAGGCGTTTTCACGCTTTTTGCCCCAGGGACCTCAAGGTTCCGTACTGCTGGATCTGATGGAAAAGGCACAAGAGATCCTGCGCGATCAAGAGGTTAACGTGGCCCGAAGGCGCAAGGGACTGCCGAACGCCACGGCCATCTGGCCTTGGGGCGGGGGCTGTCGGGCCCACTTGCCTTCCTTCGAGTCCATGTGGGGGCTCAGGGCAGCGGTCATTTCCGCGGTATCCCTGGTCAAAAGCATAGGTCAGTTGGCCGGGATGGACGTGATCCACGTCGAAGGTGCCACCGGATATCTGGATTCCAACCTCGCGGGCAAGGTGGAGGCCAGCCTCCGCTTCCTCCGAGAGGGAGGGGATCTTGCGATCGTACACGTGGAGGCCCCGGACGAGGCGGGACATCACAAGAACGCTGAGGAAAAGGTGCAAGCGATCGAGCGTTTTGATCGGGAAGTGGTGGGTGGTATCCTGGAAGCCACGGAAGGGTGGGACCGGCGTTTCCTGGTCCTGTCCGATCACAGGACGCCTGTGACGGTGGGAGATCATACCCCGGATTGGGTGCCGTGGGTGATCTCGGATGGTGGACGCCCCGGAGACATGGGGACATTTCACGAGATGATGTGCGCCGAGACTCCATGTCTTGATTCCGGTCCTGCCATCCTGCGTCTCTTCCTTCGAAGCTGCGAGTAGAGTAGGATAAGAAAGGGATTTATGCCGAAAAAAAACCTTCTTTTGGACAGGATCGATCCAAATCGGTTGCCCGCTCATATCGCGGTCATCATGGATGGCAATGGGCGTTGGGCCAAGAGAAAGGGACTGCCCAGGATCGAGGGACACCGCGCGGCCATCTACAGCATCCGTGCGATCCTCGAGGGATGTAGAAGCCTGAAGACCCGTTATCTGACCCTGTATGCCTTTTCCAGCGAGAACTGGATGCGCCCCAAGGAAGAAGTAGCCGCTTTGATGAAGCTTCTGTGCGAACATATCGCTTCGGATCTGAATCTGCTGATAGAAAACAATATCCGACTGGTGGTCAGCGGCAGGATGCATGAACTGCCCCAAGAGGTCAGGGAAGGTGTGGAAGATGCCATTCGATCCACCGCGACAAACGATGGAGCTGTTTTGAACGTGGCTCTGAACTATGGAGGACGGGCCGAGATCGTGGATGCGGCCCAGGCTATGGCCCGCGAGGTGGCGGAAGGATCTCTCGCGTGGCAGGATATCGATGAACCGACATTTCGACGGCATCTTTATGTTCCTGAGATCCCTGACCCTGATTTGCTCATTCGAACCAGTGGAGAATTCAGGTTGAGCAATTTTCTCCTGTGGCAGTTGTCGTATTCGGAAATCTATGTGACGCGCGTGCTGTTTCCTGATTTTCGCGCGCGGCATCTGGTTCAGGCTGTGCTCGCTTATCAGAAGCGGGACCGGCGTTTCGGGGGGGTGCAGACCTGATGCTGTACCGCAGAACCATCGTGACTCTCTTGTTTGTGATCACCTATTACGTGGTGGTTTTCAAGTTGCCATTTTCTCTCTTTGTGGCTTTCATCAGCCTGGTGGTGGTCACCTCGTTGTGGGAACTCTATGCCATGATCGACGGAAAACGGCTCAAGGCCTGCCGTTGGCTGGGACTGGCCTATGCCGCTTCCTTGCCCATGCTCAGGGCCCTGGAGAGCGTCCGCCTGGATATCACTCTGGATCGACTGGGTCAGCTCACCGGGGAGTTGTCCAGCGGAATTTTGGTCCTGTTCCTCCTGGTAGCCATGACGGCTCAAACCTTCAAGAAGGAGTACGGCACGGCCGTGGAAGATCTGGCTACTACCTGTTGGGGCGCCATCTACGTCTCCTGGTTTTTGAGCTATATCATTCCCCTGAGGGGATTGCCCGGTGGGCCCTGGGTGGTGACGCTTCTGGTCGCCATGGTCAAGATCAACGATATCTTCGCTTATCTCGTGGGCAGTCATTTGGGACGCCACAAGTTTTTTCCGCGGCTCAGTCCCAAGAAGACCTGGGAGGGCGCGGTGGCCGGTATTGCGGGCAGTGTCGTGGGCGCCATGATCGTGTTGCCCTTTTTGAGGCAGCATGTCCCGGAAATGACCATGATTCATGCGGTCAGTCTCGGGGTGATCATGGGGATTCTCTCCCCTGTGGGGGATCTGTGTGAATCCTTGATCAAGCGGGCCAAAGGGCACAAGGATTCTGGCGTCCTGCTTCTCGGGACCGGGGGACTTCTGGACGGGATCGACAGCCTGGTGTTCTGTACCCCACTTTTCTATTATTTCATGTGGTGGCGATTTGGCGGATGAAAGGAACGAAAGCGTGAAACGCGTTGCCATACTCGGTTCCACCGGCTCCATTGGAAGGAACGCCCTGCGCGTTCTCGATGAGTTGAGGGATGAATATCAGGTGGTGGCTTTGGCTGCTCGGCAGAACGCGGACCTGCTCGCGTCCCAATGCAGGGAGACCCGGCCGGAACGCGCGGCGTTGTGCGACGAGGCGGCGACGCAACGGTTGAGGGCTTCTATGCCTGATTTACCCGTGTATGCCGGGATCGAGGGCCTGCTCCGTCTGCTTCGGGAATCCCAGCCTGATGTGGTGGTTTCGGCCATTGCCGGAGCCGCCGGATTGCTCCCCACCTTCGAGGCCGTTCGAATCGCGAAAAGGGTGGCTGTCGCGAACAAGGAACCTCTGGTCATGGCCGGTCATTTGCTCATGGCGCTGGCGCGGGATCACGGCACCGAGATTCTTCCGGTGGACAGCGAACATTCGGCCCTTTTTCAGTGCTTGGAAGGTCGGCAAGAAGGAGAGATTCGTCGCCTGGTCATCACGGGATCAGGGGGACCGTTCAGAACATGGGATTCCGCTCGATTGGCCGAGGTCACCCCGGACCAGGCCCTGGCGCATCCCACATGGAGCATGGGAAGCAAGATCAGCGTGGATTCGGCCACGCTGATGAACAAGGGATTGGAAGTCCTGGAAGCCAGCAGGCTTTTCGGGCTGTCCGGGGAACGCATTCAGGTGGTTATCCATCCTGAAAGCAAGATCCACGGACTCGTCGAATTCTCCGATGGTTCCTGGATCTGCCATATGGGTCCCACGGATATGCGAATCCCGATCCAGTACGCTTTGACCTATCCTCAGAGAGGGACCTGTCCAGTGGAGCCTTTGGATCTATCGAGCCTGGGAGTCTTACGCCTGGAAGAGCCTAGAATGGAAGATTTTCCATGCCTGGCCCACGCGTATGAGGCCTTGAAGCTCGGGGGCACCTGCCCAACGGCCTTGAACGCGGCGAACGAGGAAGCGGTCTGGGCCTTTCTGGAGGGTCGTATCTCCTTTCTGGATATTTCGACCACGGTTCGCGAAGTGATGGATGGATGGACCTGGGAACCGGAAGACGATTTGGAGAGGATCCTGGAGGCGGACCGAGAGGCCCGACGCCGAGCGACGCGCTCTTGGATCCATTGTCATGGATATACATGTGTTTCGAAAAGGAAGGATCTTGACTGAATGAGTAGACTCTGGTGTTCGCGATGTTGTTGCCTCATCCTGGTGCTGTGCCTGGGTGTTTCTTT
>Ga0209498_1002248_pt1 | contig 11728 bp, 11 predicted proteins | sample WalLakDeSediment_FD_184131 | JGI IMG/M metagenome (GOLD analysis project Ga0209498, IMG submission 184131) | Lake sediment microbial communities from Walker lake, Nevada to study Microbial Dark Matter (Phase II) - Walker Lake 11/02/13 Deep... | ecosystem: Environmental > Aquatic > Freshwater >...
TGCAGGCGATGCACTGCGGGCGTCCGTCGGGGCGCTGGGTCAGGACGTGCTTGCCGCGGTTGTGGGCCGCGTAGTCGGCGCGGATCTCCTCGGGATAGTAGGCGGTCAGCGCGCCCTTGCCGCCGGTAATCCAGCGCTTCATGTTGCGCAGGAAGACGCCCCCGGTGATCGAGAACCCGCGCAACACCTCGAACAGGTAGAAGCGCTCCCACCAACCGAGGGTCGGCTCGTTCCAGTATTTCCGGCGCCGATCGATGACCTTCTTCATGCACCCATCCCCTGGATCGCCCAGACCGCAACGGCGGTGATGACAAGGTTGATCAGGGCCAGCGGGAGCAGGAAGCGCCAGGCGAAGCTGAGCAGCTGATCGTAGCGGAAGCGTGGCAGGGACCAGCGCACCAGGATCAGGAAGCCGCACATCAGGAAGACCTTCACCCAGAACACGGTGATCTGCAGCAGCACCACCAGCACGTGCGGCAGCGCGATCTCGAAGCCGCCGGGCAGCAGGAAGCCGGCGTCGTTCATGTAAGGCAGGTTGTAGCCGCCGAGAAACAGCGTGGTGAACAGGGCCGCGATGATCGCGATGTGGATGAACTCGGCAAACATGAACAGGCCCATCTTCATCGCGCTGTATTCGGTGAAGTAGCCGGCGATCAGCTCGGACTCCGCCTCGGGGAGGTCGAAGGGGATGCGCTGGTTCTCGGCCTGCGCCGCGACCAGGAACAGGATCGCCGCGAAGGGCTGCAGGAAGATGCCCCAGGCCGGGATGAACCCGAACAGAACCCCGGACTGCTGCTCGACGATGCTGACCAGGTTCACCGTCCCGTAGATCAGGATCAGGCCCACCACGGTCAGGCCGATCACCAGTTCGTAGGAGATCATCTGCGAGCCCGCGCGCACCGCGCCGAGAAGCGAGAACTTGTTGTTCGAGGACCAGCCGGCCAGCATGGCGCCGATCACCGCGATGCCGCCCAGGGCGAACACGATCAGCAGACCCGCGTCCAGCGGCGCCACCTGCATCGCGTAGCTGCGATCCCCGAACCACTCCGAGGTTCCCTCGAACCAGCCGAAGAAGGTGCCCGGCACCAGTTCCCCGCCGAAGGGGATTACCGCGAAGACCGCCATCACCGGGACGAAGGCGAACCAGGGCGCGACCGCGTAAGCCATGCGGTCGTAGGAGTTCGGCCGCCAGTCCTCCTTCAGCAGCATTTTCAGGCCATCGGCGAGGCCGTGGAACAGTCCCCACCAGATCAGCTTCACCTGGGTGAAGGGGATGCGCAGGTAGGCACGGTTGGCGCCGATGCGGTCGGACATGATCGCCGCCTGCTTGCGTTCCACCCAGGTCAGCACCAGCCCGACGGTCATCAGCATCAGCACGGCGTAGACGATGAACACGCCGTGTACGACCAGATCCTGGATCATGCGGCACCCCCGCCGGATGCGGAGCCGCCCGGCGCCGACAGCAGCGGAAACAGCGTCTCGGCATCGATCACACCGTCCCGGCGTGGCTGGCAGGGTTCAAAGGCGCTGACCACGCCTTCGCAGTTGGTGTAATGACCACGCCGCTCGGTCTGGATGCTGATGGGGATGAAGACATCGGCATGGCCGTTTTCCGGCAGCAGCCAGGAGCCCAGGAAGAGGATCCTGACGCCGCGCGGCAGCGTCCCGAAATCGACACCCTCGCCCCAGACCAGGACCAGGTCCGTGTCTTCGGGAATCTCGGCAGCCGCCGTCCCGAACAGGTCCTGGCCCGCGCGGGTATTCGGATTCTTGTCGGCCCGGATCAGCAGATCGTCTTCCACGACCTCGCCTTCTCCGGGCAGGTGATCGGGCTTCACGAAGCAGCTGAAATAACCACCGAGCGAGTTGCGGAACGCACGCAGTTCCTCGTTGGAACCCCAGCTCGAAACCAGCGCCACCCGCTTGCCAGCCTGATCGAGCAGGGCTCGCGCGGCCTCGATCGCCTCCACCGCGGTGACCGGCGCACCCTTCAGGAGCGCCTGTTCGGCGCGGGGGCGGTCCAGCAGGGTGGGCAGATCACGGCCCTTGTTGCAGATCCACGGGCCGTTGACCCGTGGGTTTTCCAGCGGCGTGACGCGATGGATGCGGGTGTTGTGCCGCTCGTCCAGGCCCTGCAGACGCCACTCCGCCTTGCGGTGCCAGAGCTGCACCGTGCAGCCGCGGGCGCAGCCCGGGCACACCGAGGGCGTCGGCTCCAGGTACCAGACCCGGGACTGATACAGGAAGGAGCGCGACAGCAGCGCGCCGACCGGGCAGATGTCGACCACGTTGTCGGAATAAGGATCGTCATCCAGCGTGCGCCCCTCGGCCGGCCGCACCAGCATGTTGTCGCCGCGCTGTTCCAGTCCGAGCACGTTGGACTTCGATATCTCGCGGGTGAAGCGCACGCAACGCGAACAGAGGATGCAGCGCTCGTTGTCGAGGACGATCCGCTCGGACAGCGGGAAGAACTTGGTCGAGTGCAATTTCGGATCGCCGGAGATGGCCGGCTCGCCGTTGTACTCGTAGTGATAGTCCTGCAGCGCACATTCGCCCGCCTTGTCGCAGATGCCGCAGTCCACCGGGTGGTTCAACAGGATGAACTGCAGCATCGCCTTGCGCTGGGCGCGCACCGGTTCGGAGTCGGTGAGAACGCGCATGCCGTCGCTGATCGGCATGTTGCAGGCAATGCCGACCCCGCGGCCCTCCTGCTCGACCACGCAGACCCGACAGTTGCCGACGATCGACAACGCCGGGTGCCAGCAGAAATGGGGGATGTAGAATCCGTTCGCCAGCGCGGCCTGAAGCACGGTCGTGTGCTCCCCCGTCTCCACCGGCTGCCCGTTGATGAAGATCGCGGTCATTCCAGATTCCCCGCGAACTTGGAGCGCTTGTGCTCGATGAAGTACTCGAACTCGTCGCGGAAATTGGCCAGCATCGCGGTGGCCGCGTAGCCCGCCGCATCGCCGAGGCCGCAGATGGTGGTGCCGTCGTTGAAGCCGGCGATGTAATTCAATCGCTCCAGATCCTCGGGCCGCCCGTCGCCGGCGACGATGCGATCGACGATCCGATGCATCCAGCCGGTGCCCTCCCGGCAGGGCGTGCACTGGCCGCAGGACTCGTGATGGTAGAAGCGGAGCATGATCTGCAGGAGCCGGACCATGCAGGTCCCCTCGGCGATCACGATCATCCCGCCCGAACCCAGCGACGAACCGGCCGAGCGCAGCTTTTCGTGATCCAGCGTGAGACCCTCCACCTCGCCGGCGGTCAGGACCTTGGCATCCTTGCCGGTCAGCACCTGCGAGGAGATGCCACCGGGGATCACCGCCTTCAGGGGGCGTCCGTCCAGCACGCCACCGCAGTCCTCATGCAGGAACCTCGCCCAGGAGTACCCCAGTTCCACCTCGTAGACGCCGGGACGCGCAATGTGTCCGGAGATCGAGATCAGCCGGGTGCCGGGACTCTTTTCGGTACCCACCTCCCGGAAGGCCTTGGCGCCGTTGCGGACGATCCAGGCAATGGTCGCCAGGGTCTCGACGTTGTTTACCACCGTCGGCGCCTGGTAGAGACCGCGCACGGTCATGCGCGGGGGCCGGTTGCGTGGAAAGGCGCGTGTGCCCTCGATGGAACCGAGCAGGGAGGAGGCCTCCCCGCAGACATAGGCCCCGGCGCCCCGGAACACGAACAGATCGCAGGAGAAATCGCTGCCCAGGATGTTCTCGCCGAAGTAACCCGCGGCATAGGCCTCTTCCACCGCGGCGTCGAGACGGCGCCAGGGGACATCGTATTCGCCGCGGATATACACGAAGCAGTGCCGCACCCCCAGCGCATAGCAGCTGAGCAGCATGGACTCGAGCAGGGTATGCGGGGAGTACTCCAGCACCCAGCGGTCCTTGAAGGTCCCGGGTTCGCCCTCGTCGGCGTTGGCGATCAGGTAATGCGGCTGGCCGTCGTCAGGATCGATCCCCTGCCACTTGCGCCCGGCCGGGAAGGCCGCCCCGCCCCGCCCCTGAAGGCCCGAATCGACGATCTCCTGGGTCACCTCCCGGGGCTTCATGGTGCGCAGGGCCTTTTCCAGCGCCTCGTACCCACCGCGGGCACGGTAGTCGTCCAGCGAGTGGGAAGTCGGCGTGACCTCGAAGTCCATCAATACCTTGCGCCCGGTCATCTCAGTCCAGCCTCTCGAGCAGTGCGTCGAGATCCGCGGCACTCAGGTTCTCGTGGTAGGCCTCGTTCACCATCACCACCGGTGCGGTGCCGCAGGACCCCAGGCACTCCACGGTGGACAGGGTGAAGCGGCCGTCCGGGGTGGTCTGGCCCGGTTGGACGCCCAGTTTATCGATGAGCTGATCGATCAGGCGCTCGGCGCCGCGCATCGAGCAGGACACGTTACGGCAGACCTGGAGATGCCAGCGCCCGATGGGCTTGCGCCGCAGCATGCCGTAAAAGGACAGGACCTCCTCGATCTGGATGCGCGGAATGCCCAGGTACTCCACCAGCCCGTCGATGTCACTGCCGTCGATGAACCCGCGATCCTCCTGGATGCGGCGCAGGCAGGGCACCAGCAGGGTCGCATCGTGATTCGGCGGCAGCCGGGTCTTCAGGCGCTCGAATTCAGGGATCAGGTGCTTCACCGGTCGCACTCCCCACCGATCATGTTCACGGTACCGAAGGTGGATACGATGTCCGCGAGCTGGTAGCCCTCGAGCAGCCGGTGCAACCCGCCCATGTGCACGAAGCTGGGTGCGCGCGCGTGCACCCGGTAGGGTGTGCCGCTGCCGTCACTGACCAGGAAGAAACCCAGTTCGCCGTTGGCCGCCTCGTGGGCGCGGTAGACCTCGCCGGCAGGCACCTGGGGTCCGTCGATCACCAGTTTGAAGTGGTTGATCAACGATTCGATCTCGGAATAGACGAGACCCTTCTCCGGGAAGCTGCAACGGCGGTCGTCGACGTTGATGGGGCCGTCGGGCAGCAGTTCGATCAATTGCCGGATCATGTACACCGACTCGTCCATCTCGCGCATGCGCACGAAGTACCGGTCGTAGTTGTCGCCCTTGATGCCTACCGGCACCTCGAAGTCGAGCTCGTCGTAAGCGAGGTACGGCGTGTCCTTGCGCAGGTCGCGCGGCGCGCCGGTGGAACGCAGGATCGGTCCGGTGAAGCCCCAGTGGATGGCCTCCTCGGTGGTCAGCACCCCGACATCCCGGGTCCGGTCGATGAAGATGCGGTTACGGTCGAGCAGTCCGTGGATGCGGCCCACGTAGACCTCGTACTCGTCGAGGATTTCCTCCAGACGCTTGATCCAGCCCTCGGGAAGGTCGTTTGCGAGCCCGCCGATGCGCCCAAAGCTATAGGTGACGCGCGCGCCGGTCAGATCGGCGAGGTGCTCGTAGATGTAGTCGCGGATGGTCATCAGGTAGAGGAAGGCGGTCATCGCCCCCATCTCCATCACCGAGGCCGCGATGCAGGTGATGTGGTCGGCGATGCGCGAATATTCGGCGAGCAGGGTGCGCAGGTAGCGCGTGCGCGGCGTGATCTCCACCCCCATCAGGGTCTCGACCGCATCGCAGTAGGCGAAGTTGTTCATCAGGGCCGAGCAATAGTTCAGTCGGTCCACGAAGGGGATCAGCGTGTGCCAGGTGTGGGCCTCGCACTCCTTCTCGAAGCCGCGGTGCAGGTAGCCGCAGTGGACGTCAACGCGCACCACGCGCTCGCCGCTGAGCTCGGCGATGATCTGCAGCGTGCCGTGGGTCGCCGGGTGCGACGGACCGATACTGACGATCACGCCATCCTCGGTGGAGGGGCGATCGAAGGCCGGGCGCACGGGATTGCGCAGCGTCTCTTCCACCGGCGACAGGCCGGCACCGCCCCTTTCGTCATGCATGGTCATACGCCGAACGCCCCGTGCTCAGAATTCGAATCCAGCGGTCGCAGGGCGGAATAGCGAAGCGTCATCCGCCGGGCGTTGCCTGGAGTTGCCACAATGGACCGGGCACAACCTGGCGCCACGCGGCGGATGACGGCATGCGGCCCCTTCCGCCCCACCCGCCTGGCGAAGGTGATACCGGTCATTCGCGGTACCTGACCAGCGGCTGCTCCCGCTCCTTGGGGTAATCCTTGCGCAACGGGTGACCCTCGAAGCCCTCGTAGAGCAGGATGGGACGCAGATCCGCGTTGCCACGGAACACGATGCCGTACATGTCGTGGCACTCGCGCTCCATGAAGTGTGCGGAGCCATAGTGGCCCACCAGCGAATCCACCACCGGGTCGGCCTCGGTTACGGCCGTCTTCAGACGCACGCGCACGTGATCGTGCGTGGAGTAGAAGTGATGGATGACGTCGAAGCGGGGCTCGCGTTCCGGCCAGTCCACCGCCGTCACATCCAGGAACATGTCGAATCCGAACTCGTCCTGCAACAGCTTCACGGTCTCCAGCAGTGCCTCGCGCGGCAGCTGCACCGCGAGCAGACCGTGTGCGAAGACGGGCTCGCGGCCCTCGGCATCCAGCCGTTCCCGCAGTCGTTCGAGAAGTCCCTGGTCCATGTTCAGAACTTCTCGTTGATGATGGGGTGGCTGGCGTTGGCGATCTTGTCCTGCAGCTGCATGATCCCGTCGATCACCGACTCCGGACGCGGCGGGCAGCCGGGGATGTAGACGTCCACAGGGATGATCTTGTCGATGCCCTGCAGCGCCGCGTAGTTACGGTAAAAGCCCCCGCTGGTGGCGCAGACGCCGAAGGCCATCACCCACTTCGGTTCGCACATCTGCTCGTAGACCTTCTTCAGGATCGGCGCCTGCTTGTGGGTGATGGTGCCGACCACCATCAGCAGGTCGGACTGACGCGGGGAAAAGCGCGGCAGCGCGGCGCCGAAGCGGTCGGTGTCGTACATGGTCGAACTCACCGACATGAATTCCATTGCGCAACAGGCGGTGACGAAAGGGTAAGGGAAGATCGAGAACTTGCGTGCCCAGCCGACCAGTTCGTCCTTCCGGGTGGTCAGGTACTCGAAGGCGCCGGTTTTCTCGTTGACCTGGTTCATCGTCCCACCACCTGTGATACGTAGAGCGGAACAGGCCGAAGGCCGTCATCCGCCATCCGTGCGCCGATAGGGCCGCCGGAACGGGTCAAACCCCAATGGCGGATGATGCTGCATTCTTCCGCCCTACGGGACCCAATGGGCTGGCGGATCATGTGCGAACGTCCTCCAGCAGACCGGACTTCCACACATACAGCACCAGCAGCACCAGCAGCAGCAGGAAGAAGCCGAACACCAGCAGCAGGGTCCCGGTCAGTGGCTGCGCGCCCAGGGCCCACAGGAACAGGAACACCGTCTCCAGCTCGAACAGGATGAACACCACCGCAATGCCGTAATACTTCACCGGCACGGCCTTCACGTTCATCCGATCCACCGGTTCGGCGCCGCACTCGAACGGATCGAGCTTCATCGCCGACGCCACGGGCTTCGGCCCCAGCACCCGGTTCATCAGCAGCGTCACCGCCACGAAACCGAGAATGGCCAGCAGGTAGAGCAGGAAGATGGCGTAAGGATTCACGACGAACGACAGGCCCCCGTCCCTGTGTGGATCCACCCCGGAACCGCCCCTACGGACCCGAAACGGAGCGCGCCGGTGAACCCGGCCCGCAGATCAGGCTCGTAGCATAGGGGAATAACCCGCCATGATCCACCGTCTCCGAATTCCCGTCCCCCTCATTCCCTACGCCTGGCGACGCGACCTGATCCTGAATCCCGCATGTCCCATAACCGTGAAAGTCACGGTCCAGCGAGACCCGTCGGGTTACGCCCTTTGGGCCAACCCGACGTACGGTTTGCGGCTTTTCATCGTCAGGGGTGGCGCGGGGCCATGACAGCTAACTCGGGTTCAACCCGGCCAGGAACTCCCGCGACTGGCCGGCGATCTCCTCGCGCCGTTCCGGGGTCATGCGGGCCAGTGTGCGATACGGCATGGACATCCGCGGATTTCCGGCCAGCCGTCGCTGGTTTTCCATCAGGAAATGCCAGTAGAGGAAATTGAACGGACAGGCACCCGCGCCCAGCTTGATCTTCGGGCTATAGCTGCAGTGGCCGCAATAATCGGACATGCGATCGATGTAGGCCCCGGAGGCCGCGTAGGGCTTCGAGCCCAGGAGACCCCCATCGGCGTGGAGGGCCATCCCGTGCGTGTTCGGCAATTCCACCCACTCGAAGGCGTCGGCATAGACGCTCAGGTACCAGGCCTCCACCTCCGCCGGGGCAATGCCTGCCAGCAGCGCGAAGTTGCCGGTGAGCATCAACCGCTGGATGTGATGGGCATAGGCGTTGCGCCGTGTGCCCTCGATGGCCTCACGCAGGCAGCGCAGATCGGTCTCGCCTGTCCAGTAGAAATCCGGTAAGGGTCGGTTCGCCTCGAGAACGTTCGTGGCCGCATAGCCGGGCATCCGAAGCCAGTAAATCCCGCGCACGTACTCCCGCCAACCAAGAATCTGGCGCAGGAATCCCTCGGTCGCCGCCAGCGGCGCCGCGCCCTTCGCCCGGGCCGACAGGGCCGCCTCGCACACCTCACGGGGGCTCAGCAGTCCGATGTTGATGCAGGGCGACAACAGCGCATGGAAGAGAAAATCCTCGCCACACTGCATCGCATCCTGGTAATCACCGAACCGCGGCAGGGCGACCTCAATGAAGTCGGCCAGCGCCTTCAGCGCATCCTGCCGGGTCACCGCCCACCCGAAGCGTTCCAGCTCTCCGAAATGATCGCCGAAGCGCTCCGCCACGAGTGCCATCACCTCCCGCGTGATCGCATCCGGCGGGAACCGAAGCCGGGTTGGCGGCACAACATCGCGAGGGAGCGCCTTGCGATTCTCCAAATCGTAGTTCCAGCGCTCCCCCTCGGGTTCGCCCTCGCGCATCAGCCAACCTGTCTCGCGGCGCATCTCCCGGTAAAAATATTCCATGCGCAGGGCCTTACGGCCCTGTGCCCATGCCTCGAACCGCTGGTGCGAGCAGAGGAAGCGATCGTCTTCCCGAATTTCGACGGACGTCCCGAAGGCCTTGCTCCAGCTCCGCATCATCTCGAAGACCCGCCACTCACCGGGCTCCGTCACCACCACCCGATCGGCGGCGTGTCGCAAGAGCGCGCGGCCGAGTTCGCCCGTAAACGAACCCGTGTTGTCGGGGTCGTCGAGACGAACATAGTCGACCTGCGCACCCTCCGCCCGCAGCTCGTCGGCAAAATGGCGCATCGCCGACAGTACCAGCGCGATCTTCTGACAATGATGCGGGACATAGGTGGCCTCCTCATGGACCTCGACGAGGAGTACGACATCACGCTCGATATCCAGATCGGCCAGTGCACTCAGCCCTCGGGACAACTGATCACCCAGCACAAACCGCAGGGTCCTCATGGCCCGGCCCCCGTTCCCCGCGCCCGCCGCGCGGCGTAACGGCAGCGATCGGAACAGTAACGGACCGCATCCCAGCAGTCCCGCCATTTTCGACGCCAGGAAAACGGCCGCCCACAGGCACCACAGACCTTCGTCGGCAGATCGGACCTCCGGCGCATCCCTGGCATGTCACGCACCTCCCCCGCAATCGTCGGATTCACCGAGACATCGATACCTACGGCACCCCCATTCTACCGTTCCCCGGCCGCCCCCTTCCCGGGACCCAGGCTCTCCCGCGGCCTGCGGAACAAGAAGAATTCCTGCGTAGCGACTATGCTCCGCCACTGGACCCGCGAGGAAGCCGCTGCATCCAGGCGATTCCGTTCACGGTCCGACCAGCTCACCGCGAACGGAATCCATGCACTTGCCGTTCGTCCCGAACCTGTCGGAGAACGTGGATCAGCACCTGCAGGCGGGCAATGGAACAATCGCCTTCGGCCCGTACACGCAGGCCGAAGACACCACATGAGCCGGGGAAGATGTCAGAGCAAGAGGATGCAACGCAACAGGAACACACGCGCACCGGGCGAACGGTGGACACCCTCTATCGGGCACTGCTCGACAACCTGTTCTACGTACGCGGGCGGGTTCCCGAAATGGCGACCCGCCAGGACTACTACCAGGCCCTGGCCTACACGGTACGCGACCGCCTGCTGCACCGCTGGCTGCGCACCGCTCAGACCTACCAGGCCCAGCAGAGCCGCACCGTCTGCTACCTGTCGGCCGAGTATCTGCCCGGCCCCCAATTGGGCAACAACCTCCTCGCACTGGGCATCCTCGACAATACGCGCGAGGCGGTGCAAAGGGCCGGATTCGACCTCGAGGAACTGATCGAGGAAGAGGAGGAGCCGGGTCTCGGAAACGGTGGACTGGGTCGACTGGCTGCGTGCTACCTCGACTCCCTGGCCACCCTGCAGATTCCCGCGATTGGTTATGGCCTGCGCTACGAATTCGGCATCTTCCGGCAGAGTATCGCGGACGGCTGGCAGGTCGAGGAGTCGGACAGCTGGCTGCGGGAGGGCAACCCCTGGGAACTGCGCCGCACGCACATTGCCTTCGACGTGAAGCTGGGCGGACACACCGAGCATTATGTCGATGACCAGGATCGGCAGCGTGTGCGCTGGGTGCCTGCGGAAACCGTCCGCGGAGTGGCCTATGACACGCCCATTCCTGGCTATGGCGTCTACAACACCAACCTGCTCCGCCTGTGGGCAGCCGAGGCGAGCGAATCCTTCGATTTCGAGATCTTCAACACCGGCGACTACTACGGGGCCGTGCGGCGCAAGATCCGCTCCGAGACCATCAGCAAGGTGCTCTACCCCAACGACGAGCCGGAGACCGGCAAGCGGCTGCGCCTCATACAGGGCTACCTGTTCGTGTCCTGTTCGCTGCGCGACATGCTGCGTCTCTATGCACAGACCGGGGACGGCCTGGAATACTTTCACAGCAAATTTTCCGTACAACTCAACGACACCCACCCCTCGATCGCGGTCGCCGAACTGATGCGCCTGTTGATCGACGAACACGGACTCGACTGGGACACCGCCTGGGGCGTGACGACGCGCACCTTTGCCTATACCAACCATACCCTGCTGCCCGAGGCACTGGAGCGTTGGCCGCTGCCGCTGTTTGCGGAGGCGCTTCCGCGCCACCTGGAGATCGTCTTCGAGATCAACCGCCGCTTCATGGACGAGGTGCGCATCCGTTTCCCGCACGACCACGACATCATCGCCCGCGTCTCCCTGATCGACGAGAGCGGGCCGCGTTATGTGCGCATGGCCCACCTCGCCTGCGTTGGCAGCTTCTCCATCAACGGCGTGGCCCAACTGCACACCGACCTGCTGGCGGACACCGTGCTGCGCGACTTCCACACCCTGTGGCCCGAGCGCTTCAACAACAAGACCAACGGCGTCTCGCCGCGCCGCTTTGGCAACCTCAGCAATCCCGGGCTATGCGCACTGCTGACCCGCGTCAGCGGACCGGGCTGGGCCGGCGACCCCGCGAGCATGCGCCGCCTGGAGCCGTTCGCGGACGATCCGGGGATTCACCCGGAGTGGCAGGGCATCAAGCTCGACCGCAAGCGCGTCCTGGCCCACTACATCGCGGAACACACCGGCGTGATCGTCGACCCCGAGTCCATGTTCGACATTCAGGTCAAGCGCCTCCACGAATACAAGCGCCAGCACCTGAACGTGCTGCACATCATCACGCTCTACAACCGGATCAAGTCCAGCCCGGGACTGGACGTGGTGCCACGCACCTTCATCTTTGGCGGCAAGGCGGCCCCCGG
>Ga0209498_1002249_pt1 | contig 11723 bp, 11 predicted proteins | sample WalLakDeSediment_FD_184131 | JGI IMG/M metagenome (GOLD analysis project Ga0209498, IMG submission 184131) | Lake sediment microbial communities from Walker lake, Nevada to study Microbial Dark Matter (Phase II) - Walker Lake 11/02/13 Deep... | ecosystem: Environmental > Aquatic > Freshwater >...
CAGCCAAGAACCGCTCGAGCACGAACAAGACCGTGGGGCTCGACATGTTGCCGTGGTCGCGCAGCACCTCGCGAGCGTAGCGCAAACGCTGGGGGTCGAGGGCGAGCGCAGCGTCCCAGGCGTCGAGGACCTTGCGGCCGCCGGGGTGGACGACGAGGTGCCGCACGGCGTCGGCGGCGAGGCCCCCGGCGCTGGCGGCCTCGCTGACGAGCTCGCGGGCGAGGGTTTGAACGAGCCTGGGGATGGTCGGCGCGAACCGGACCTGCAGCCCCTGGGCGTCGAGGTCCCAGCCCATGATGTGCTCGGTGTCGTCGAGCAGCCGGGCGTAGGCGCCGAGCAGTTCGGGGCCCTGCCCGGGCTCCCAATAGGGCTCAGGCGCGACCACGCAGGCGGCGGCGCCGTCACCAAATAAGGCGACCGCGACCAGGTTGGACTTGCGCCGATCACCGTGGACAAACGTCAGACTGCATAGCTCGCAGGCGATCACGAGCACCGGCTTGCCGAGCCCGCGGGCGAGGGCGTAGGCGCGAGCGAGGCCGGCGCCACCACCAGCGCAGCCGAGCCCCCACAGCGGCAGCCGGTGAATCGTGCGCGGCAAGTCTAAGGCCTGAATCAAAGGGGCATCGAGGCTAGGGGTCGAAAGCCCGGTGCTCGAGGCAAACACGATCGCACCAAACTCGCGGCGATCGATGCCAGCCTGCGCGAGCGCGGCGGCGCCGGCTCGCTCGGCGAGGATCAACGCCTGCTCCCGGTAGGCGGCGTTCTTCTCGGGGAAGCTGCGGGGCTGCTCGAGCCACTCGATCGGCCGGCCGAGCCAGCGGGTCTCGACGCCGGCGTTGTCGTAGATTGACAGCAGCCGCTCGAGCTCCCCGGAGTCGCCGTGGGAGCCGTTGAAATCGTCGATGAAGAAGCCCCGGGCGAATTGCTTGGCGCGGGCCTGGGGCAGCTCGTGGGCCGGGGAGGCGCTGGCGATGGCGCACAGGCCGACGCGGGGCGAGGCGGGCATTTATAGGGTGCCCTCCGGGTCGGCCTCGGGCGTGTGGCAGGTGTTGCGAAACACGTATTGCGAGAGCTTCTTGCGGTGATTGGAGGTCCAATCGATGTTGGGGCGCTTGCCGTCGTCGGGCAGGTAGCCGAGCCGATACATGGCGATCAGCTCGAGCTCGGGCGGGACGGCGATGAGCTTGGCGAGCTCGGCCCAGGCCTCGGGGAATTCCATGGGCGTGGAGATGAACTGGATGCCCATGCCGAGATCGGTGGTCGTCAGCCAGATGTTCTCGATCGCCATGCCGAGGCCGAGCAGGCTATAAAAGCCGGAGAGCTGGTCGGGCAGGTACTCCTCTTTGGTCAGCATCGCGGCGAGCAGCAGCGGGCTGCCGGCGACGAGCTTGCGGTTGTCGCTGCCGAGGGTCTTGGGCACGCCGAGCTTGTTGACGACCTTTTGCCCGGTCTCGCTAAACACGTGCTTGACGAAGGGCCGCAGCGGGCCGGGCAGCTTGTCGATGAAGATACCGTCGCGGCGCTCGCTCATCTCGGCCTGAGAGAACCGAAAGTAGCGCTTGTAACGGGTGAAGAACTTGCCGCCCGCCATGAGCCCTTGCATGGTCTCGCCGGCGATCTCGGCGATCTGCTGGCGGAGCGCGTCCTCGGTGATCAGCACGAAGCGCCAAGGCTGCGAGTTGAAGTGGCTCGGCGCGCGCGCGGCCGCCTCCATCAAGCGATGCTGGTGCTCGAGGCTGACGGGGTCGGGCTTGAAGGGACCGTTGGTGGTCGACCGGCGGAGGATGGCGTCGCGAAGTTCCATTGAAGTCAGGGGGCCGAGCTCAGGCCGAGGAGGTAGACCATCACATACCCGCACGCCCCGAGCACGGCGACGGCCGGGTGGGCTTTGCCGCCGGGCTTGGTGAAGGGCATGGTCGCGAGCGCGGCGAGCGTGAGCAGCAAGGCGGGGTGAAACGCAAACACCGCGGCGGCGAGGGCCGCGGCGACGACGGCCGCGAACAGCCAATGGTGGACGACGCCAAACCTGGCGCGCAAGAGCTGTGCGGCGAGACCCACGGCGAGGTTGATCGCGTATAGGGCTGCGCCCAGGTGTAGGGTCCAAGCGAGGTTCACTGGCGGCGGCTGGGCGAGCATAGCCTATGCACGGCCCGAAAACGCGGTTAGCGTGGCGGCGATGCGGTGCAGCTTCGCGTGCTCGCTGGCGCTGGTCATCGTCGGCTGTGTGGGTCGGCTGGATCCGCCGGCGCCGCGCACGGCCGAGCAGTTCACCCAGGGCCGAGCGCTCGTGGATCTCGACGCGCTCACGCGGGCGCGGACCCGGGCCGACGCGGCGCCGGACGATCTGGGCGCGCAGTGGAACGCAGGCTTGGCCCACATGCGCGCGACCTTGCAGGGCCACGTGGACCTGCGCGACCACGCCGAGCGCTACCTCGAGCGGGCCTGGGCGCTCGATCCCAGCGCCGAGCAGGTCCGCGCGGCCGAGGTCTTGGGCCGGTTCCTCAACATCCGCAGCGCGGTCTTGGATCTGCGCAAGCTCGAGCTGCAGATCGCGTTGTACGAGGCGCTGCTCGAGCCTGAACAGGTCGCGCTCGGGCCCGCGCAGATGCAAGCGCAGCAATTTCATTTTGCGAGCTTCGTGACCGCGGCCGAGATCTTGCGCCGCTATGATCGTGGGCAAAGCTTGGCGGCCCTTCGCCAGCTCGCTGGTCTCGAGCAGGCCATGAAGATCCGCGCGGCCGCCCACCCCGACGACATCGACAGCTGCGCGATGGCGGGCAACTTCGAGCTGACCTTCGCGGGGATCGTGCCGGTCGGCGTCGAGCGGCGGCTCGCGCGGGGCGTGGCCTACCTCGAGATCCAGCAAGATCACTGGGAGCAGCTCAGCCCCCGCGCGCGCAGCACCGCGATCGCGCCGAACGTGCGCAGCGTGTTCGCGCTGTTCTTGGCCGAGGGCCTGCTCGCGCGAGGCGAGCGCGAGCAGGCCCGGCGTCGCTATGTGCAGATCATCGATCTCGACGATCAGCCGAATACGGGCCCACGCCAACAGATCGTCGCGCTCGCGCACCACCGAATCGAGCACCTCGACGCCTACGCCGGATCGCACGAGCTATTACCGCCGTGGCCGTCGGGGGTGACGGGCTGCGTGGGGTGCCATTCGCGGGAGGCGACGCTGCCGACCGACGATCTCTATTTGTTGCCGGAATTGCGATGATCTCGACTAAACCAACTCTAACGACAATCGCGCTAGCCGTGGCGCTCGCCAGCGCTGGCTGCCAGGGCAAGCCGCTCGGGCACCCGTCGCTCGATCCAAACCGGCCGCACGCGCAGACCCGCGAGGACCTCGAGCTCAACGCCGAGCAGCGCGCGTACCTCGGCGAGCTCGCGGCCGCGGCTGATCGGGCGCCCCAGGACTTCGCGGCGCGCAAGGCCTCTGGCTTGGCGCACATGAATTTTACTTTGGCCGGGGTCTTGCGTTTGCGCGATCGGGCCGAGCAGGATCTCGAGGCCGCGTTCGATCTCAACCCGAGCGACGCCACGCTCAACCGCTCGCTCGGGCGCTTTTACAACCTCCGCGCCGTCGCCGGGGACTACTCCAAAGCGGAGCGGCAAGTTGAGGTCTACGCGGCGCTGCTCGGCGATCGAGAGCCGGCGAGCATGAGCAACAGCGCGTTCGTGGCCTACAGCTTCTTCATGCTCGGCCAGGTGCTGACGGCCAAGAACCGCGGCCGCAACCTCGAAGCGCTGCGCTTGGTCAACGCGCTCGAGGCCGAGCTCGCCGCGCGCGTGCTCGAGCACCCAGACACCATCGAGCTGCACGCGCTCGCCGGCAACTTCGCGTTCTTCTTCGCCGGCAACATCCCCCTCGACCGCCAGCGAAGGGTCCGCGAGGCCGTGGCCTACTTCGAGGTCCTGCGCGCGCGCTGGGGCGAGCTGCGAGCCGGCGCCCGCAACCCCCAGCACTGCCCCAACACCCGCGAGAACTTCATGTTCGAGCTCGCCGAGGGCTACGCCGTGCTCGAGCGCGAGGCCGAGGCCCGGGTGATCTACGAGGAGCTCACGCAGATCGAAGGGCCGCGGACGCGGGCCAAGGAGCTGATCGCCCACGTCGCAAGCGAGCGCCTGCGCAACCTCGACGCCTACCTTGGCGAGATGAAGCTGATGCCGCCGTGGCCGAGCGACGTGGGCAACTGCGTGGTGTGTCACGCGTGGTCGAGCGACGTGCCCTTGGATTCGCTGTACTCGATCGAGGCGATCCGGCTGACGGACGTGCCCTCGCAGGCGCTGGCCAAGCCGATCGGGGGTGCGCGCGACTAACGCCTGACCCCCGGGCCGGCCCCGTGAAAAAAACTTCGAGAATTCGTGCAAGGCAAATCTTCACGGGCCGACATAGAAGATGTGGCAGCAGGCACGCTACATCAGGGCATACTTCGGCTGTTCAGGGACGATCCCTGGCTGGCCTTCGACCTCCTCCGGATCCCCCGGCCCACCGATGGCACCCCCATCGATCGGCACGCGGAGGTCGACATCGAGGGCGCGGACGCCTTTCATGTCCGACAGGGGTTCCCGGACCTCGTGTTGGTCGCCAAAGGCGGGCGCGGTGGCGGCGCGGTGATCACCGTCGAGGCCCAAAAAAAGCCCGACAAGCGCAAGCGCTGGCGAATTCCCCTGTATCAGATCTTGCTGGCGGTCGAGCACCAGCTGCCCACCTGGGCCGTGGTGGTCTCGTTCTCCAAGCGCATGTCGAAGCTGGTGGAGGAGTGGAGTCAGGGCCACCCTCCCAAGGTCGACGCGCTCGTGCTCGACATCGACAATGTGCCGGTCGACGCGGGCCGCGAACCGGGCCAAGAGCGCCCAACGGCAGCGGTGCTGGCTGCCGCCTTGCACGGATACGCGGGTGACCTTCGCGCCGCCCGCAATGGTCTGCGCGTGGCCATGAGCCTGCCGCAACCCCAGCGTAGGCGCTATGCTAATACGATCCTGGCAGCTTTACCCAAACCCGAACGAGAGCGACTCATGCGACAACTACCGGTAGAAGAAGAGGATGAGCTGATGGAGATCGAGCGCCAGAGCGGCACCTACTTCGTGGGCCACGACGAGGGCCTCCGAAAAGGCCTCGAGAAGGGCCGCCGCTTGGCGCTCGGCGAGCTGACGCTCGCGCAGCTCGCTAGCCGCGGCGTCCCCGTCGATCGGCGAAGCGAGGCGCGGATCCGCAAGTCCAAGTCCATGGCCCTGCTCCAACGCTGGGCGCTGCGCGCTGCCTCGGTGAACAGCGTGGCGGAACTGTTCGCACGGGCTTGACGCCGCTGCTCGGGCGCCGTGATGGAACATCGTTTGACGGCGGTGGCGCGGTGTCATATACGCATGGCGTGATTCGCACGGTTCACCGTCTGGCGTTCGCGCTGGCCTTGGCGCTGGGCTCGGCCAGCTTCGGGTGCAGCGAGACCGAGCTTGGGGTCGTGGTCGACGGCCAGCGCTTGCCGGTCATCGACATGCACCTGCACCCCGGCGAGTGGAGCTCGATCCCGCCGGCGACCCGGGCGTTCTTGACCCGCAATTTCCCGTTCCCGTTCAACACCGATCCAGAGGGGGTCGCCGAGACGGTCCTGTCGCCGGAGGGCATCGCTAGCGAGCTCGACAACGCGGGGATCAGCCAAGCCGGGCTGTTTGCGATCTACGCCCCGCGCTCGGCCGGGGTCGCGACCAACGAGCTGATTCAAGCCCACGTCGCGACCAAGCCCGCGCGCTTCTTTGGGTTCGCCAGCCTCAAGACCGACGATTGGGCCACGCGCGAGGCGGCCGAGCTCACCCGGCTCGAGCAGGCCCTGGCCGAGCCGGGGATGATCGGCGTGAAGCTGGCCCACGCGCACCAGCGCTTTCGCATGGACGATCCGGCGTATTACTCGATCTATGAATTGGCGGCGCAGCTCGGCGCGCCGATCTACCTGCATACGGGCACGAGCCCGGCGCCGGGGACCTCGCAGGATCCCGCCTACACCGATCCGGCCTACCTCGAGGACGCGATCGCCTCGCACCCGCAGACGGTCTTCATCCTCGGCCACCTCGGCTACGACTTCATCAACAAGCAGATCGGCGCGCTCGAGACCTGCATTTCGCTGGCCCAAACCTACGAGAACGTCTACCTCGAGCCCAGCGCGCTCGGCTCGGCGTTTTCGGACCCCGAGGGGACCAACTTGGTGATGGCGATGGGCCGCATGCGCGAGGCCGGGGTCGTCGATCGGATTATTTACGGGAGCGACGGGCCGCAAAGCCCCGGGTTCGTCAAGGGTTACCTCGACCGCACGGTCGCGGCGATGCGCGAGACTGGCTATACGATCGACGAGATGCGCGCGGTGTTGGCCGGCAATTTTGCCAAGGTGTTCAACATGCCGGTGCCGACCCTATGAAGCGGACATTGACAGGGCTGCTCGGCGTGGCCGTTTGGCTCAGCCCGCAGCTCGCCAGCGCCAGCGAGCCGCCGCCCGAGCGCGACCACTCGTTGCCTGGGACCAAGCGGACCCGCTACCTCGAGTCGGCGCCCTTCGATGTGGTCGGCGGCGGCTCGCGCAAGGGCGATTGGGCGGTCGAGCTCTCGGGCGGGACGCCGTGGCAGCGGGTCCGCACGCAGCTCGGGATCGGCAAGGGCCTGACCACGCTGATCGAGATGGACACGGTCCTCGGCCGCCGCTTTCGTCCGGCCGCGGGCGTGGGCCTGCGGTGGATCGATCGCCCGCACGTGCGCATGAGCGGCGAGCTGCTGCTGGGCTGGGATTGGCAGCTGACCCCAGACCGCCAGCGGCGCGGACCCAACGGTGAGCTGCGCATGCGGCTCGCGTTTCCGGTCGGCCGGGTCGCGCCCTATCTGGTCCTGGCCACGCGCCACACCCTGCTGATGGACCGCACCACGCTCGAGACCGCGGCCGGGCCCGAGGTCAGCTGGGACGCTCGCCAGGCGTGGATCGCCTGGGGCAGCTTGGGCTTGGTGGTCGCGATCAACGAGCACGTCGGCCTCGACTTTGGCATCGACTTCCCGTGGGTCGACCCACCGACCCCGTCGATCCCCGGGCTTCACGTGGGGGTGCTATTCGGCGGCTGGAGGGCCAAGCGATGACGCGATCGATTGGGCTGTCGTGCTGGGTCGCGCTCGCGCTCGGCTGCGTCAACGAGGACCTGCGCTTTTACGAGGTCGAGCTCAGCGGCACGATCACCACGGCCGATCCCGCGCTCGACGGCCAGGGCGAGGTCCACCTCGAGCTGCATCACGAGCGCGTCGGCCTCGGCGAGTTCGAGCACCCGTTTGGGCTGATCGAGAGCTGGACCTTGGCGACCGGCGAGCGCGAGTTCACGGGCACGGGCTTGGTCCCCACCGACAATGGCGCGGTCGGGCTGGTGGTCTATGCCTGGCTCGATCTCGACGGCGACGGGGTGCTGTGTTCGGTCGACGGCGACCGCAGCGAGCCGGCCGGGTTCGTGGTGCTCGACGGGTATCCGGCCCACTCGCTCGAGTTCGTGCTGACCCTGAGCGAGCCCTGCAAGGGGCCCGAGGGGCTGTAGGCGGAGCGCTCAGGCCCCAAACCCGATCGCCAGCGCGCCACCGAGCACCGCGAGCCCGGCCACGACCAGCCACGCTTGCAACGCCCAGGTGTGCCGGGCCCACTCGCCATAGCTGACCCCAGCCGCGTGGAGTGAGCCGAGCAACACCGCGGAGGTCGGGGTGATGAGGTTGGTGAAGCCGTCGCCGAGCTGGAACGCGAGCACCGCGAGCTGGCGATTGAGGCCGACGAGATCGGCGAGCGGGGCCATGATCGGCATGGTCAGCGCGGCCTGACCCGAGCCCGATGGCACCAGCACATTGAACGCGCTTTGGAACCCGAACATGCCAGCGAGGCTGACGAACGGGCCGACACGCTGCATCGAGCTGGCGGCCGCGTGCAGGACCGTGTCGAGCACGTGCATGTCGGTCGCGAGCAGCACCACTCCGCGGGCGACGCCGATCACGAGGGCGGCCGGGAGCAGCTGCGCGGCGCCGTCGATCAACGCCTCGGCCGCGACGTGGTTGTCGAGGCGCAGGACCAGCGCCGAGCCCAGGCCGAGGACCAAGAACGCGGCGGCGATCTCCTCGACGTACCACTGCCAACGCCACACGCCGACGCCGATCAGCACGATGGTGGCCGCGAACAGGGCCAAGACCACGGCCTGGCCCGGCTGCAGCGCGGCCGGCTCGGCGCCGTCGTCGTCGCTCGGATCGCCGATCGCCGCGCCGGCTGGGACCGGGACACGCAGGCGCCGGGCCAGCCGTGACACGAACACCACGCCGACCGTCACGCACACGACCCACACCACGCTGCGGTAGGCCCAGCCCGACATCGGCGGGAGCCCGGCGATCGCTTGCGCGATGCCGACCGTGAACGGGTTGAGCATCGCCCCGGCGAAGCCGACCCCGGCCCCGACCAGCGGGACCGCGGCCGCGATGATCGGCGGGTAGCCGAGCTTGCGCATCAACGGCACGAACAGCAGCACGAAGGGGATGACCTCCTCGCTCATCCCGAACACGGCGCCGCCGATCGCAAACGCGACCATCGACGCTGGGATCAGCGCGTGTCCGCGACCGCGAAGCCGCCCGACGAGCTGGATGATGCCGGCCTCGAGCGCGCCGCTACGCTCGAGGATCCCGAAGGTCCCGCCGACCAACAGCACGAACGCCGCGATGTCGGCGCTGGCGATCAGCCCGCGAACCGGGGCCAGGAACACGCCCAACAACAGCTCGACGCCACGCAGCGCGCTCGCGTCCTGGTCGTAGCTGAACGTGCCCGGCAGCACCCGACCGGCGTCGTCGCGCAGGTAGGAGCCGCCGGGCACCAAGCTGCCGAGCGCCGCGGCCAGACACAGCACACCGAACACCAGCACCAAGGTGTGGGGCAGTCGCCAGCGCCGCTCGGGGGTGATCGGTTCGTTTGGACGCGACGCGCTCACGAGAGCTGGGATCGCACACATCTCGACCTTCGCATACGGCCGACTATGCGCCGCTCAGTACTTCGTCACGCACAGCGGCCGGGCGATCTTGCGGTCGATCTTCTCGGAGCTCTTCTTGCCAGCCGCCAGGGTGAAGACCAACGCGTGCCCGTCGTGCACCGCCGAGGTCCAATAGCGCGAGCGCTTGACCTGGTTGTTGCCGATGAACTTGCGCAGCTGACTCGGGTTGGCGAGGGCCCACCCGCTGACGCCGGCGTAGGACTTGGACGCCAAGCCTTCGCAGTGGCGCTTGGCGCTGATGAAATCGACGGCTGAGCCGGGCGTGCGCGGCGTGATGTAGGCGCCGGCGCGCAGGGTGCCGGCGGGCGGAGGGCGATCGGTGCCCCGCGCTTGCGGGCCAGCGTCATCGTCACCCTCGTCGTCGGCTTCGGGGTCGGGGTCGTCGAGCATGAGCTGCTCGGCAGGGTCGCCGGTCTCGGTCGCGCCGGTGTCCTCGACCGGCTCGACCGGCTCGACCGGCTCGACCGGCTCGACCTCGCCGCCATCGCCCGCGGCGGGGGCCTCGACGGCCTCGCTGCCAGCCAGCTGCCGAGGCTCCCCAGGCTCGGACTCGGTCCGCCCCGGGCCGAAGGCCAACGCGACGCCCAGGGCCAACGCCGCCAGCACGAGCAGGCCGCTCGCCGCCCACAGCCGGCCGCGCTTGCGTGGGACGACCTTGGCGGCGACTTCGGCGGCCTCGGCTTCCTTCCACACGTGCGTCGGTGCGTCGGGAGGATCGCTCGAGGAGATCGGGGCGGCGCGGATCTTGGCCGGGACGGCGAGCGGGACGACCTCGATGTCGAGGGCCTCGAACGGCTCGAGCGCGGCGGACAGGGCTTGGGCGCTGGGGTAGCGCGCGCCAACGTCACCCGCGAGACACCGGTGGATCACGGCCTCGAGCTCGGGCGGCAGACCCGAGACCAGCTGGGAGACCGGCGTGACCTCGTCGAGCGCCATCGAGCGCAGCACCGCGGCGAGGTTGGGGCCCGAGAACACCTGATGCCCGGTGATCCCCCGATACAAGATCGCGCCCATGGCCCAGATGTCGGCGGGCGGGCCGATCTTGTGGGCGCCCTCGAGCTGCTCGGGCGCCATGTACTCCGGGGTCCCGAGCAGGATCCCGCTGACGGTCTCGGCCTCGCCGGTGCCGTCGAGGAACTTGGACACGCCAAAGTCCATGAGCTTGACGGTCGTCTCGCCGTTGGCGGTCCGGTGGAGGAACACGTTGGCGGGCTTGAGATCGCGGTGGACGATGCCCGCTTCGTGGGCGGCGGCGAGGCCCTCGAGGGCGTGGCGAACCACCCGCACGGCGTAGCCCGGCGCGAGCCGAGTCTGGCGGCGGATCAGCGCGGCCAGGTCGATGCCGCGCAGGCGCTCCATCACGATGTAGGGGCCGATCGGCGACTCGCCGAAATCGAGGATCTCGCAGATGTGGGCGTTGCCGATCCGCCCGGCGGCCTTGGCCTCGCTGCGGAAGCGGGCGACGGCCTCGGGGTCGCGGCCCACTTCAGGGCGCAAAAATTTGATGGCGACCTCCCGGTCAACCAGCTCGTTGACCGCGAGGTAGACCGAAGCCATGCCGCCGCTGCCGAGCGACGACAAGAACCTGAACTTCCCGACCAGGCGGCGGCCTTCGAGGGGCAGCAGCATGTCCGTGGCCGGACACCGCAGCGAGTCTTCGTCGTGAGGCTCGCCGCAATGCGGACAGGGAGCGAGCTGCGCTGTCGCTTCGGACTCCCTGCTCATTCGCCGCTGAGCCTACCAGAGATCCGCGCGCGTCAGCGCGCATGCGGCTGCTGATCTAAACGAGCAAAGGGCGAGCCCGCGCATGCGGCTCACCCTGGGGAGGTTGGCGACCACCGAAGCCCGAGCGGGCTCAGGTCGCGCCGTAGGTCTCGTCGAGCTTGTCGAGTTGCTCGATGGTGTCGCCGCAGGCCAGACCCCCGATCGAGATCGAGAGGGCGGCGATGACCAGGAGGGCGTAGAACTTCTTACGGCTCATCGGGGAAGACTCCAGAGTTGAGAAGCGAGTGTAACAAAGAAAAGTCGGGGCTGAGCGCGCGAGCCGTGGCCAGGCGCCGGATGAGATGGGTGCGGGTCGCCGGGTCGGCGCGCTCGAGCAACTTCGCTTCGGCCCACCAAGTTCGGTGAGCGGATGCAGCATCGCCGAGATCGAGGGCGAGTTCCAGCCCCCCGACGACCGTCTCCCAACGATCGGGCCGCAGCGACCTTGCACGGCGGTACAACGCGAGGGCGCGATCGGGCTGACCGAGCCGGTGGTAGACCCGCGCGGCTGCGGCGTGGAGTTCGGGCGAGTAGGGATACTCGCGCAGCCCGCGTTCGAGCAGCTCGATCGCGTGCGCCTTGCGGTCCTGCTCGAGCCAGCCAGCCGGCAGATCGAGGGCGATCTGGGCGAGCGCCGCCAGCGGGCGATCGTTGCGATCGATGCTCAGCTCGATCGCCCGCGCGTGGTGCTCGTAGGCCAGCACCCAGTCTTGGCGCACGATCGCGAGGGCGCCCAGGCACAGCTGCGGGAGCTCGTAGAGCGGATCCAGCTGCTCAGCCCGACGGCACGAGCGCTCCGCCGCCTCGGCGACCTCGGACGCGAGCCGCTCGCCTTGCCGCGCCGCGCCGACCCGCTCGAGCCCAAGCAACGCGTGGGCGCGAGCGGACTCCGGCGCACGCTTCACCGCCGTATGCCACAGCGTGGT
>Ga0209498_1002250_pt1 | contig 11721 bp, 11 predicted proteins | sample WalLakDeSediment_FD_184131 | JGI IMG/M metagenome (GOLD analysis project Ga0209498, IMG submission 184131) | Lake sediment microbial communities from Walker lake, Nevada to study Microbial Dark Matter (Phase II) - Walker Lake 11/02/13 Deep... | ecosystem: Environmental > Aquatic > Freshwater >...
AAAATTTTTAAAAAATGGAGAAGCTTACTGTTTAATAGTTTATTAGGTTTGATGTTTGCAAATAGAGTCAGGGCTTTTGATTTGCCTATGCCATTATATGGTCCTGAGCCAATAATACCGACAGAATTATTATCGCGACTCTTACCATGGATTGGCGGAGCTTTTGTTCTTCTTGTGGTTGCGCCTATTTTGGGACTAATTTGGTATCGGAAACGGGGTGGAAAGAAAAAATGGCCCGCTATTATAGCCTGTATTTTGGTTCTTCTTTTCCTTTTAGCAATAGGCGCTCTGGCATTTTTAATTTTCTATGAGATGGCTTAATTGAGACGGGTTAAAGAGATACTCTAAAAATCCCCAAAACTACCCTTAAAAGATCGGTTTTAGACCGAGTTAGCCAGTATCAGTCAGCGCAGTATCGTGTAAGACCGGGACGAGTTGGTGAGACGTCCTAAAAAGCCCTGAATTTGCCCTTTACCACAGCTATTGATAAAATATTCGTTTTATAGTATATTAATCACATAATTGAATCTCATAGTATTATTTAAAAAGCTACGAGACCAACGGGTCTTTTTTTATTTGAAAAAACCGGAATTGAAGAGAAAAATGGAGATAAGAAATATCGCTATCATTGCCCATATTGATCATGGCAAAACAAGCCTGACAGATGTTTTAATGCGCCAGGCAGGCGTTGCAGAAGAAGGCACAAGCATGGACTCAAACGCCCTAGAGCAAGAGCGTGGAATTACGATTTATTCAAAAAACACCTCCGTGTTTTATAATGGGACAAAGATAAATATTGTGGATACGCCCGGCCATGCTGATTTTAGCTCTGAAGTAGAGCGAGTTTTAAGGTCAATTGATTCGGTGCTTTTAGTGGTTGATGCGCAGGAAGGACCAATGCCGCAGACAAAATTCGTATTAAGAAAATCATTGGAGCTTGGTCTAAAGCCAATCGTGGTAATGAATAAAATAGACAAATCGGCCGCCAGACCTGAACGGACGAGAGATGAAATATTCGCGCTTTTTATGGAACTTGGAGCAAACGACGAGCAATTGAATTTCACTACTGTTTATTCAATTGCCAGAGACGGGATTGCCAAGCTTGACTTAAAAGATGATTCAAAAGACCTATCTCCGCTTTTAGACGTTATAATCAAGCAAGTTCCGGCAGCCTCTTCTGACGAGTTAAGGCAAAAACCCCTAAGAGCCCAGTCGTTTAGCCTTAGTTACGATAACTTTATGGGCCGCTTAGCCGTAACCAGAATATATGAAGGATCGATAAAATTAAACGACAATGTTTTTATTAAAAAATTATCCGGTGAAACAAAAACAGGAAAGATAACCAAACTTTTATTTTTTAATGGAACGAAAAAGCAAGAAATAAACGAGGCTTATGCCGGAGACATTATTATGGTTGCCGGCTTGCCGGATGTTTATATCGGCGAAACTATTTGTTCTGATCCGTCGCAAGAAGCCATGCCGGCCATTAATATTGACGAGCCGACCATTTCTCTTAATTTTTTAGTAAATAATTCTCCTTTTAGCGGAAAAGAGGGGAAGTTTGTTACCGGCAGGCAGCTTCGTGAAAGATTGGAAAAAGAGCTTGAGATCAATGTTGGCTTAAGAATAGATTTTTCTTCAAACGATTATTTTGTAGTTAGCGGCCGTGGCGAGTTTCATATTGCTATTTTGCTTGAAAATATGAGGAGAGAGGGTTACGAAGTGCAGGTTTCAAAGCCCCGAGTTATTTTTAAAGAAGAAAACGGAGTAAAACTTGAACCATTTGAAGAGATTACCGTGGATATACCGAGCGAGATGGCCGGCATTGTTATAGAAAAAATCTCCAAGAGAAAGGGGATTATGAAAAGTATGCATTTTAATCAAAATCATACTGTGATTATTTTTGAAATACCGACAAGGGGATTTCTCGGATATCGCGGTGAATTTATGACAAGCACGCGCGGCGAAGGAATAATTTACAATCAGGTTATCGGATTTAAATCTTATGTTGGAGAAATAAAACATCGAACGGTCGGGTCAATGGTTTCTATGGCAGCCGGGAAATCTCTCGGTTTTTCACTTTGGAATTTACAGGAGAGGGGAGAGCTTTATATAGGTCCGGGAACAGATGTTTACGAAGGCATGGTGATTGGAAATGTTTCTAAGGGCATGGATATGGATGTAAATCCGACAAAAGGAAAAGAACTTACCAACATGCGCTCAAAGGGGTCTGATGATGCCATTGCTTTAACTCTGCCAATATTGCTTACTATTGAAAAAGGATTAGAGATAATGAGCAACGACGAGTATCTTGAAATAACTCCCAAAAGCATTCGTCTAAGAAAGCAGTTTCTTACAAAAATTGATCGCGCTCGCGCAAAAATAATTTCTTAACAAAAAGCGATTATAAGTAACCTCTTCTAAGATCATGACAAAAGGTGACATCTATATTGTTGTTTAGAAGCTCTGAAAATACCAGAAATTTCTCTTGAAAGTTTTGTTCTAGACCAGTGCGTACAGTCTCTCATGCTAGTGACTGAAACGGGTAAACGAGATACCTTTTAAGATCCTTGTTTATCCTTAAAGCGGTGGTTCTGAACCGAGACACACAGCCATTATATGCTAAATCAGGGGATTGAGATACTTATCTTCAAAAACCGCCCGATCGGGCGGTTTTTGTTTCAAACGCTCTTGACAAGGTTTTTTGCCTTTGCTAAGATAGTAAGACCCCCACCAGGGGGGTATGAAGATTAAAACCTATAAAATATGAAAAAAACCACGAAAAAGCAAATTCTTAACAGAATGAATTATATTTCCGGCCATCTGGAAGGAGTTAAGAAGATGGTAAAAGATGACAAGTATTGTATTGATATAATTTTGCAGAATAAAGCCATAATTTCGGCGATCAAAAAAGCGAATCAGATGATTCTGGAAAATCACTTGAATACCTGCGTGACCGAAGCCATTAAAGATAAGAGCAAAAAAGAAAGAAAAAAGAAAATCAAAGAGCTTTTGGCGATTTACAAAAATTCCGACAAAAAATAAAACACATGGATTACTGTAATAAAAACAAGCAAAAAGCGGTAAACAAAGGAAGGGGAGTTTTGAGCGGGTTAATTTACGGTTTATTGCCTCATGTCGGCTGCATCGGTTTTATTGTTTTCTCGGTTTTGGGGGTTACCGCAGCCACGGCTGTTTTCAAGCCTCTGCTTCTTAATCCTTACTTTTTCCATATTTTGATAGCTTTGGCTATCTTTTTCGCCACCGTTGCCGCTGCAATCTATCTTAAAAAGAACGGGCTTTTGTCTTGGTCGGGAATTAAAAGAAAGAAAGGGTATCTTTTTACTCTTTACGGCACAACCATCGGCGTTAATCTACTTCTATTTATGATTATTTTTCCCATTATTGCCAATGTAAGCGCCGGAGCGAGCTTAGCGACTGCCGTAAGTGGAGCTTTTGGCGGCAGCGGGGATTTAGAGCTCTCTGAAACAGAATCGTTGGTAAGTTTGCAAGTTAATATTCCTTGCCCGGGACACGCTCCTTTAATTACCGGAGAGCTTCAAAAAATTAATGGCGTAGAAAATGTCAGATTCAGATTTCCCGACCTGTTTGACATTGCTTATGATTTTCAAAAAACATCAATGGAACAAATAATCTCTTTGGATGTTTTCAATACTTATAAAGCAACAATTATCAGCGAAAAAGAATTATGAATTATGAAAAATAAAAGAGAGAATATTTTAAAAATTGTTAAAGATAAATATAAAGAAATAGCGCTTGGCAATTCTTCTTGTGGATGTGGATGCGGTAATACAGAAAATATTTCAAAGAATATCGGTTATTCCGAAGAAGAGCTCGAAATAATCGGAGAGGCGAACTTGGGCCTTGGTTGCGGAAACCCGTTAGCTTTTTCAAAAATAAAGGAAGGGGATACGGTATTGGATTTAGGGTCGGGGGCCGGGATGGATACGATTTTGGCCGCCAAAAGAGTTGGACGCAAAGGAAAAGTTATCGGGGTGGACATGACAGAGGAAATGGTAAAAAAGGCGAAAAAGAATACGGAAAAACAAAAAATAAAAAATGTAGAGTTCCTTTTGGGAGATATAGAGAGATTGCCGCTTGAAAGCAATTCGATTGATATAATAACCAGCAATTGTGTTATTAATCTAACTCCTGACAAAACCAAGGCCTTTAGCGAGGCCTATAGGGTTTTAAAATTGGGAGGTAAGATTTATCTTTCAGATATTGTTTTACTTGAAGAACTTAGCGAAAAGCAGAAGAATGATAAAGAATTAATAGCCGGTTGCGTTGCTAATGCACTGCTTAAAGAAAATTATTTAAATAAAATAAAAGAGGCGGGATTTAAAATCCGTATTTTGCATGAGGATAAAGAGATCGGCAAAGAACAATATAACGGTATTCCGCTGGAGAGTCTAACGGTTGAATTAGAGAAATAACTATTAAGTTTTTATATGAGGCAAGAAATTTTTAAAATATCGGGAATGCATTGTGTTTCCTGCGCCAGAAACATAGAAAAAGAGATTAAAAGGGCTTCCGGCGTTTTTTCGGTTAGAGTTGATTTCGTCGGAGAAAAAATGTCTGTTGAGGGAGGGGATTTTTCAGCGGAAGAGATAAAAGAAAAGGTAAAAAAGTTGGGTTATAAGTCTTCGGAATTAAAAAAAGAAACGGAAACCAGCAAAACTGAACTGGAAGAAAAAAAGAAAATTAAAGACGCAAAAATGAGGGCGATTTGGGCGCTGATATTGAGCACACCCTTAATGGTGACCATGGCTTTAATGTATCTTGACAGAATGTTTACCGGCCAGCTTTGGGTGGAAGCTGTTTTGGCCTTTATCGTAGTTTATGTTTTGGGCTGGAAAGCTCATGTTTCAGCTTTTAGGGCGATTAGAAGATTTTATGCCAATATGGATGTTTTGATTTCTTTGGGAACGACGTCAGCTTTTCTTTTCGGAGTGGCTGCTTTCTTTATTAATGTGCCGGTGTTTTTTGAAATCGCCGCTTTTATTATGGCTTTTCAGTTATTGGGAAGGTATCTAGAGACCCGAGCGCGAGGGAAAACTTCTGAAGCGTTAAGGAAGCTTTTAAAACTTGAGGCAAAAACAGCCAGAATTATTACAGACGGGGAAGAAAAAGAGATTTCCGTTGAAGAACTAAAAACAGGAGATATTATGATTATCAGGCCGGGCGAGAAAATTCCCACTGACGGAAGGGTAATTGAGGGCCAGTCATCAATTGACGAGTCAATGGCAACCGGGGAATCTCTGCCTGTTGAAAAAACAGCGGGGAAAGAAGTAATCGGCTCTACCATTAACCAAGAAGGAGCGTTAAAGATTGAGGCGACAAAAGTGGGGAAAGATACTTTTTTTGCCCAAGTTGTAAAACTGGTTGAAGAAGCTCAGGGAACAAGAATCCCAATTCAAGAATTTGCCGACAAAGTAACTTCTTATTTCGTACCCGTGGTTTTGGCTGTTGCCCTGTTAACTCTTCTTAGCTGGTTAATTTTTGGCAATTGGTTTATAGCTATTGTGGCAACCATAACCGTGCTTATTATTGCCTGCCCCTGCGCTTTGGGGTTGGCTACGCCAACCGCCTTAACGGTTGGTATTGGCCGAGGCGCTACGCAGGGTATTTTGTTCAGACGGGGAGAAGCGATTGAGTTGATGGGAAAAACAAAAATAATAGTTTTTGACAAAACAGGCACCCTAACAAAGGGGAAGCCGGCCGTAACCGACATTCTTGCGGTTAGGGAAAATCAAGGTTTGCTTCAGTTGGCGGCCTCGGTGGAGAGAAACTCTGAACATCCTTTAGCACAAGCAATTGTCAAGAAAGCAGAAAAAGAGAGTATTGAGTTATTAAAAACCGAAAACTTTAAAGCCATTTTTGGCAAAGGAGTGGAAGCGAGTATAGATAATAAAAAGATTTTAATCGGCAGAAGATTATTGATGGAAGAAAATGATATAGATGTTTCTTCAGCCGAAGAAATGCTTGAAAAACTGGAAGGAGAGGGCAAGACCGCTATGTTGGTTGCAAGCGGTAGGGAGCTTTTGGGCATAATTGCCGTAGCGGATACATTAAAAGACGAAACAAAAAGCGCGATCAAGAAACTTCATAAAATGAATTACAAATTAATAATGTTAACTGGGGACAACAAAAAAACGGCCGACACCATTGCCGGGCAAATTGGTGTTGATGAAGTGGTAGCCGAAGTTCTTCCAAGTCAGAAAGTAGATGTAATAAAAAAACTGCAAGAAGGCGGGAGAATAAAAGTAGCAATGGTGGGAGACGGAATTAATGACGCGCCGGCCCTAACCCAAGCTGATGTAGGAATTGCTATTGGCTCCGGGACCGATATTGCCATTGAAGCCGGAGAAATCACTCTGGTCAGGGGAGAACTGAATGCTTTGGTTGGGGCCATAAAATTAAGCCAGGCAACTTTTAAAACTATTCGTCAAAATCTATTTTGGGCATTTTTTTACAATACAATAGCGGTTCCAATAGCCGCTTTCGGGATATTGGCTACCATGATAGGTCCGATTATTGCTGCTGCTGCAATGGCTTTTAGTTCGCTGTCGGTGGTGTTGAACTCATTACGATTAAAAAAAGTAGATTTATAGAATTTTTTCATAAAATAAAAAATTAACAACGAGACATCTCAAAGGGCCCCGTTTTCGTGTTTCTTTTGTCTCATTTCCCGAATAAAGCCCCTGACCGAGACGGGTCAATGAGACACCCTAAAAAGCCCTGAATTTCCCCTTAAAGCGGTGGTTCTGAACCGAGGTATACAGCATCAGTCAGCGCAGTATCGTGTAAGACCGAACAGATGAAAGTCGCCGTTGGGTAATTTTTATGGTAGAATTAAAAAATGAAAAAACAAAGCTTTTCAGAAAGGATCTTATTAAGCGTCACCGGAGAAACAAATATTGACTGGCAGGCAAAACTGGCAGAGATCAATCGGTTGAAAATAACCGAGGTGGCCGTTTTTTTGGAGAGATTTGACAGAAAAGAGAGGGATCACTTTTACCGCTTCCTTTTAAAATCCTCAGTTAAAAAAATTCCCTTTGTTCACTTAAGAAAAGATATCAGCAAAGAAGAGATTAAGTTTTTTATTAACAAATTCAGAACCGACTATTTCAACATACACGAAGATCATTTTAAGCATTTGGACAAATGGAAGGGTTTTTGGGATAGGTTTTATCTTGAGATGAATTACGACAGCAAAATCGCCAAGGATGTTAAGGTGAGAAGAATCGGAGGTTTTTGTATTGATCTGGCCCATTTTAAATCAGCCATTGCCCGGGGAGCCAAAGAGGCCTATTATGTGCACTTGAGAAAGGATAAAATAAAATTCGCCTGTAATCATTTGGGCGGTTATTGTCCTGAGAAGATGCGCGACTTGCATACTGTAACCGGTCTCAAGGATTTTGATTATTTAACCACCCTGCCCAAATATCTTTTTGGCAGAACTATTGCTTTGGAGATAGACAATAGCATCAAAGAGCAGATTGTTTTTAAAAAACATATTGCTAAGATTTTGGACGATTATTTTTATCACCCTGGTCTTAATTGAAATTATAAAAATCGGATTGTTTTTCTGGTAACTTTTAATTTGCGGATTAAACGCGGCTTGCCCTATTGACAAGTTATTGGTTTTAGTATATACTTGAAGAGTAATTGAATCTCATAGTTTACCTCAAAAGAATCTACGAGACCAACCGGTCTTTTTTTGTTTGTAACAGCCGGCCTTTACAGAAATTATGATGAGAAGTTTTAACAGCAGAAAACCAAAAAAGCCTTTATACCAATCTCACTACCGGGAGCCGGGTTCTTTTGGTTTGGGCAGAAGAAATCCGATGGGCCGCCATCACAAAACAATAGATCCGGCCAGGTTCGTTAATAAAGCAATTCGAGCCGAAGGAGCCGAAGTCTTTATTCCTCAGCATCAATTTGAGGATTTTAGGATTGACCGCCGGCTGGTAAGCGCTGCAAAAAGCAGAGGTTACTTGGCGCCCACGCCGATTCAGGACCGGATTATTCCTTTGGCCATAGAGGGGTCTGATGTTGTTGGAATAGCTGATACCGGTACGGGCAAAACAGCTGCTTTCCTGCTGCCTCTCATTAACAAAATCCTGCGCAACCCAAGAGAAAAAGTTTTGATCGTTGCCCCAACCAGAGAACTCGCAATTCAGATTGATTGGGAGTTTAAACAATTTACCAGGGGAATGAGAATTTTTTCCGTTTGTTGCGTGGGAGGAGCAAGCATAGGCGGGCAGATTTCAGAGCTTCGCAGAAATTATAACTTAATCGTTGGTACTCCGGGAAGGATTAAAGATTTGGCGGGAAGAAGAATGATTAATCTTTCTTCTTTTAACAGCGCTGTTTTAGATGAAGCAGACAGGATGTTTGACATGGGGTTTATCAACGATACTCGTTTGATAATGAGCGGTTTGCCAAGAGATCGCCAGACGTTTTTTTTCTCAGCCACCATTTCACATAATATAGAAAAGATTATTCGTGAATTCACTAAGAATCCCGCCATGGTTTCCATTAAGACAAGGGATACTTCGCAAAACGTTGAGCAGGATATTATTAGAGTGGGGCAGGGCAGGAGCAAATTGGACATTCTTAACGAGCTTTTGGGCCGAAAGGAACTTAATAAGGTTCTTATCTTCGGCCGGACCAAGCACGGAGTGGAAAAGCTTTCAAGAATACTCCAGCGCAACGGCTTTAGGGTGGAATCAATTCACGGCAATAAAAGCAACTCTCAGCGCCAAAAAGCGCTCGGCATGTTCAAAGATAACCGGATTCGCATACTGGTTGCTACTGATGTAGCTGCCAGAGGCATTGATGTGGCTGACATCAGCCATGTCATCAATTATGATACACCTTCAACCTACGAGGACTACATTCATCGTATCGGCCGTACCGGCCGCTGGAATAAGATGGGGGCAGCCTTTACGTTTGTTGATTAACCAAACATATTGGAGAGAGGCGTCTCGGAGGGCCACCTTCAAAGGTGAGGGTCATTTTTAGGAAATAGACAAAATTGCAATTTTTTGGTAATATAGGTTAAAAGGTCGTAGGTATAAAAAATAATATCAAAAAAATGAGCATAGAGAAAAATTTCGGAAAACCCAAACAGGAATCTATAGAGGATCCGGCCCTGATTGATTTATACAGACACGCAGACGATGCGAGCAGATACCAACGCAACATAGAAGACATTAAAGGTGCTGCAGAAACGATAGCTTCAAAGTTGCATGAGCTTGGTGTCACAAAATTACCGTCTGAATCAAAATTAGGCGAAGCATATATTTCAGCTTCCAAGGTTAGAGACGAGTATCAAGATGTCGAACAAGCCCAATCAGCAATGAGAAGAATTGCTTCTTTGATTTCAGAAAGTGAAGAGTTCCAGGCTGTTTCAGAAAAACATAAAGCGGAACAGGAATAAACTTACCGAAAAATAAAGGGCCATTTTCTCTGAGAATTTATTAATGTGCCAGGCCTCGTGTTATAATAATACGAGGTTTTGGTTTTAAAAAGTTTATTTTAAAAATGAAATCAATAAATTTTAGAGAATTATATAAAAAGCTCAAAAGAGAACACGGAACGCCTAAGGAGAAGTGGGTTCTCTGGTGCAAAAGGCCTAAAAACGAAAAAGAAAGAGAAAGGGTGTTAATCGGTGCAATTTTAACTCAAAGAACAAACTGGAAAAACGTTGAATTGGCCTTAAATAATTTAAAAAAAGCAAAAGCAGATTCATTAAAGGATATTTATTGTTTAGGACCTAAAAAGTTAGAGAAATTAATAAAACCTTCGGGATTCTATCAAAATAAAGCTCAGTCTCTGTTTAATCTGGCTGAATTTGTCTTGAAAAATTATAATAATTTGGGAAGAATGAAAAAGTCCGAATTGAAAAAAACAAGGGAAGAGTTGCTGAATCTAAAGGGTATCGGGCCTGAAACAGCAGACAGTATTTTGCTTTATGCGTTGGACAAGCCAATTTTTGTAATAGATGAATATACCAGAAGATTGCTTAAAAAGCATAATTTGCCATATATGGCAGATTATCATTTTCTGCAAAAATCATTTGAAGAAAACTTAAGGAAAGATTTCAGACTGTATCAGGACTTCCACGCTTTAATTGTCATCGGTTCGAAAAAACAATAAAAGCCGTGAGAGATATTTTAAGTATGACAATTCTTTTTTATTGTGATAAAATAAAGACTGTGTTCTCTGAAAGGTCGATTTTGTAATTTAATTTTATAACAATATGAAACAAACAATTGAGAATTTAGCCAAAGCATTTATCGGTGAAAGCCAAGCCAGGAACCGCTACGGTTTTTACTCAAAGATAGCCAAAAAAGAAGGATTTGAGCAAATCGCTGAAATTTTTACGATTACGGCTGATAATGAAAAAGAGCATGCCAGCTGGCTTTTTAAATTAATTAACGAGCTGAAAAAACAAGGCGGTCAAAATTTAAATGAAATAAATGTTGCTGCCGGAGTCCCGACCGTCCTCGGCAGTACGGCTGAAAACTTGAAGTCAGCTATTGCCGGAGAGAATCATGAATATACGAAAATGTATCCTGGTTTTGCCGATATTGCCGAAAAAGAAGGTTTGCCGGAAATTGCTCAAAGACTAAAATCAATCGCTAAAGCAGAAGAGCACCACGAGGAAAGGTTTAAAAAAATCCTAAAAGAAGTGGAAGCAGGAACCGTTTTTAAAAAGGATAAAGAAGTTTCTTGGGTTTGTCGGGAATGCGGTTATGTTCACTATAGCAAGGAGGCGCCGGGTACTTGTCCTTCCTGCGGCCACCCCAGAAGTTTTTATCAGATCAAATGTGAAGAATATTAATTATTGAGATATGACCAAAGAAAAACAAATATATAAATGCAATATTTGCGGAAATATCGTTGAGGTTTTGCATTCAGGAGTTGGAGAACTGGTTTGCTGCGGGAAACCAATGGAATTGATTAATGCCAAAAACAAGGAAGAGGGGACTGAAAAGCATTTGCCGGTTATTGAAGAACTGGCGGCCAATGTTTGTCAGGGAAAAGACGGCTTTAAGGTAAAAGTCGGAGAAAAAGAACATCCCATGGAAGAAAATCATTATATCGAATGGATAGAGATAAATGTTGCAGACGGAAAATCAGGTAAAAAATTCTTAAAGCCAGGAGACAAACCAGAAGCAGAATTTTATACCAGAAAAGAAATAATTTCTGCCAGGGGATATTGTAATATCCACGGTTTATGGGAAACAAAAGTTAAGAATTCATAAGAAAATCTCGGTCACTTGAGCCAATATTTTTTTAGAATTAGCCAGAAATATAAAAGAACTTCTTCCGTAAAAAACACTTCTTTTGTTTCTCGCATATTTTAATATGTAATCGTTTTTATAAACCTTGAAGAAGCATTTTATCTCTTTTTTCGAAAGTACTTTATTCTCAGATAATATTTTTCCGAAAGGCTTTTTGCCCTCTAAAACTTCTTTGCGTATTTTCGCGTTTAAATTTTCCATTAATACTTTAATATGAGCTAATTCTCTGGGTATAGCGTCTTTTGCTCCAGACATGACGATTTCTCTTTGATAAAAGCCTTGAGAAAAATCAGACCTGATAATCTTGATTCTCATTTCTTGTTTATATATCTTTTCAAGCTTTAAGGTGATGTATCCTTTGTGTTTCAATAATGCTTTGCCC
>Ga0209498_1002251_pt1 | contig 11719 bp, 13 predicted proteins | sample WalLakDeSediment_FD_184131 | JGI IMG/M metagenome (GOLD analysis project Ga0209498, IMG submission 184131) | Lake sediment microbial communities from Walker lake, Nevada to study Microbial Dark Matter (Phase II) - Walker Lake 11/02/13 Deep... | ecosystem: Environmental > Aquatic > Freshwater >...
GTGGGTGTGGCGCAAGGATTTGGCGGTGTGCGTTTAAATTATTGGTGCGCACAATCCATTCGCCCTTCGGGCTCTGCCCACCTCCGCTTCGCTCCGGGGGTTCCGCTTCGCTTCAGGAAGGAGAGGTGCGCACCCTACAACTTGACTATTCACACTTCACCAATTACTATTCACCACTCACTATTCACTATTCAACTAATACCTAATACCTGCCCCCAATCTGTTATAATTATGCCCACCCGTCACAACCATCCAGGAGGACCATCCCATGAAGGTGATCGCCATCGCTAACCAAAAAGGGGGCGTCGGAAAAACAACTGTAACTCTCAACCTGGCAACCGGTTTATCCAACCTCGGTCATCGCGTATTGATGATTGACCTGGACTCCCAGGCCAGCCTCACGCTTTCGATGGTCGGTGAAAGCAGCGGGAAATGCGTTGCAGAGGTGATCGGCGCCACCCAGCCCGGAACGCTGCGCCTCCCAGATGTGATCCTGCCCGTCAGCCCTGGGCTCGACCTAGCGCCCGGTGGGACCACCCTGGCCATCTCCGAAATTGGGCTGATCACTCGCCTGAGCCGTGAGACCATCCTCAGAAAAGCCCTGTCTGAAGTCAGCGGGTACGACCTGGTCTTGATTGATTGCGGCCCTACCATGGGTTTGCTGATTGAAAATGCCCTGTGCGCCGCCGACGGCGTCATCATTCCCACCCTGCCAACCGGCTTAGATTTGCGCGGGGTCAACACCTTCCAGGAGAGCCTGTCGGATGTTCGCTCAGAATTAAACCCGGATCTGGAGATTTTGGGCATTGTCATCAACCAGTTTGACTGGCGCTTTATTCTCCACAATCAAATCTTGAAGGAATTTCAAGCCGGAACGATTCCCATCCTGGCGGTGATCGGGCGCAGCGTGTATGCCGCCAGCACAGTCGGCAAAGGACAGGCCATCACCAAAGGCAAGTTGGCCGAGCAATTTGAGGGTCTGACGACGAGTGTCAGGGATTGGTTAAACGATGGATCGATCGGAAAATAATTTCCCCCATCCACCATCGATCGATATTCTTTTTGAGGGTTAACACGGACCGCGATCAGGGATCAGCGCCTTACATCGCGGTCCTTCTTCTGCGGCTTATTGCTTTCCGTTAAGCACTTTCGCGATAATCGCGTCCAGGTTGTCAGGCGCACTCCCCAATTTGTTGATCACGGCCGCCCGCACCCGTACTTCGATCGGCTCGGCCTGGGCAGTATCACAGGCTGGATGCGTCGGCGTATTCGTCCCCCGCGGCAGGCGAATTAACTTGACACCGCGTTCACGCGCCCGCTCCTGCCCGATATCTGTGATTACCAGGTCATCACCAACCTCAATCTCGAAAACGCCCTGATCGGCGTGTTGATCAATATCCCGTGCCGTTAAGAAACGTTTTGCCATCAATAGACCTCCAATAACCTTATTTTTTATCGTTCGGTATCGTTCTAAAAATCACACAAACGAGCGGTTTTTCTATTAAAGCTGTCCTTCAATTTCAGTCAATGCCGTGGCAGCAGCATCCCGCGCCGCGACCATATCCGCCTCGGTCCCCGACATCCACATCCGGCCAAACCGCCCAACAGAGCTGACGTGCATCAAGTTTACGGGCGCGGATTTTTCAGCTTCATTCGCAGCCAGGTTGATATAAGCTGCCGGTGCGCATTCCATCACCAGCATGGTTTGGCCCGGTACAAGCATCATGCCGCGCGAAAACCGGTTGAGCAACTGCGCCTGGTAGGGGTTGACGTTCGTAATCACCTGTACCGATGCAATTTCTGGCTTCTTACGATCCGTAACCTTCAGGCCCAGTTTGTCCAACACCATCAACCCGGCCTGGATGACATCCTCCTGCGAAAGAGAATGGATTTCGAACATGCCAAATTCTCTTTCAACAATCTGTGCCCCAGGTTTAGCATCTGTCGCCTTGACGGCAATATCAACCACACGGAACACCCAGTTGCCGGGCGCCATTTCAACATACAAGCTGGCCATGCCCTCCACCGGTAAATCGCCCTGTGTGACAGTGCCTACAAATGATGCAAATTGAGGCTGCATACGATCAAGATAACAATATGCACGTAATTGAAACTCATCAGCCATAGATATCCTCACGATCTTTCTGGTCATTCATTGCTATCCCCAAAGGGGTGATAAATAATGGGTTGGCAGGCACAACGGTTTTGATACCGGTGACGCTTTCGATCACACCATCAATACCCTTAAATGCGCTAGTGCCGCCAATCAGGTAAATAATTTCAACCGGGTGATCCTGCAGGTGGCGGCTAATAATCGTGCCGACCTTTTCCATCACCGGGCGTACAACGGGAAATAATTGGGCATGCTGCTTATTGTCAATTTTCCTGGCTTCAGCCTTCTCAAAGGGGATCTTATGCGCCCCCGCGATCACCAGGCTGAAATGGGTGCCGCCGGTCGGTTCATCCGCAGTGTAGATCACCTCGCCATCCCTAATGACAGCAATGCCGGTGGTGCCGCCGCCAATATCGACCACGGCACCGTTATCGACATTCAGCAGCGTATTGGCTGCACTGGGTTCATCAATAATCGCAGAACAGGTGAACCCGGCCGCCTCAAGCACATAGCGGGTCGCACGAACTTCTGCCAGGGGCACCCCGGGTGGGAATCCGGTCGCCGCCGAGGTCAGCTCCCTGCCAAGCCTTTGTTCTACGTCCTTTTTAAAGCTGCGCACCAATGCCACCGCACCGGCAAAGTCCACCACCAGGCCATCTCTTACAATTTCAGCATAACAATACTTACCCACCAGCGGCTGGTGATCATCGTCCAGCACAAAAATCGATGTGTAAGTGGTTCCCAGGTCAACACCCACATGAAATGCTCCCCGGTAACCATTGATCGAGGTCCAAGTGAGCGACTTATCCGCAGCAGCAAGGATTTTATGGAGCTTCTGGTTCATTGATAGCAACGCTTCATCCGTATTTAACATCGTCAGTTTATTTTTCCAGCAGCCAATAACAATTCAAGGTAATACACAACATTACTCAGGCGGTTGATGGCCCGTACCAGGTTGGGTTCATCCAACGCTTCACCAAAGGGTGCTAGGGCATCCAATGCGATGATCTCAGTTTCACGCACCTGGCATCGCAACAAATTAAGCCTCAGCAAAATTTCGTGGTCATCAGAGCTCGGGACGAGGTGTGGGATGCCAATGTGCGTCTCGGGGTCATGTGTGGCTTGACGCAATTCATCTGCGTTTAACCCCTCCAAAACCAGGGGTTGGACTTCCCGCTGATGATACTCTGCGCTGGCAATTTCGCGGCAGTAGGCCGCTAGGGTGTCAAGCCGCTTCGCCAGGTCGGGCAGGTTGGCCGATTTGGCCTGTGATGCTGTCAGCAAGAACATCGCATGCAGCGTATCGATCTTGCCGCGAAAACGAATCCGGGGGGTATTCTTTGGCGCATAATGATGCGCATCGAGCTGGGTCATCCCTTCGGGTTTCCGATCAACCACCATCCCACACACAATACAGCGGGGAACATCACCCGCGAAGGAGACCGGGAATTCTCCCGGCTTATCCCAGGCTGGTGCCAGGTCCTGTTCATCCTGTGCAGGTCTTGATCCTGCCGCGCTGCCTGCTGAATCCGTAATCACCTCGATCTTCCACTGGTTGATGAAATCTGAAGCTGAAGGCGAGAATTGCACATTTTCGGGCAGACGGATCGACATGCCCGTTCTGGGCTGGCGAATTTTTTCACGTAGTTGAACTTCGGTAATGATTGGCATCAGATCACTTGCCTTTCAAGGAAGTGTTTATTCACCGCTCCACTCGGCGGGATAAGTGACATAAAAGAATTTGGCCCAATTTGGCGTACCGAATGTAATCGCGGTATCCTTGGGGATGTAGAGCACATCGCCTGGCTTACCGATGATTACCCCATGCTCATGGCCAATGTGCAGCTCACCCTCAACCACAAACTGAATTTCATCATATGTCAGCGTCCAGGGGAAACTGCCTTTGTGCATCGAGAGGAATCCCGCAGCCATCGGGGATCCATGCTGGGCTGTGATCACATCTTCAAGCCGCACATCCATTTCAGGGCGTTGGAGATCAAATGGAAACGGAGGCATGGTCAGTCCGCGGCCATCCACATGGACGATGGATCGTTTACTAACAGCCTGATTCCCGCTGCTGTCGTTTTCACCCAGCAGCCCGGTGACGATTTTTCGGACACGATCTTCCAGGTTGTCGCCTGATGGAGCAGCCGCTGTTGAAGGTTTGACCTCAAAATTCCCGCTGACGGGTTGTGAAGCCATGTCTGCATCGATAATCTTTAAACCAATCTCTTTGGCTGTGTCTCGAGCCAAAGGTGTAATGATGTCTTCCTTATTCAATTTCAACGAATTGCACTTCTGCTCCATGACCAGCTTTGTGATGTCCATGGATGTGTATAATTTTTTTGTCATAAATTTTGCCGTCCTTATGTCAACATGCCGTGCAAAGCTCAAGAACAGATCGTCCACACCACCAATGAATACGGAACCAATCCGTAACCATTGCTAATCAGTTTGAGAAAGTTCTGATGTACCCGGGAAAAAGACCACCAGAACTTTTCCCATTTAATCCACGTGACCTGAACGGTAAATTAATCGGCTTCCGGCAGGATCATCTCCACATCGTTATGCGGTCTGGGGATCACATGCACGCTGACCAGCTCACCGATCCGCTGAGCGGCGGCAGCCCCGGCATCTGTGGCAGCTTTTACCGCGCCAACATCACCGCGCACCATCACGGTCACATAACCGCCGCCGATATATTCCTTGCCGATCAGTTTTACATTGGCTGCTTTGACCATGGCATCGGCTGCTTCAATTGCGCCAACCAGGCCTTTTGTTTCAATCATTCCTAATGCGATCATTTGAATACTCATTTGGGTATCCTTTCTTTTTGAAGTGGGTTCCTTCGAAGGAGGTTCCTTTTCTGGTTGAACCTTCTCCTCGATTTTATCAGGTTTTATTTCGGGTTCAGGTAACGATTCTGCCTGTGATTCTTCATCAGACGTCCCAGTTTGATCAGAAGCGGCCTGAATCTGGTGGCTGGGCAGCCGGCAGTACCTGCTGCCGGGCACAACCGGATTCATACAGCGATTACCGCTTTTCGTTATTGCCTCGCAGCGATCATCATTCATGAATGAATACACTCCTTTCTTTCTGCTTTATCCAGGTGCACAGATTCCTGTCATCAGCCAAGGGCTAATTTTGCTTTTTTAACGCAGTCACCACACGCTTGACAATTTCGTCAATCGTTTCAGGCGTAAGGGCTTGATCATCACTGGCCAGCGGGTGCAACGTTCCTTCCACATCGGGCGCCGGCGTGGTTGCCAGGGTCGGCGGCGGCTGCGTCTCGTATGCCAGCCGCTTAACATTCATCAGGTGTTTCACCGAGATGTTGTCACTGACAACTGAGCCACCCAATCCCCCTGGGGCCAGGGTCATCGAGGGAGGCACACCTGTGGTAGCACCAATTGCACCGAATGTACCCCAAGAATTGACAATGATACGGAAAGCTGGTTTTTCAATCCCAAATGCCATGATCACGTCGTCATCTTTTGCGTGGATGACAAGGGAGTGTCCATCGCCACCATATTTCAACAATTGGATACAGCGCTCACACCCGGCATGCCAGCCATCTTCAACCATGAAACCAAGCACAGTAGTCAACTTTTCACCGGACAAGGGATGTTCTTTGCCAACACCTTCCAAATCAACAACCAGGATGCGCGCGGTTTTTGGCACATCGATGCCGCACAACCGGGCCAGCTGCTGGGGAGTCTTACCGACAGACTTGGGGTTCATTAAGCCATTCGGGTTGAACAGCATGCGCTCAAGTTTATCGATGTCTTCGGCTGGCACCCAATAGGCACCATTCTTCCCCATTTCTTGTTTGAGCTGTTCTGCTATCGGACGGTCAGCAACCACACATTGTTCGGTCGCACAAATAACCGAGCTGTCAAAAGCCTTGCTGTTAACAATCGCAAAGGCAGCCTTTTCGATATCCGCGCTCCGGTCGACATAAACCGGCACATTACCTGGACCGACACCAATGGCAGGTTTGCCAACACTATGCGCAGCTCGTACCATCCCAGTTCCGCCTGTCGCCAGGATCAAGTCCACAGCGTAGTGCTTCATTAATTCCTGGGTACCTTCCAGGGTGATGTTCTGCATACAGGAGACCAAACCCTTAAGCATCCCAGCAGACTCACCGGCTTTTGCCATGGTCTGAACGGCTTCATAAGTACAAGATCTGGCGGATGGATGGGGGGCAACCACAATCCCATTGCGTGCTTTAACAGCGGCCAATACTTTAAATATGGCCGTAGAAGTAGGATTGGTGGAAGGTGTCAGGGCTGCAATCACACCAAAAGGCCATGCAATTTCAACTACACGGCGTTTATCATCGCGGCCAATCACACCTACTGTCTTCATATCCTTGATGGAGTCCCACACCGTCTTACTGGCAAATTCATTTTTAATTTTCTTATGCAGTGCAACACCAAAACCGGTCTCTTCCTGGGCCAGTTTTCCCAGGCGCTCAGCGTCATTATAGGCTGCCTCAACCATGGCCTGGCAAATCCAGTCCACCTGTTCTTGCGAAGCATGAAAAAATTCACGCTGCGCTTCACGGGCGCGAACCGCCAGCCAACGCGCTTCTTGGATTGATTTGAGGTCAAGGTCGTAATTATCTGTCATAACACCACCTTTCAAATCGATGATGCGATCCTAGCCATTGAAAGCCTGTCAGGATCAGAATTTTATGGGTGATTGAGCCACCTCAAGCACTGCATCCTGAAATGCCATACAAGCGGCACGGCAAGCGCTTTGTGTCCCTGATAAGAGCGCGCCTGAAAAGTTCGTTTCCGATGGCGGTTTAAACCACACCCGCATCTCAACTTCTGCAGCCTTCAAGGCCGCATCAATCGCATAGGTCGCCTCGATAGGCGGCGCAATCAAATACGCCAGGGGTGTCCCTTCTGGCACTCCGGCTTCCTTGCTCAGGTAGCTGCCTGTCCGCGAAATCGTGTGCGGAAAGAACGCCAGTGAATCATCGTCATTGGCCGACAGGAAATAGGTGTATTCTGTAGCATATTCGATACACGCATTCAATCCCGCACGCGCTTCGGCTGGGTCGGGCCCGGCCAGGATGCCGATGATTTCACCCGATAGCGGGCCTGATGCATGCCCTGATCCCGCATAAAACGAGTGTGCATACACGACTTCCACCTCGGCCTTCTTGGTGGCTTCGTCCAGGGCAACATACAGGCAGTCATCAATGTCACAGGTGATCAAGGCCAGGCTTCTATGCTCGGGTTTTAATTCCAGTTCAGCAGCGAAAGACCGATCCACATTGGGGATGATTCGTGCCGACAAAATCGTTGGTTTGATTGGATCAAGTATGGCCATACTGTTTTCTCCTTATTAATTAAGATCAAATTTCCAGGCGGATCAAATCATTTTATGTAATGGGCTAATCTCCGCCAGATTTTTCCTTTAATTCAACACCACTCGCCTGGAATTTGAGCGTTTTCTTGATCAATTCGACCACAAACGCGCCACCTTCCAGTGTGTTGGTGCCGCCATTCATCGTAATCATACAAACGACATCTCGTTCTGCATCAGTTTTACCAGCCGTTGGCCGCCAGCCCATATAAGCGCTCATTGCATCTGCAATACCTAAGCCAGGCCGTTCACCAATCAAGATCACGACCACATCAGCCCCGATTACATCATTGACATCATTGATAACGCCAACACGAGCATTTTTAACGAAAAATGAGGTACCTACGCTGATGCCTGCGGATTTGAGACCTTCTTCAATCACCGGCAAGATCATTGGGAGGTTATTATTGATCGCTGCTGCACTCAGCCCGTCACCCACCACGATCTGCACTTGCGGCTTTTTGACGCACTTTTCAGCAATGACGGCCTTAGCTTCTTCACTCAGGCGACGTCCTAGGTCAGGGCGCAAGAGGTATTCACCGCGGTCTTCTACCTGAGTCTCTGCGGTAAACAAATTGAATTTTTCCAATACTGCTTCATCCACCTCGCCGTAGATCGCATCCTGGGTCACACCATGATCCGATTGAAACAGAAGTAAGCTGCGAGTCCGGGGCCGAGGGCCAGCCCTGCCAACACCAATACGTGCACTCGTCGTCGAACGCAAGTTACGCAAACCCTCAGCATCATATGGATTGATCACACCAATCGCCTGACGGGGTTCAGGTAAGGTGGGATCAGGTAAATCAATGTTAACAACCCCACCCTGTGAAACTGAAGCAACCGGTGCAGACGATGAGCCTTGTCCAGACGTGTTCAATTCTGCCATTACAGCCTTGACAATGGCTTCTATATCTACTTTTCCTTGTTCCATAGCATTCTCCTTATTTCTGAAGGAAGAAGGACGCGTCGCCAGCTTTTTCTGTCAAACGACCATCCTTCATCAAACCTAAATCTTCCATCCAGGCTTCGAACTCTGGCGCTGGACGGAGCCCCAATAACTGCCTCAAGCTGGCGGTATCATGGTAGCTGGTGCATTGATAGCTCAACATCACATCATCGCCCATGGGAACGCCCATGAAGAAGTTGCAACCTGCCGAGGTTAGTAGTACGGCCAGATTTTCAATGTCATTCTGGGTGGCAACAGCATGATTGGTGTAACATGCATCACAGCCCATGGGAATACCCGTGAGTTTGCCCATGAAATGGTCTTCCAGTCCTGCCCGAATAATTTGCACCGAATCGTACAGGTATTCAGGGCCAATGAAACCAACAACCGTATTCGCCTGGAAGGGATTGTACCGTTTTGCCATCCCGTAAATACGCGCTTCCATGGTCAATTGGTCTGTGTCATAATGGGCATCCGCTGAGAGCGCGGTTCCCTGTCCTGTCTCAAAATAAAGGAAGTTGGGTCCGGCAGAAATGCAATATTTCTTTGCCAGTTCATAGGCTTCATCCATCATCCCTACGGTCACACCAAATCCTTCATTGGCTTTCTGGGTGCCAGCTAAACTTTAAAAACAAAGGCCAACCGGAGAACCGCGTTTGAGGGCTTCCATTTGAGTGGTCACATGGGCCAGGACACAGTTTTGAGTTGGGATTTCCCACTTGGTGATGACGTCATAGGTCATATCGAGCAAGCGCATCACACTTGCCAGTGAGTCATCCACTGGATTGATGCCAATCACACTATCACCTGAACCAAAAGATAATCCCTCATAAATCGTCGCCCGGATCCCTTCAGGCGAATCGGTGGGGTGATTGGGTTGGTTGCGAGATGATAATGTTCCTGGCAAGCCAATGGTGCTATTTGCGTGAGCAGTAACGCGGATCTTTTTTGCTGCAAACATGAGATCCAAGTTCGACATGAGTTTGGCAACGCCTGCCACCATTTCAGCGGTCAGGCCATTGCTCACCCGGCGGATCATCTCACCGGTAGTCGTTTCTGCCAAAAGCCATTCTCGGAAGTCGCCGACGGACCACCCTTTGATCTCCTGGAAAATCGTCTCATTGACAGCATCTTCAATGACGCGGGTAACCTCGTCTTCTTCGTAAGGCACAGAGGGGTTCTGTCGCAGTGTTTCCAAGGTTACTTCAGCGAGGACATACTTGGCTGCCATACGCTCCGCGACACTCTCAGCAGCAATACCCGCTTGGCGGTCGCCAGACTTTTCCTCATTCGCTTTGGCAAGCAATTCCTTAATCGATCCAAACTCATAGGTTGTGCCAAAAAGCTTTGTTCTTAAGAGCATAGAAATCCTCCTATATCATAAAGTATTAGTGATAAAAAATCAGTGTTTTAACAGAGAGTGGAACAATTCGGCCACCCAATATTGGTACACCGATATCGATGAAATCGCCTTCTCCTAAACCAACCTGATCAATGCTGATCAAAGGAATATGCGGGGCAAGTGCATTGATGGTTTGACCAAGTACCTGCGCATAATCCATTTCTGTCACCAACACAACCGGAGTTTCTGGGGAAAGATGTTCACTTGCAAAGCTCACCACGCCTTCAGCGATGGTATGCATGGATTGATAATCCAGGTTTTTAGGAATGTCCAAAGCAATGGCAAACTCTTGTGATGCGTCATTGATGTCCCAGCGTAGGATTGCCGAACTAATTCCTTCCGATAAGCGCTCGGTTGATGCGTAATCGGCTTCGGAAATCATCGGTCTGATGACGGGTAAATTCCGCAGTGGCAGAATATCCGCGCCGGTCCAGATCGTGCTGCCGCTAAGTGTGACTGTCTGGCTGGAGGCGCCCATGACGGTTGCCCGTGTGGTTTGATTTGGCTCTTCAATCCGCATCTTGCGCAGGCGTGCATTCAATCGCAGTGATTGGGCAAAAAGCGGACCGACATCGCCGTGAATCAGCACATCAGAGAGAGAATTGATGATGATCGGCTGGTAATAATAGGCACCCACACCGCCCGAGATAAACAGGACTTTTGAATCTTTGGTTCCAACCATTGGAGGTGTAAGTTGAAGCTTATGACCCAACTCGGTCTCAATTCCTGACACCAGGTCGGCGACCAAATCAGCCATACAATCCGTAAATTGCGTAAGGACATCCAAATCAGCACGCAGACCAACCTGGATAGGCAGACCTAATTCGTTGATGATGATCTGTCCTGATGGGGCAATGTGCTGTACGATACTCGAAGTCGGTTCAATGACCAATTGCCGTCCACCAACTGCAAGAGTCGACGATGACACATGATCACCTACACGAAAGATCGCAGCATTTGAGGTCCCACCACCAATATCAACATTGGTTACTTGGGTGAAGTTCTCTACGGAATAGGCAGCTGCACCTGATCCACGTCCAGCGATTTGCGATTCGACGTTTGGACCAGCAACCGTGACGACAAAATCGCCCGCAAGTTGTGAGACAGAGCGCAAGATCTCATCAGCATTCTGCGTACGGGCGATTTCACCCGTAATGATCACGGCACCTGTTTCAACCTGCTCTGGTTGCAATTCTGCACTTCGGTATTCTTTTTGAACCATCTCTTTTAAAACTTGAACATCCACAACGACCGGATTTACCAGAGGTGTAAAATAGATCGGACTCTCGTAGAGTGCAGACTTGCCAACGACATTGAACCGTGGAACCTGTCCTGGTCGGGCAATATCCGCAATCTCTAAGCGGGAAAACACAACTTGCGTGGTGGTCGTGCCGACATCAATGCCGACACTGATCATCTGCCGCGAATTTTGCATCAGCGCGTCACAACCTTATTCAACAACCTTGGGTAAGATGTCCTCAACATCACTATGTGGACGTGGGATCACATGCACGCTGACCAGCTCGCCAATCCGCTGAGCCGCAGCAGCACCGGCATCTGTGGCAGCCTTGACTGCGCCAACATCACCGCGCACCATTACCGTCACATAACCACCGCCAATATATTCCTTGCCAAGCAACTTGACATTGGCAGCTTTGACCATGGCATCGGCAGCTTCAATGGCGCCAACTAGCCCCTTGGTTTCAATCATTCCTAATGCAATCATCTGAACTGTCATAAACTTTTCCTTTCTATATAAGAAACATAATTAATTATTCTAAAACCTGATCGGAGAGCGCGCCACCTCGAGCACAGCGTCCTGAAATGCCATACAAGCGGCACGGCAAGCGCTTTGTGTCCCTGATAAGAGCGCACC
>Ga0209498_1002254_pt1 | contig 11715 bp, 10 predicted proteins | sample WalLakDeSediment_FD_184131 | JGI IMG/M metagenome (GOLD analysis project Ga0209498, IMG submission 184131) | Lake sediment microbial communities from Walker lake, Nevada to study Microbial Dark Matter (Phase II) - Walker Lake 11/02/13 Deep... | ecosystem: Environmental > Aquatic > Freshwater >...
AGACCCTGACCCGCTTGAATCTGTTATGTCAGATGAACTCAGGTTGAAACTCGATAATGCTATCCTCTCATTACCTGTGGATTACAGAGTCGTTTTTGTATTACGTGATATTGAGGAATTATCGGCACAGGAGACAGGTGATATTCTGGGACTCTCGGTTTCAGCGGTGAAATCACGATTACACAGAGCACGGAAAGCACTACGCGAACAATTATCCGACTATTGATTACAATGAACACTGATAAAATAACATGTGACGAAGTACTCAATTATGTATGTGAAAATTTAGATGAGGACCTACATTCCCCGAAGTGTCGGTTAATTAAGTCCCACCTGAATGAGTGTCCCGATTGTGCAGTCTATCTAAAAAGCTTAAAAAACACTATTAATTTATACAAGAGATACCCATTACCGAAGCCATCCGGAGTGGCAAATCGCAAGATCGAAGAATTTATTTTACAAGATAAAAAATCCCGCCGAAGCTGATAATATTTCCTGAACCCTTTTTAAAAACGTTGCATCTAATATACAGATATGAGAGAAATAAAAAATAAAATAATTACATCTCGGAGATAAGAATGAAAATCAATATGGGTAACATGGATCGAATTTTACGTGTTACACTGGCGATAATTGTCGGTGTACTCATTATTACCGGTCAATTAACCGGCCTGACGGCTGTAATCCTGGGGATATTTGCGGTAATTTTTTTAGCTACCAGTTTCGTGGGAATTTGTCCCCTCTATCTACCGCTGAAAATATCCACCAAAAAGACAAAAAAATGATTATTATCTCAGGATTAAATGTAAAAGGATAACATGATTCAAAAAAAAGCACAGTTAGTACAAATTAAAGGAAATACCTACGCGGCTAAGGGCGATACAAACCACTGGGTTGTCATGGACACAAAATCGGCGGTGGGGGGACACGGAGCCGGAGCAAGTCCGAAAGAATTGTTACTGTTCGCTATCGGCGGTTGTACCTCAAGTGATGTGATATCTATTTTAAACAAACGCAGAGTCGATATAAAACACTATGAACTTTTTCTCAGCGCGACTGAACGCGACGAACATCCAAAGATCTTTACCGGGATACATATAGAATATGTTTTTTACGGAGATAATCTTAACCCTGCCGATATCGAAAAAGCGATCGATTTATCGGTCACGAAATATTGCGGTGTCTCGGCAATGGTTCAACCGACCGTGAAATTAACTCACTCATACAGGATAGAACCTGCCGACCGGATACCAACGACTGTTGATATGTCATAATAATCTATACACGAAAGGAGTCAAAACAAAATGAGTAAAAACGTAATTATCGGAACCGATGCTACATTTCAAAAAGAAGTGCTCGAATCTAACGTCCCGGTCCTCGTCGATTTCTGGGCGCCCTGGTGCGGTCCTTGCAGGATCGTCGCACCCGTGATAGAAGAACTCGCCGAGGAATATGCCGGAAAATTTAAGTTCGTGAAAGTGAACACGGATGAAAACAGCGGGAGCGCTGCCCGGTATGGGGTAATGAGCATACCCACGCTTGCAATATTTAAAGCCGGTGAATTAGCGGACGCGGTGATCGGTGCAGTGCCGAAAAAAATGCTGGCGGAAAAAATCGAAGAACATCTTCAAACCGTACAAAATTAACGGATACACATTATGAACGAAGCTGAACAAAAACAACCGAAGAGGACGTACAAAACGTTCACCTATAATACGAGTCTGAAGTGGGCAGGGGATCGAGCCGGGATGTTATATTCGCCGGGGAAACCGGAATTCAGGGTTGCAAGCCCTCCGGAATTTAAAGGTGAGGAAGGGGTATGGACCCCGGAGGATATGTTTGTTGCAGCGGTCGAAACGTGTACAATGACCACATTCCTGGCATTTGCATTTAACAAGAAACTTCCGCTTCAAGCGTACGAGAGCAGGGCAGAAGGAACACTGGAATTCGTCGACGGCGGATATCGGTTTACCAAAGTGCTTGTGAAACCTGTTATCACCCTGCACTCCGAAGATGCGGTTGATGAGGCACACCGGATAATGCATGCCGCGCATGAGAAATGTTTGATTGCAAATTCCGTACACGCGAAAGTAGAAGTAGAACCGGAAATCAGGATCGCGTAAAATTATTCCCGGTGCCGAAAAGAACAAAACGGTACCGGGGTTCCTTTTTTTAAATTTTACTTACCTTTACCATGTTCGTTTTTCCCATGATTTCCATGGGCATACCCGCCGTATATACCACGTAACTTCCCTTTTTGATTTTTCCCGAACCGGCAATTTCACTCTCGATATTTTCCAGCGTTGTGTCGGTGTCGGCTAATTTTGAGATAAGCAAAGGCTGCACTCCCCAAACAAGATTGAGGCGATGTGCCGTGTCCCTGTTTGCGGTTGCTGCCAGAATGAGTGCACGCGGGCGGAATTTTGCCAGAACCCTTGCGGTGGTTCCTCCATGTGTTATCGGAACTATCGCTGCGGCGCTGATCCTCTCGGAAAGAATACAAGCGGCTTTTCCGATGGCATCCACGGCGATATCACTCTGCATTTCGATTTGCTCCCGATAAGAAAAAGTTAACGCACCCTCGGTTTTTCGCAGAACATTGTTCATTGTTCTCACCGCGGCAACGGGGTGCTTGCCGATAGAGGTCTCTCCGCTGAGCATAACGACATCCGTGCCGTCAAGAACTGCGTTCGCAACGTCGCTTGTTTCTGCCCGGGTCGCCGTTGGACTTTGTATCATCGACTCGAGCATTTGTGTGGCGGTGATAACGGGTTTCCCGATACGGTTACATTTATTGATGATCATCTTCTGGATGAGGGGAACATCCTCACTTGGTACCTCTACGCCAAGGTCTCCACGTGCCACCATGATGACATTTGATTCCCGTATTATTTCCTCGATTTGGTCAACGGCTTCACTCTTTTCTATTTTGGCAATGATCGGCACGACTTTTCCGTACTGTACCATTGCCTTTCGAAGTTGTCTTATATCGTCCGGGGATCTGACAAATGAAAGCGCCACATAATCGACACCGAGTGAGAGTCCGAGTTTCAGATCTTCTCTGTCTTTTCTGGTCAGAGAAGGGCTACTGATATCGACTCCCGGTAAATTGATGCCTTTATTTGGCCGTAGTATCCCGCCTTCAATGATTCTGCATTCAACTACATTATCATTTACTCCAATAACAGTTAATTTGATAAGACCATCATCGAGAAGAATAGTACTATTTTTCTTTACGTCGTTCGGAAGATTTTTGTATGTTGTGGAAATAATTTCCGCGGTTCCCCGGATATTCTTTGTCGTAAGCCGGATAGTATTCCCTTTTTTAAGTCGTATCTCCGGTGCACTTAAATTGCCCACCCGGATTTTCGGTCCCTGGAGGTCCTGAATAACCGGAATAAATGCCCCGAGATCGTCACTCGCTTTCCGTATCGATTTGTACATTTTACTGTGATCATCGTGCGATCCATGTGAGAAATTCAGACGGGCGGCGTCCATGCCTTGCTTTATCAGCCGTTTTAACATCTGGACCGATCCTGTTGCCGGACCGATCGTACAAAGAATTTTCGTGCGTACAAAAGATTTGGTTTGAAATGTAATCACATTATAATCCTTTATGCTTTATTGATGTCAGGTTTTTAGTAATTTCAGGTAGGAGTATACCGGATTTCCCGAGTATAGTAATATCGGTGATTTCAGAAAGTGGAGTCGTTTCCGGATTAATTTCAACGATAAATGCACCGGCATATTTTGCTATGTGCGGTATTGATGCTGCGGGATACACTATACCCGATGTTCCGAGTGAGAAGAAAACATCGGATCTTCGGGCAGCGTTTTCCGAGGCGCTAAATTCATCCTGGGGCAAATACTCACCGAACCATACGACGTCAGGCCGTACCAAACCGCCGCACTTTGTACAGGTAGGGGGCAGAGGGTTTGAAAGTATGACATCGTCGGTAAAATGTTCGCCGCATTTAATGCAGTAGTTGCGCTCGATATTCCCGTGTAATTCGTGAACTATCGAGCTTCCCGCTCTTCGATGAAGATTATCAATATTTTGTGTTATGATGATGACTTCATCGACAAGCTTTTCAAGCTCTGCAAGTGCAAAATGACCGGGATTGGGTTTTGCCCCATGAATAATTTTTTTCCGTGATGAATACCATTCCCATACCAGTTCCGGATTTTTCATAAATGCATCGAAATTTGCCAGCTCCTCGGGTTTGAATTTTTTCCATAATCCCTCGTTTCCGCGGAATGTCGGTATGTTGCTTTCGGCGGACATACCGGCACCGGTAAATACACCGACAGTCCGAGCGCTTAAAAGTTTTTCGTACAGGATTTGTGGTATAGTCTCTGTTATCATATTATTCTTCCGGTTGTAAGGTAAGAATGCTATATCGGACATCGGACTGAAAAGACATGTTCCCGGTCTTATAACGACCGTCCAGCCACAATTGTGTCTGATCTTTATAGTGTCTGTGCAGCGGTTGTCCCGACTGGCCGGTCGGTATCACGGTATGTGCTTCAAGGGGATTTGCCAAATCGACAATAAACCGCATTGAGGGACCGAGTATATTTTTATACGGCCGGTAAAGGAAGTATTCGCCGTTGTTTACTGTCGTGCCTGCCCCACCGATGGGAAACGGACCAATGTTCAGGATTTTGTTAATTGGCGAGTGTTGCCCGAATGTGTGTTCGAATGTGAGAGTATGTATGGAACCCCATTGCCACGTACGAATGTCATTGCCGAGTTCTTCACGCAGATGCTGTATTGCATCGGTCAGGCTTGCACGAATGACATCATCGCGGTTTTCCCGCCGTGGTGTGTCCGGATTATTAAACCAGTCCGAAGCAGGTGAATCAAGGAGTTGAGTCAGAGCACGTAACGGAATATTCGAAAGTCCGATATATTCACGATACAGATCTTCTCCCATCCGCGGTTGAAATGTGTTCTCAATGAGCTTCACCCAGAAGACATTAAAAATGGAAGTCGGGACATCCTCGGGTCCGAAATAAAAATCCCAACTTCTGAAATAACTCAGTGCGTTTGCAATATCCGGATCATCAATCGGTCTGCCGTCAAATGCCCGGAGTATATAAGGTACTATTGTACGGGCGTGAATCGATATATAATCGTTTTGCATACGCTGAAAATCAGCGACTAAAAATATCTCATTGTTTTGTAGCAGCTCCATTATCCGTTCGATACGCGACGGTGGCTCCCACATTTGAGTTATGTAATACGGGTATGAATCATCGACAATTTTATTATTCGCTGTTGCAATCATTCCGTTCGGTGGATTATATAATTCGGGAAGCTGATCGAAGGGGACATATCCTGACCACTCATAGCGGCTATCCCAACCGGGAAACGGCAGCATTGGATTCCCCCGGGGTCGAATGGGTAATTTTACCGCGGCACGGTATGCAATAGTACCCGCTGTGTCTGCGTATATAAAATTCTGCCCCGGCGCCGTAAAAGAGCGTAAGCTTTCACGAAATTGTTCGTACGTTGTTGCTTTGTTTATTTCATAAAACGTTTTAAATTCATAGGTCGGTTCGCGCGCTGTCCATCGCATGCTTATAGGTTGTTCATCCCATAACCCCGGGTGTATTCCGAGTAACGATTGAACCAAAGGACCTCTGTGAGTTTCATAAACCGAAAACCGGACCGGACTTTGGTCTTTGACTTTTATCTCCTCCTCCCGAATGATCAATTCGCGCCATTCATCATCGATCCGGTATTTGGGTATGTCGGTTGTATCGATATCTTCTAAATAAAAATCTGCATCGTCTGCCATGACATTCGTTGATCCCCAGGCGATTGCATTATTTCGTCCGATGATGACAATCGGAACACCGGGAAATGTCATTCCGCCGACGTGTAATCCGTTGCCTGCGTGAACACTTAATTCATACCACCGGGATGGACTAGCCAGACCGAGATGCGGGTCATTGGCGAGCATAGGTTTACCGCTGGCGGAGAGGTCTCCGCTTATAACCCAGCTGTTACTGCCGACGTGTGACCCCTGGATGCCTGCAAATGTTCGGTACTTTGTATCTATTCTATGCATCTCTTTGAGCGTATTTGAATAGCGGTAACTGCGTATTTCATCCGGGATTATCACTGTGGCCCCGGAGGGATATCCGGGAAGAGCTGCTATCGCAAGATCAAATTCCAGTTTTTCGAAAATCTGTCCCATAGCAACATCGACCCGCCATGCCAGGCTTAATTCATAAGCCATTAATTTCGCAATCAGGAGCGTGTGGATCGGTTCCCAGGGTTCGGGTTCATATTGCAGAATGTCGAATTCAATTGGATATTTCCCTTTGCTCCCATCGATAATGAAATTAACTCCGGCTGCATATGCTTCAAGGATTTGTATATATGAGGGTTCCAGTGTGTCGAATATCTCCTGAACAATCGGTGGAAATCCAAATGTCCTGAAAAGTTTGTCTATATCGATGGCATCGGGCCCGAGTATCTCTGCGAGCCGTCCCTGTCCGGCTCTCCTTGTCAGCTCCATTTGCCATAATCTGTCCTGTGCGTGGACCACGCCAACTGCAAAATATGCGTCGTATTCATTAGAAGCAATTATATGCGGAACGCCATACTCATCCCGGTATATATTTACAGGTTGACTGAGCGCGGGGATTGTAAGCGTTGTTTCATATTCCGGAAAAGAACGTGTGATAAGATGTCTGACAAATAAAAATCCTGCAATGAGTACTACAATCAGTGTACCTGTTATCCCAATTATAAATTTTTTCTTCGACCACATAGTTAAAAATTTTGGAGATTATGAAAAAGTTACATCATTCAGTTTACCTGAAAAAGGTAGCAAAAATCCTGGTATAGTGCAATTCAATGCATTAAAACCCGCAGGGGTGATAGTATGTTCGCACCGTAAAATCCTCACCTGTCATCAAACCCCGTAGGGGTGACAGTATGGTAAAAGAATTTTGTAGGATGTTTGGGAAAGATAAAACAGTGGCGGCCGGACCGGCCGCCACTGCACGTACTCTAGAATCTGTATCGGAACGAGAAGATGACGGAATTTTTGATTATATCTTCATTGACAACCCGGGTAACGGCTTGCCACGCGCCCTGATTTGCGTTCCAGATCTCATAATCGTATATAAACAGATCGGATTCCCACATACCGCGTACAATCGCCAGATCTAAATAAATAGCATCCTGAATTTTTACACCGACGCCGCCGGTAAGATAGTTTCGATTAAGTTCAGACGGTGCGTTTTTATATGGTGTTGGTTGGTGGATATAACCGCCGCGGAGCTGAAGCGGAAGTACCGGTAAACTGACCTCAGCTCCCGCACGTATATTTGTCGTCGGCTCAAGAGCATCCCGAATCGTTCGGTTAATCGCCATAACGGAGGCCGGTGCATCCCGGAATTCCAGTTGCGTCCAATCCCGGTAATCAGCGGAAACGGAGACGGTGACGAAAGGTAAACTAAGTGCCGCACCGGCACTGAATTGCCACGGTGTCGCGACGTCATAATCGACCTTTGCATCAAATTCATCTTCATAGCTGTTGAATCCATCGTCATCGGGAGTCGTAAATCTGCTTCGTCCGTAAGTGGCATAATCCTCTTCAATGGAATACCGTGTAGGTGTTCTTATAGTACCTCCGAGTCTTATGAGACCGTTAAGGTTGTACAGTCCTCCGAGAAGAGCATTGAAGCCGGAGATACGGGCATCGATGGTATCTTCAACATAGAGATATTCGAAATCATCCGGAAAAGTGTCATAGAAGTTTTCGATATCTTCTTCTTCAAACGTAAATAGATGCCGGTATCTTCCCGATATCAGGTTCAGAGTTGCACCGACATAAAAATTCGGAACGAGTTCTATACCGCCTGAAAAGCTCCAATGGTTAATCGATCCGGACTCTTCCTGCGAACCCCGCTGATAAAGGTCTCCCATGAACGGAGTTGCACCCGTTGAATCCGATAAATATAAGAAATATGACATTTCATCCCGGGTTAAAAATAAATCCGGAATGATGGAGTCATTTCTGTTGAAGCCCTCAAAACTACTGATCTGAGTAAAATCATTAACACGGTTATAACCGATTGCAAAGGTGAGACTACCCTGAATGGTTGGGACAGGTATCACGATTCCCAGGTTATCCAGATTTGTCGAGGAATTTCTTGTTTCCGTGTCGTTGCCGAGGTAAAAAGCATTATTTCTGAAACCGGTATTTCGTATACCACCGGACAGTTCATATTGCCTGATCTGTGCGAGTCCGGCAGGATTATAAAAAGTTGCACTGAAATCCTCGGATACAGCGAGGAAGGAGGTACCCATACCGAGCGATCGTGCACCGCTGCCTAAAAGGCCGTATTCGATACGGAGTGCATCTTCAAGAAATTGAGCTTTTAAAGCCGGTGATACAATGAGTATAATACTCAGTATGCTCAGTACCAATCTTATTTTTATATTATTTGTTTTCATGACTATCACTTTTTCTGTTCATTGCCCTGTTCTTACAAGACCGCCCTGCCGTGAAACATCGACAGGGCGGGAGGTGTTGTTATAGAGCGAATTAAGTAAGTTAATTTCGTTATCTCTCGCGGCCACCCCTGCTGCTCGAGCCTGATTCTCTGCTGCCGCTGCTTCTGTTACCGCTGCTGCCGGATCGAACGGTACCGCTGCTTCCCTGTGACCGCGATGGCGGCGGACTCACGCTTCTTTGGGCTGGAGGAGTCGACCGTTGAACGCTTGATCCGCTGTCGCGTCTCGGTGCGGGTCTGCTTTGTACACTCTCACGACGCTCGGGCCTCGGTGTGCTCTCTACACGGGTTCGCTCCTGACTTCCCTGTGATCTCACCCGTGAAGGAGGTGTGGATTGAGTTCTTGTCTCCTGATTCTGCGAACGAACACGCTGTGCTGGTGCCTCTGATCGTGTATTGTCTTCGCGCTCTCTCGATCTCACCTGTGCCGGAGGCGGAGAAGATCTTTCAGTCGATCGTTCACGGACATTTGATCCGCTCGGTTGTTCTCCTCTGCTCCGGTTATCACGGGATGGTGTCGCGGATTCCTGGGTACCGCGGCTTCGGCCCGAATCACGCGTGGTCGATTCCCGGTCTCTCGTGCCCGACCGCTGGGTGCCTTCACGGACACGCTCCGGCGTCCGTGTTCTTGCGGGCTGTCGCACCGAACCGTCCCTGCCCGTTTGTGGATCCCTGCTTCTTACTCTGGTATCGGTACCCCGGGTTTCTCCGGTTCGTGTTCTGCCTGCATCCCGAACGGTCCCACCGGATCTGTCGGGAGTGTCACGACGACCAACTGCACTGCCCCGGTCACCTGCAGTTCTGCCGGCATCCGGTAACCGGTACCTGCCATCCCGCGTGTAACCCCGGGTTGTTCCGTATGTCCTTGCCGTTCTGTCACGAAAAGTATAGACCGGGTAATATCGAGTGTAACCCCATGAACTCCAGGGGTACATATAGTGTCCGCCGTACCAATTATAATATGAGGCGTATCTGTATCTCCACGATGGCCATCCAAAATAAACGTTGAATGAATATCCCGGATAGTACCATGGATTCCAACCATAGTATCTGTCATACCAGAACGGGTCGTGGTATGAGTGACGGATGAAAAACGGATCGTGGTACACGCCCCATCCAAATGAGTAGTGCGTGGGATAGTAATATTGGAAGAACATTCTGTTACGGGGTGATTGGTATGAATGATGATCGTAATAGTATTCGTTCTCGTCACTATAATACCGATATGTTGTACCGGTGTCGTCATAATATTCTTCGACATAAACCTCTTCCCGTGCGACGGGACGCGTATCCTTGATTGTTCCCACCTGAGTATAGCAACCGGAAATCAAAAGGATAACGGCCAGTGCCGGTATCGAGGCCAAATATGGTAGATTATATCGCTTCATGGTACACCTCGCTTTAATTGTGCGACTCTAAAGATCTCACTATACTATTCCGCAATTTTAGTGCCACGTTTTCTTGATTAAAAATCTATTATAAAGTCGTTTAATTTCAATAACTTATAACATAAATATTTTTTAAATAGTTCTCATTGGTGTCCACTATTTAGTACAGGTGTATAGTAAACGTGTTTTTAAAAGAAGGCTATGTATTCCAGAAAGACTGTACGATTGGCAACCGAAAAACGGTCTCTGCGGTTTTTAAAGAAATCTTTCGTATCAAAACCGAGTGTAAAGCCTTTTCCCACAGACCAGCGTATCCCTGAATTCAGATATCCCCGTCCCCGGCCAACTGCATCTCCTCTTGCATCATTAAGGGCCATATTGTATTCGAGCAGGAGGGATACATTAGAACCGACCGTTTTTTCGACACCGGCGTATAAATTCGGTGCGTTGGATTTGTCTTTGCTTTCCAGTGAGTAATTAACTCCACCGTGGACGCTCAAATAACCGAGCAGATCGTAATTTTTACTGGCTACGACAAAGAAACCGGGAGATTTTATAGTGTATCGTTTTGTTTCTTTTATATATGATTCTTTTCCCTGAGAATCAAAACCGATAAGCACGGCAGGGAAAAATTCTGTTTCATCAAGTACACGAAGTCTGATGTTAATTCCCGGAATCGGATTCACAGCAATTTTTTCACTGCCGACCACGTGATTTGCTCCGTAAGATATTCCAAAGCTCAGGTTAGGAATTATTCCGGCGTTGATACGTATCATCATACCGCCGGCCTGGAATAGATCCATATCAGCCGAGAAACTTCCCGGTTCTAAAACCCCCGCAGTCGGTATGTCAATAAGAAATCGCGGCTCTACAGTTGCGGCCATTCCCGCTGAGCTCTGAGAGTGCAATGACGGGGTTGCAACCCACAAAATCAAAACCGTTAAAAAAAGTTTCATAAGTATAACAGGCTTCATAACCATATCTCCTCCATTTATGTGTCTCTTTTCCAGTTTGTACCTTCACGTGAATCCTCAAGATGAACTCCCGATTCTTTCAACCGGTCGCGTATCATATCGGACAATGCAAATTGCTTTTGCTTACGCGCTTCATTTCTGACATCTATTAATAATTGAATCAGATTCCCTTCTATATTCTCCGCTCCCGATGCTGAACTATGAACGGATTCGGGAAGTATACCCAGAACGGTATTCCCGAATTCACGGTATAGGTTGTTAACCGATTCCAGTGACGCCGCGCTGTAATGAGTACCGTCATGGAGATATTGGTTAACCTCCCTCGAAAGATCGAATAGATGCGCGATAGTCTGAGGTGAATTGAAATCGTCATTCATAGCATCGATCATTTTGTCCCTGTACAGATTCAGGTCGATGGGTATGTCTTCACCGCTTTGGTTCACATCGATTTTTTTTCGCAGAGCCATAACGGTATTGATTAAACGTGTGTATCCTTTTTCCGCGGCCGCGAGCGCATCATTGCTGAAATCCAGCGGACTGCGATAATGGCTTTGTAAAATAAAAAACCGGATGACGAGCGGGTTGAATCTTTCGAATGCATCTTTTAAGGTTACAAAGTTGCCCAGTGATTTTCCCATCTTCTGTCCTTCAACCGTTACCATATTATTGTGCAGCCAGTACTTCACAAACGGTTTTCCCGTCGCCGCTTCACTTTGAGCGATCTCGCATTCGTGGTGGGGAAACTGGTTCTCGATGCCTCCGCCGTGTATATCAAAATGTTCACCCAGGTATTTCATCGACATTGCAGAACACTC
>Ga0209498_1002256_pt1 | contig 11709 bp, 10 predicted proteins | sample WalLakDeSediment_FD_184131 | JGI IMG/M metagenome (GOLD analysis project Ga0209498, IMG submission 184131) | Lake sediment microbial communities from Walker lake, Nevada to study Microbial Dark Matter (Phase II) - Walker Lake 11/02/13 Deep... | ecosystem: Environmental > Aquatic > Freshwater >...
CTGAAAAATGTCCACTATGCGACAGATGACAATAGTAAAGGATTCCACGGCACGGTGGTCGCATTGCTCGATGCATGGCTGAGTGCGGTCGAAGAAAAAAAAGTTACGGTATATGCATGCGGACCCAATCCAATGCTGCGGGCACTCCAGATCACTCTTCGGAAAAAATCTGTTCAAGGTCAGGTTTCCCTCGAGTGTGTTATGGCATGCGGTGTCGGTTTATGTCAGGGTTGTCCTGTTGCATCTGCAGATAGTGACAGAAAATTTAAACTGGTTTGCAAGGATGGCCCCGTATTTGATATTCATTCGGTGATGATACAATGACAGATATTCGTACTGGTTTTACGCTCGGGTCAATGGTTTGCCGAAACCGTGTATGGGTTGCTTCGGGTACATTCGGTTACGGCGATGAATGTCCCGATCTCGTCGACGTAAATAACATTGGCGCCCTCATCACAAAGTCACTTTCTCTCAAACCGCGTGACGGAAATCCGCCGCCGAGAATTGTCGAGACCCCGAGCGGTATGATTAACTCTATCGGCCTGGCGAATATCGGCGTGCAGCGATTCCTGGAAGAAAAGGCACCCTTTTTAAGAGCGCTGAATACGGCGGTCATCGTAAATATTGCCGCAAGTACCATTGAGGAATATAAAGAGGTCCTCGGGCGGATTGAAGAAGCGGATTGTTGTGACGGATACGAGATCAATGTCTCGTGCCCGAATGTGAAAGAGGGTGGACTCTCGTTTGGAACGAATGTTTCAATGACCGCAGAAATTACCCGGGTACTAAGACCGCTGACATCAAAACCTCTAATTGTCAAACTGACACCGAATGTAACATCTGTATCCCAATTTGCAAGAGCTGTGCAGGATGAAGGGGCCGATGCTGTTTCGTTGATAAATACACTCATCGGGATGTCGGTCGATGTAAAAACAAGGCGTCCGAAAATCAGTACAACGACGGGAGGTTTATCCGGTCCTGCAATCCGCCCTGTTGCTCTGGCGAAAGTCTATGAAGTAGTGAAATCCGTCACGATTCCGGTGATCGGTATCGGAGGGATCACCTGTGCAAACGATGCCCTCGAATTTTTTATCACAGGCGCCGCTGCGGTAGAAATAGGTACGGCAAATTATATCGATCCGAATATTGCAGTTACGATTGCGAATGATATCAAACTGTTTTGCCTGGAGAACGGTATCGATGATGTGGCTGATATCATCGGGACATTACAGACCGATCAGACGATTTCCGTAGTAAAGAGTTGGTTGTAATAATTCCCTGCATAGAAAAGAGAGTTCTTGAGTGAAGAAACACAATGCAAGCTGAAACATACCAGGAATATATCAATTGGTTGTATGGGTTACAACGTTTTGGCATCAAGCTCGGGCTGGAGAAGATATCTCTTTTATTGGAAGATATCGACAATCCGCATAGACAATATCCTGTCATTCATATTGCGGGTACGAACGGTAAAGGATCCGTCGCTTCGATGATTGCATCCGTATTACAAACACTCGGTCTGAAAACGGGGCTTTATACCTCTCCGCACCTCGTGCGATTCACCGAACGGATAAAAATCGACGGCAGGGAAATACCGGAAGAGGAAGTGGTCAGGTACTCCGAAAAAATTCAACCGGGAGTAGATTCCCTGAGAGCGACTTTCTTCGAAGCAACGACGGCGATTGCAATGCAATACTTTGCGGATAAGGACGTCGACGTTGCAGTGCTTGAGACGGGACTGGGAGGGCGCTTCGATGCGACAAATGTCGTAACACCGGTATTATCGGTTATCACAAGTGTAGGTCTTGAACATCAAAAATATCTGGGACGCACGCTCGCCCGCATTGCATACGAAAAAGGGGGAATTATCAAAGAGAATATTCCTGTCGTTTCCGGGGTGCAAAGTGCAAGGGCAGTTGAGGTCCTTCAACAGGTGGCGTTCTATAAACAAGCGCCGTTTATAGAAGTTAATCCGCACGCAACCGCGGTTCTCCTCGAAAAAGATCTTGAAAAGTCGGTCGTCGATATGTTTTTTCCAGATGCAATTCAATATGAAGAAATAACAATTGGTTTGCCGGGACTTTATCAGATACAAAATGCTCTCATTGCCGTTCGGGCTCTGGATGTTCTGAGGGGAAGAATAAAAAATGCGGAGAAGATCTGGAATATTACCGATGAACATGTACGGTATGGACTGGAAAAAGTTGCCGGATTAACGGGAATAAGAGGACGAATGCAACTAGTACAACATCAAACAGGACGATTTATGGTTGATGCCGCACATAATCCGGGGGCAATACGTGAACTGGTACGTGCATTGACGGAACTGGGGTATACAAATATTCCAGTTATATTAGGGGTATTAGATGATAAGGATGTCAAATCTATGATGAAAATCTTATCGAAAATTGCACGTGTGATGTATTTTGTCCAACCAAATAACGAGCGGGCTGTGAAGACGGAGAAGCTTCGGGAAATGGCGAAAGGAATATTTTTCCCCGTTGTTGCATCGGGTAGCGTGCCGGATGGTATACATATGATATCCTCGAAAATAAAAGAAGAAGACTTAATCCTTATAACCGGGTCGCATTTCGTCGTGGGTGAAGCATTGGAAATTTTAGAATAATTGTCTGTATATCTTGACAAACAAACGAAAAACAGGTATATTTGAATACGGCATCACGAAATAGGCTTGCTGTGCAGCGTAACGGCAACCCCTTCAGGTCCTCGTGTATGAGCCACCAGGAAATCACATCGGAAAAATTCTCAGTTTATAGATATTAGCACCATCCAAATACATTTGAAATGAAACCTGGATCTTTTAATCGGGACGAAAAATTATATATAATTCATAAATAGTTATTAACAAGGTAAAGTTTAATGGTAATGGACATAAACGTACTCCAGTCAAAAAAAATTGTCGAGCTTCAAAAGATTGCAAAAGAAATGAAGCTCACCGGATACAGCGATCTGCGAAAGCAGGATCTCATATTCAAAATACTTGAAGCGGTTACCGAACAGGATGGTATGCGCTTCAGCAAGGGTGTGCTTGAAGTACTCCCCGGCGGTTACGGATTCCTCCGTTCGGTTGATTACAATTATCTCCCGTCACCGGACGATATCTACGTATCACCCTCCCAAATCAAGAAATTCGGTCTGCGTACAGGTGATACCGTCAGCGGGCAGGTCCGGCCGCCCAAGGAAGGCGAGCGGTTTTTTGCTCTCTTGCGGGTTGAGTCTGTAAACCAGATCGATCCGGAAAACATACGCGATCGCCCCTTGTTTGATAATTTAACTCCGCTCTATCCGGAGGAAAGAATACCGCTCGAAGCAGCGCCGGGGGACTTTTCGACCCGTATCATCGATCTTCTCGCACCTATCGGAAAAGGTCAGCGTGGTATGATCGTTTCTCCGCCCAAAGCCGGTAAGACTATCATTCTGCAAAAAATTGCCAACAGCATAACAAGAAATTCTCCGGATATAACCCTCATGGTGCTGCTCATCGATGAGCGGCCGGAAGAAGTGACCGATATGGAACGATCAGTTCAGGGCGAAGTGATATCATCGACCTTCGACGAACCGCCTGAACGTCACGTTCAGGTTGCCGATATGGTCCTCGAGAAAGCAAAACGTACGGTCGAAACCGGGAAAGATGTGGTTATTTTACTCGATAGCATAACGAGACTTGCTCGCGCACATAACACTGTCGTCCCGCATAGCGGGAAGATACTCTCGGGCGGTGTCGATGCTAACGCACTCCATAAACCGAAACGCTTCTTCGGTGCAGCAAGAAACATTGAAGAGGGAGGCAGTTTGACCGTCATCGCAACAGCTCTCGTGGAAACCGGCAGCCGTATGGATGAGGTAATATTCGAAGAGTTTAAAGGGACCGGTAACTTAGAGATAGTCCTCGATCGTAAACTCAGCGACAGACGTGTGTTCCCGGCAATCGACGTAAACCGAAGCGGTACGCGACGCGAGGAATTGCTGCTAGCTGATGAAGAGTTGAACCGGGTATGGATATTGCGCAAAATACTGAGCGAATTCACCACCGTCGAAGCTATGGAGTTTCTGCTTGAAAAAATGCGTGGTACGAAATCGAACAAAGAATTCCTCCGTGCAATGAACAGTTAACACCGACCTGTCGGATTTCCACTTCTAATTGGAGGAGAATCCATATGAACAACAACGATGTGTTTATAGTCAGTGCGTGTAGAACACCTATCGGCTCACTCGCGGGATCTCTGAGTGGCATCTCAGCTACCCGGCTGGGTGCAGCCGTTGTGAAAGAAGCCATGACACGAGCTGCTTTACAAAGCGATCAGATCGATGAGGTTATTATGGGGAATGTCCTCCCCGCCGGATTAGGACAGGCACCTGCGCGTCAGGCGGCAATATTTGCCGGCTTTCCGAATTCCGTCCAGTGTCTGACGATTAATAAGATGTGCGGCTCAGGTTTGAAAAGTGTCATGCTTGCTGCCCAGGCAATAAAAAATGATGACGCATCAGTGGTTATAGCGGGTGGTATGGAGAGCATGTCAAATGCGCCGTATTTATTGGATAAAGCGAGAGAAGGTTATCGTCTCGGCCACGGTAAATTACTCGATTCTATGATAACAGACGGCCTGTGGGATGTGTATAACAACTACCATATGGGAAATGCGGCGGAATTATGTGCAAAAGAGTGCTCTATCACGCGCGAACAACAGGATGAGTTTGCCATTATGAGCTACAAGAGAGCACAAACCGCGCAAAAGGAAGGATGGTTTAAAAAAGAGATTGTCCCGTTCGAAATCGCCGGCAGAAAAGGGGAGACAACCGTGATCGATACGGACGAAGAACCCCAACGGGTTAAATTCGATAAGATCCCCGCTCTGAAACCGGTCTTCCAGAAAGACGGTACCGTAACCCCCGCAAATGCATCCACCATCAATGACGGTGCAGCGGCTCTCGCAATCATGTCCGGCAAAAAGATGAATGAGCTGGGCATAAAACCGGTTGCACGCATCATAGCACAGGCATCGTATGCGAAAGCGCCGGAATGGTTTACAACCGCACCGGCGGATGCTATTGCTAAAGTTCTAAAGAAAGCGGGTATGAACAAAGAGGATATCGGACTCTTCGAAGTCAATGAAGCATTCTCGGTTGTGTCGCTGGCCGTTAACCAGATTGCCGGACTCGATCCCGAAAAGGTGAATATCCACGGTGGTGCGGTTGCATTGGGACATCCGATCGGGGCCAGTGGTGCCCGTATTCTCGTGACGCTGCTCCATGCGATGGAACGAAAAGATGTTCAGTTCGGTCTTGCAGCTCTCTGTATCGGAGGCGGCGAGGCCAGCGCCGTTATCGTTGAACGCGTTTAATCAAATACAAAGCCCGTTATGTCCACCTCTGACGGGCTTTTTCATTTCTTACGTACCCACAATAAATCGGATAATACTATGACACTCAATAAAAATGTTACTGTTGTCGGTGCCGGTACTATGGGAAATGGTATCGCCCATGTATGTGCACAGTTCGGCTACACAGTGAAACTTTGTGACGTAAAACAGGATTTTCTGGATCGTGCTGTTCAGACGATTGCGAAAAATCTCGACAGGCAAATTAAAAAAGAAGTTATCAACGAAACACAAAAAAAAGAAATACTCGATAGTATTTCGTTTACAACCGATCTCGCTTCTGCCGTTACGGATTCGTCTCTCGTTATCGAAGCGGTTACCGAGGATCTCAACGTAAAGACGGCAATATTTAAGACCATTGACGAGAAAGCACCGGCGGACGCCATCATTGCAAGCAATACCTCTTCGATATCTATTACCGAACTTGCCGCAATAACCAAGCGTCCGGATAAAGTGATCGGTATGCATTTTATGAATCCCGTACCGATGATGAAACTGGTCGAAGTGATCCGCGGGCTTGCTACCAGTGACGAAACATATACCAGGACGAAAGAGATAGCGGAAACACTCCAGAAAGTACCGGTTGAAGTAAACGATTATCCCGGATTTGTCTCGAATCGTGTTCTGTTGCCCATGCTGAACGAAGCCATGTATTGCGTCATGGAAGGTGTAGCCGAGCCGGAAGCAATAGATACGGTTATGAAGCTCGGTATGAATCATCCGATGGGTCCCCTGACGCTGGCAGATTTTATCGGACTTGATGTGTGTTTGTCGATTATGGAAGTTTTACATAAGGGACTGGGCGATGATAAATATCGTCCGTGTCCGTTGTTAAAAAAGATGGTGGCGGCAGGGTATCTGGGCAGGAAAACCGGTAAAGGGTTTTACGATTATAATAAGTAATAACCGAAACAGTCAATAGTGAAAATCCGGAAGAATAAAATATATGCCGTCATAACGGGGGATATTGTGCGTTCATCCAGACTCCCCCTTGCGCGGCGAAAGAAACTTGTGCCAGATATCAGTGCTGCATCGGATCGCCTGCGAAAATTTTTCGGGGATATCGTCCCTTTGCCGGTCGATATATTTCGGGGAGATAGCTGGCAGATGCTGATATCCGATCATGCATCTGTTGTAACTGTAGCGGTGTTTTTCAGGGCAACGCTGAAGCATTTGTGGAAATCCGGAAATATTGACACCCGGATCGCTATAGGCATGGGGAAAGTTGAATTTATACCGGGAGACCGTGTATCAGAGGGAGACGGAGAGGCATTCAGATTATCGGGTGAAGCACTCGAATCCATGGATAAACATGTTCGCATGCAAATTGGGTTTTCTGATAAAGAACTTGAGAAGCGTCTTAATGTTGTTATACACCTTGTCGATGCAATCGTTATGCGTTGGACCGATAAGCAGGCATTGGTTGTATCGGGAGCATTGCGGGGGCTAAAACAGGACGAGATAACCAAACTGTGGAAACCACCGATCACCCAACAAAACGTTGCGAAGCACTTGTTAAAAGCAAAATGGTATCAGGTGGGGAGTGCACTTGATCATATAAAATACAACCTTGATAAGTTGTAAATATCAATTACAACCTATTCAGGATGTAACGTTCGGGTGGACATTTGTTCGACGTGGGAGCCATAGTAATCGCGACGTATATAGGCTCCCGGCAAGGTAGGAGCGGATACTCTTATGTTCATCCGCCAATACGTTGTCCCGACGGTTCGAAACCGGATTAAAAAGATATATCGAGGAACATAAAGTGGAAACATATTTCAATCAAACTGTTCTCATAACACTTCTTTTTTCCGCTCATATTCTGGGTGATTTTGTTTTTCAAACAAAAAAGGATGTTGAGCGCAAAGGTGATTTACTGGTATTGGGTAAACATTCGTTTATGCATGCAATGCTTGCATATGTATTCAGTGGAGTATGGTCTCTTTGGCTAATTCCGGTAGTAATCTTTATTACCCATGGCCTGTTCGATTTGACGAAAGATGCACTTCATCGTTCATTTAAAAAACCCCTTCTGCTGTTTTTATTTGATCAGGTTGCTCATCTCATGGTCATTATAGTGCTGGTTGTGTGGTTAAGTGTTTCCGGACAAACGCCTTTACAATCATTTTGGCTTGAACAACTCGGTACAATATTTCTTTCTCCCCTGATCATAATTATCGGGATTATTGTTGCCGTTCGGGTCGGAGGATTCATTATTGGCATGGCGGTCCGGCCATACCTGTTGCAAATAAATGCAGAAAAAGAGGGAAACCACAAACGGACGAGAGGTCTCGAAGACGGCGGAAAAACAATCGGTTATCTGGAGAGATTCCTTATCTGTTTGTTCATTCTGTTCAACGTTCCCCTCGGGATCGGATTTCTGATCGCGGCAAAATCTGTTTTTCGGTTCGGGGAAGTAAGTAACCCCGATAATAGAAAAGAAGCAGAGTACATAATTATCGGAACTTTCATCAGTTTTGCGTACGCTATAGTTATCGGATATGGAGTGCGCTGGTATGTTATACTACTTTCAGGAATGTAATCCGAGTCTTAAACAAGTAATCATAATAACGGGAAGCAACTATGAACTTTGAATTCAGCGAAGAACAACAACTTATAAAAGAAACCGCACGAAAATTTGCGGAGGATGAGCTCTACGGGAAAGCGGCCGAACGTGATGAAACTCAAACGTTTCCGGTTGAAGAAATAACAAAGCTGGCGGAACTGGGATTTATGGGAATGATGGTCAACGAGCAGTATAACGGCGCCGGTCTTGATACCGTGAGCTATGTCCTCGCTATGGAGGAAATATCCCGTGCCGATGCCTCGGTCGGTGTCATTATGTCGGTAAATAATTCGCTTGTGACGTGGGGACTCCAGGAATTCGGAAACGAGGAGCAGAAAGAGAAATATTTAAAACCGCTCGCATCCGGTGAAAAACTCGGTTGCTTTGCCCTGTCGGAACCCGAAGCAGGCAGCGATGCAACAAACCAGAGGACAATTGCAGTCCGGGACGGAGACCATTATATCCTGAACGGAACAAAAAACTGGATCACAAACGGTTATTACGCCGACATTGCGCTCGTTATGGCAACGACCGATAAAACGAAAGGCGCCAAAGGTATCAGCGCGTTTATCGTTGAAAGAGATTACCCGGGTTACTCGATCGGCAAGAAAGAAAATAAGCTCGGTATTCGCAGCTCCGACACCGTTTCGATCGCCTTTGAAGATTGTAAAGTACCGGCGGCAAATCTGATAGGAGAGGAGGGCTTCGGTTTTAAATTTGCAATGAAAACGCTTGACGGCGGAAGGATCGGGATCGCGTCTCAGGCGCTCGGCATTGCTCAGGCTTCGCTCGATGCATCGCTGAAATACTCGAAAGAGCGGAAAGCGTTCGGTGTTCTGATTTCGGAACATCAGGCAATTCAGTTTAAAATTGCTGATATGGCAACAAATATTCAGGCCGCGCGATTGCTGACTTTGCAAGCCGCTTTCGCGAAAGATCAGGGACAGCCGTACGCGAAGCAGGCGGCAATGGCGAAGCTGTTTGCCTCAAAAATTGCCGTCGAAGCCGCCCTCGAAGCAGTTCAGATACACGGCGGTTATGGGTACATCAAAGAGTATAATGTTGAAAGATATCTGCGTGATTCAAAGATAACAGAGATCTATGAAGGGACCTCCGAGATCCAGCGAATAGTAATTGCGAGGCATCTGCTTCGTGACTGATTCGCGGTGATGTCTATGAATTGTTATCGGAAGACTCTTGCCTTATTCAATTATTTTTAGTAATATCGCTCATTAAAAAATTCAGATTTCCGGTTAGCCGGAAACATTTTTAGAAAAACGGAGTTGTCATGTACCGATTGATCATTATCCTGCTGGTAATATTAATTGCTGGATGTGTATCGAATAATAAAAACGAGACGGCTGAAATTACCGAGATGGTTTTTATCATTGATCAGGAATTACTCGGCGATACCGTCTATGTAAAAGACAAGGGTATTGTTTTTCAACCCCCGGATGCGTGGATGCAACTCCCGGATGAAATTTTCGGTGAGGCTGTTCGCCAAATGACGCGGGCGATTCCCGAAGCTGAACTTTTCCCGACATATCCGATACATGCTTTTCTCCGACCCGAAAACGGCAGTGCAATGATCGTGTCTGAAATATCTACTGCCGATACTGTATATAATACTTCGGAAACACTTATTCAATTTCACAAGAGAATCACAGACCAGTTTACGGAAGAAGAAGTAAAGACAACCGATTTTATGAAGGATCGAATTCATTTCTATCAGTATTTAATACAAAAAGACGACGTCGTCAACTTCAAGTTTGTTTTTGCAAATACTGCCGATGAAATGTTTCAAATCGACTATATTGTACCGTCTTCGGTATACCTTCAAGAAAGTAAAGCCATTGAGTCATCAATAGGAACCATTAACCTGACAAATAAATAGGAGGAGAAAATGTATATAAAAACTGTTGCAGTGTTATTACTTGTGGTTTTTATGGTAATGTTAGTAGGCTGTGCGGCACATACTCATATCGTCGGTGACGGTGCGCAGGGTATGCAAAAACAGGAAGCCCGTCAATGGTATATTTTATGGGGATTAGTGCCGATAAACGATGTTAATACACAAATGATGGTTGGTGATGCAGATAATTATACGATCCATACGGAAACCTCGTTCCTGGATTTTGTAATAAATATGTTTACACAATGGGTTACCGTAACCTCGCGCACGGTGACCGTTACACGTTAGCGTATCGTTGTTTTTTATTTAATTTTCTGTTGTGACTCAATGGCCTTTTTAAATAAAAAAGAAGTCGCATCCATACTCGAAGATATTGGCATTCTGCTTGAACTGAAAGGTGAAAACCCGTTTAAAACACGTGCATATTTTAATGCTGCCCGCACAATATCGGGTCTCACCTCCGATCTCACCGATCTTGTCGAGAACGGTGAGATTGGAAATATCAAAGGTATCGGGAAAGCACTGGCGGAAAAAATTACAACTCTTGTTACCACGGGAAAACTTGAGTATTACGAAAACCTTAAATCCGAATTCCCTCCCACCATTTTTGAATTATTCGGTATTCCCGGCCTCGGCCCTAAAAAAATAAAGAAACTTTTCGATACCCTCGGTATAACCTCGCTTACGGAACTCGAATATGCCTGTAATGAAAACCGGCTCGTTGATCTCGAAGGGTTCGGTGCAAAAACACAGGATAACATTTTAAAAGGCATCGGCATCCGGAGAAAGTTCAGCGAAAAATTCCATTATCCGGTTGCCCGGAACGCTGCAGAAGAAATGCTGAAGCATATCAATCGATCGAAAGGCATTAAGCGTGCGGAAATAGCCGGAAGCCTCCGGAGAAAAAGAGAAATTATCGGCGATATCGATATTCTTGTGAGTGCGGCAAAAAAAGATGTCGATGGTGTCATGAAACACTTTGTAAGAGCCGCCGATGTCGAACAGGTTGTCGCGGAGGGAAAAACAAAATCAAGTATAATTCTGAAAACGGGTATCAACGTCGATATGCGTGTCGTTGCCGATAAGGAATTTCCTTTCGCACTCCATTATTTTACCGGAAGCAAGGAACATAATGTTCATATGCGGAGAATCGCAAATGAGCATGGATATAAGCTTAATGAGTACGGACTTTTCCGGGAATCCGATAATACTCGCATATCGTGTAGTGAAGAAAAGGATATTTTTGTAAAACTGGGACTGGAATACATCCCGCCCGAATTGCGGGAGGATACCGGTGAGATCGCTGCGGCTGAAAAAGGTAAACTGCCGAACCTCATTGAAGAGACTGATGTCAGGGGAACGTTTCACTGTCATACAACATACAGTGATGGCGCGAATACACTGGAGGAGATGCTCCAGGCGGCTGAATCGAGGAAATGGGAGTACCTCGGCATTGCCGATCACAGTCAGTCCGCACAATATGCACGGGGATTATCAATAAGCGACATTAAGAGGCAGCGAAAAGAAATCGATTCTCTTAATGAAAAATATGAGTCCTGCAGACTGTTACACGGAATTGAATCCGATATTCTTGCCGACGGATCACTCGACTATGATGATAAAACGCTCGAAACATTTGATTTTGTCGTAGTGTCGGTTCACAGCAGGTTTAAACTGACAGAATCCGAAATGACAAAGAGAATAATACGGGCGATCAAAAATAAATACACGACAATACTCGGTCATCCCACGGGAAGACTCCTGTTATCACGGGATGGATACAATATCGACCTTGTGCAGGTCATCGATGCAGCGGCGGACTACGGCAA
>Ga0209498_1002257_pt1 | contig 11708 bp, 11 predicted proteins | sample WalLakDeSediment_FD_184131 | JGI IMG/M metagenome (GOLD analysis project Ga0209498, IMG submission 184131) | Lake sediment microbial communities from Walker lake, Nevada to study Microbial Dark Matter (Phase II) - Walker Lake 11/02/13 Deep... | ecosystem: Environmental > Aquatic > Freshwater >...
TTTGTACTCTATCCAGCAGTTCTTTACAACCCAGCCGTATCCCTTCTCAAGAAACTCCTCCATCGGGAATTTATAATTATCCCGCATCTGCCGGTACCGTGCAAAAAGCACGAAATCGAGATACCGTGAGTTGTGCACGTGCTGGTTCATATCGATATCGTCCGGCCGCACGGTTAGAGTGGATTCAAAGGTAGAATATTTTTTTTGGTCCATATTATTTTGTGATGAGTTCAGTTTTATTGCTCCGCATCACGGGCAGGTGCGTCGCACATTCCCGACTTCTGACCTCCGACATCTGCTTTCTCCCGGTCTCCCCGTCTCCCTGTCTCCCAGTCCCGTGGTCTGTATTACCACCCTTTAAAACCCAATCACCCTGACCTCTGATCTCTGACTACACCCTCCCCCTCAACAACTCGATCGCTTCCTCCGGTGTTTCGAACATCTGCACATACTTCGCCCGGTCTTCTTTTCCCTCTTCGGTCAATGCCTTATTGATCGTATCGATCACCGGCTGCCAGAATCCTTTGTATACAACCATTGGTTTCGGTGTTATAACCCCTTTGTGGATGTATTCCCATACCGTTGCCAGTTCGACGAGTGTCCCGGTTCCGCCCGGTAACACGATGTATCCCTGTGCAAGTTCGATAAGACGGAGCAAACGTTCGACGACGTTTTTGGTTTTGATCTCTTCGGTAATAAATCTGTTAGCCGTCGATTTATAATATTCGCTTGTTACGCCAATTGCTTTGCCGCCCGATTCGAGGGCACCGCGTGCGCTTGCCTCCATGCTCCCGCCGTATCCGCCGTTGCAAACCGTCCAGCCCTGTTCTGCAATGAGTTCACCGATGAAGCGCGCCTGCTCGTATGCCGGAGAACCGGGGTCCGGATAAGCGCTCCCGAAAACAGAAATAATTATTTGAGACATGTAGTATTCTTTACTCAGTAGGTGATAGTTATTTACATTAAAATTTCTTACCCACGAATCTACACCAATCTTCACAAAAATTATTAGTGAGATTCGTGTAGATTCGTGGTTAAAAAATCATACACACCTAACACTAAATCCTCAATTTAAAAACTCCCATGTAATCCCGAACCGGAGATAAGAAGAATACATCGGATAATACGGCGTCTTCATATACTCGGTGCCGGTAATATTCCGGTACGTGATATGCACGTATGCACTACCGATTTTACCTATGATGCTGCCGTTCAATAAACCCGATGGACCGATACGTGCAAAGCTTTGCCTCGTTGAAAAATACGTCTCCGGGTCGAAATCCACTCCGAATTGCTCGCCTATATACAGGGCCTCAAGTTTTATCTGCAGATCCAGCGCCCCTTCGAACAACAGACTCCGGAACTGCAAAGCGGTGTTGGCATCGATATGAGGGAGATATTTTCTGCGTTCGCCGTCTTCTTCAATTTGGTAGAAATTGATATGGGATTTTAGCGTGAACTTCCCGAGAGAATATTGTATGTGTGAATATCCGGTGATGGTTTTTAATTCCTTACCCTGCCGGATGATAATATCCGGAAAGGTTCTCGATATTTCTCCCTGTTCATAGATGATCGGATCGTCAGTAAAACGATATAAACCGCCGACCGTAAGATGCAAGGACGGGAAAGGAGACAGATTCACTTCGGCAAAAAGCATGTCATGTACTTCCGGCACCAGAAATGCCGGCCGTGTTATCGTCGTGTCCTGCCAGAATAATTCCTGCAGCGTTGGATGACGATAGGTATGCACTCCGCCGCCGGTAACTGAAATTATTCCGGCGGGCGAAAATGTAAGATCGGCACCGTATGATGTATAGTTAGCGCTTCTTAACCAATCGCTCCGTATCATAATGTTTGCCTTAAGCTGCGGAATAGGATCGAAGATCGAACGAAAGAATGTACCGATCTCTTTCTCGTTTAGTTTCCCGGTTTTATCGCTGACCGTTATATGATTATCTATATATGTCGCACCGGCATGAAAACGAACCGGCCCGATGGTGAACCACTGTTTGAAGTCGATACCGCTCATCAGGGTCCGGTAATCGTTACTATACTCGATGGTATCGGCTCTCGCTATGCGATCCTGTTCACGATATTGTCGCAAGTGATTTGAATAATAGAATGTCAGATTTGATGTATCCAGCGAATCGGGCAGCAGTTGTGCCGCGGCGGCAAGTGTAAGATCGTGTCGTTTGACCTTCTGGAATGCCAGAAGCGAACGCATCGTTGCTTCGCGTTCGTTATAGATATCTTCCGGCGGCGTGGAAAAAATGTCGATACCGCCGCTCAGTCCGGTGTTGGTATTCGTATAAGAATACGCCGCGGCGATGTTGAGCAATTCTTTTAAATTCCAGCGGAGCTTCGACCTGTAGTGAAGATTGCGATAGTTCATATTCGGGAATCTGCCGCTGAATCTTTGACCGGGGTCTGCACGGCCGAAAAACTGTCGCTGACCTCCGATTGTGAGATTTATACCTGTCGCAACATCCTGACTCAAAACGACATCGGATTGCGAATAATTATTCCGCCCTTCGCTGTAGCGGATTTTTGTGTACGGTGACGGTGCAATATAACTTTGTGTAACAAAATTATACATTGAACCAACTGCGTTACGCTGATAGAGAAACGACCGCGATGGGGGAAGGTATTCAATTTTTTGAATATATTCGGTGGCAAAAAGATTAAAATCATAAACGCCCGTCATAGGATCGTTGGCGGGACGGCCGTCTATCATCGCGCCGATCGATCGCCATCCCATCCCATAGGCAGTCACTTCGTGCGGCTGACCGACCGCTCCTTTGTCACGAATATATATACCGGGAAAATACGCAAGATTGTCCATCGGTGATGTGTATTCCAGCCACAAATGATCGAGATACGATAATGATCTGATGCTTTTATCCTGCAGCGAACCCAGGCCCGGAATTATTAAGATGCGTATAGGTTCTTCGAGTGTATCGGCGACAACGACGGTGTCCGGTTCCTCATCCTGTACGAATGAATATATACCGGCAGGGAGGGAGAATACACTCATAGAAAATACGATAAGCGGCAATACCGGTAGTATGAATAAACGAATCCACATACGCTGACTATGCATCTTCCTTTCTTTCGGGAATCATCGGTTCGGGGATAAAAAAGGGAGGTGTGAGCCATACGTTATACGTATTCGAGAGCGAGTCGGCTATTTCCTTTGCGTATATTTCATCCTGATACAGTCCGAAAACACTCGATCCGCTTCCCGAAAGAAGAGCAAAATCCGCTCCGGCTTTCAATAAGGCTTCTTTCACCCGCATAATGACCGGGTATTCCTGAAATATAACAGGCTCAAAATCGTTGCGAAGTGCATTCACCCACGTACGCGGCTGTAATAGATTATCCTTCACGAGTGACTTGATATTAACATGCTTAGCGCTGCGGTTTGGCGTGCTTGATTGGTACGCCCATTTTGTGTCTATATGAATACCGGGATACACAAGGACAATCCAATACGGAAGTTCGAGGCGGAAATAGTCAAGTATCTCACCTCTGCCGGTTGCATACGCGCTTCCCGGATGCAGAAAGTAAGGGACATCGGAGCCGATCCGCGATGCGATGACACCTAACGCGTGATCGCTAAGCGGGTAACCGTAAAACATATTACAAGCCAGGAGTACCGCCGCGGCATCCGAGCTACCGCCGCCGAGTCCGGCGCCGATCGGGATTTTTTTCTCAATACTGATCGACAATTCAGGCCGGTGATCTGTTTCTGAATAAAAAAGATTAGCTGCTTTATGACAAAGATTGTTTTCACCGGTGGGAATTTCGGGATGAGTGCAATGAATCGCAATCCCTTCGGAAGTTGACCGCTCCACGGTCACCGTATCGTAAAGGTTTACACGATGAAATACAGTCTCAATATCGTGATATCCATCCGCTCTTTTCCTCAATATATGTAAACCGAGATTGATCTTCGCATATGCCTGTAATGTAATCGTTGTCGGCTGCTGCATCTAAATCCTTCGTTTTTTTTAAAAAAAATCCGGGCAATCCCTGCCTGCGGCAGGCAGGCGTGGCTGTTTTAAAATTTTTACATAAACTTATGCATAATATAAAAAAACATACGGTAAAATCATACTTGACATATAAGTGTCATTTATTTATCTTTATTAAGACTTAATTGTCCTAATATCCTTGCCGTTGTGAAAATTTAATGGAGAAATCTATATGACCCCACTGCGTGTATCCGTATATGTTATGAGTATTCTGGCTTCATTCCTTTTATTATTAATAGGATGCGGACCAGCTGAAGAGCCGCCGGAACCATTAACTAAGGATGAAACGGATCCGGCACGTTTTGGTGAGTTTTATCCTTTTCAATACGAGACATTTATGCGGACAAAGGAGATGGAGGAGACGAAATACAGCGGTTCGTATAACTATTCGTACGTCGACCGGTATCCGAAACTTGTCAGGCTATTTGGGGGTACCGGATATGGTCTCGATTACAAACGGGCGCGTGGTCATTACTGGGCTATGAGAGATATGTTAGCCATAGAACGGTCTCCGAAATTTGTTACCTGCTTTACGTGTAAATCTGCCGATGCTCCCCGGCTCATGGAAGAAATGGGAGATGCCTATTACACAACGCCCATGGAAGAATTCCTTGATGTCCGGGCGGAAATTGAGAGACATGATGAACATCCGTATATGGGAGTAAAGCACGCTTCAATATCGTGCAGCGATTGCCATCATCCCGAAACAATGGATTTAAGAATTACGCGTCCTGCATTAAAAGAAGCACTTGAACGCCGCGGTACTCCCGTTGCAGAACTAACCCGCAATGATATGCGGTCGATGGTGTGTGCGCAGTGCCATGTGGAGTATTACTTCCATCCCGATCCGGATAACCGAAAAGTTATCTTCCCATGGGATGAAGGATTCGATCCCGCAGATATGGAACGCTATTGGAATTACCGCTTCACCGATATGGAGCGATTTGCCAGAACCGGTTTCTACGATTATCGTCATCCGCAGGTCGATGTACCTTTGCGTATTATTCAGCATCCTGAGTTTGAAATGTTTCAGGGAGGTACACATCAGGTAAATAATGTGAGTTGCGCGGATTGCCACATGCCTGTTGTTGAAGTGGGTGGAAGGAGAGAGATTTCACATCATATTACGAGTCCGTTAAAGTATATCGAAGAGACCTGTCAGCAATGTCACAATCAAACCGCCGATTGGCTCGAGGAAAGAGTATATGCGGCACAGGAACGAACATTGCGGATGCGCAGCCGCGCAGAAGAAGCAATGCTTGCAGCGCTTGATGTACTGGAAGCTGCAAAAAATACCCGCGGTGTGGATCAGGATTTATTATTCGAAGCACGCCGATCCTATACGAGCGCTCATCTTCGCTGGCAATATGTAAAGGCGGAAAACAGCATCGGTTGGCATAATCCGCAAAAAGCACTTGAAGCACTTGGTGAATCGATCGATTTTGCACATCAGGCACGCGATAAAGCCCGGCAGGCGATGGGTGCAAGGACATTCGGTGTTGCAGAAGGGGGTGCAGAGCGATGAGAGTGCGTGACGTAATAATGAGCGGAGTACTCTTGCTGTTTTTCAGTACAATTGCAAATGCGGATCGTCCATTATCCGAGATCGGTCACCCGGCGGCGGGAACAACATTTACCGATTTGGTACGCATCGCGACTATCCTTGCGGCGTTTGCTTCAATTGTGTTGATCATATATCTGCAGTTTTTCCGGCGGCAGCAGGAGATCGATACCGGAAGAAAGTGGCTGTATTTTATTGCACTATTCATGCTCCCCGCATTTGTAATGTTCGGCGGAACGTATTTTTCACTTGAAGAGTTTAAAAATGTTGATTCCTGTATGGACTGCCACCAAATGCACCCGTTCGGTGCCGATATGATGTTGAACAGGGAATCGAACACGCTTGCCGCGAAGCATTTCCGCAATAACTGGGTCAACGATCATCAGTGTTACAGTTGCCATACCGGTTATGGTGTCGCAGGGACTATTCAGTCGAAAATGGACGGACTGCGGCATTTGTACGGCCGGGTAACCGGTATCTATGATAGACCGATACGATTTCGCGGTAATTTCCCAAATGCAAATTGTCTCACCTGTCACATCGGAGGCGAGAAATATGAAAAGGTGCAGATCCACCGTACCCTGCACGAAAGGATTCTCGAAGATAAAATATCCTGCATGCGTTGTCACGGGAATGTACACCCATCGATGCAGCACCGTTATTATCCCGTTGTAACATTCAGAGGAGGGGAATAGTTATGCAATATCTCCTTACATTTGCGAAAAGTTTTATCATTCTGGGGTTACTGCTGGCATTTTTTGCCGTACTCTTCACCGGTCCCGGCTCGCTGACGCTGTTTCTCTCATTCGGACAAATCTTTATTCTTATTGGGATCGTCCTCTACCTCGGTGTCGTTATCCGCGACATGAAAGACAGGCGGGTGTTGTAATATCGGTGCGGGTGGCTTTACGTTTTACTATGGGAAAGGATATTTGTATCTTTCAGATGATCCGGGTGTTTGTATGAACTGCCATGTAATTGTAAATCGCGGCGGCGGTCAACTTTGCACCGGTTGTCATTAAAGTGCCGGACATCCGATGTAGTACATATACACGAGAGTCGCAAAATAAATATTCTCCGATTTATATAACCTAAAGCATATGCCATGGTTATATAAACGATGAGTTTATGAACTCCTCCGGTCGGCAAAGTACGACCGGAGAACGGCAGTACCGGAAACGCTGCTGCCACCCGGCTTGGAAAGGAGAAAAAAGAATCATACCTGGGTATAAACCCTATCCTGATAAAGCCGGGATAGGGTTTTTTTTATGAGATGTCATGCGAAATAGTGCGATGACATGTGCGGTTGGGATTTTCGCATGCAGGCACAAAAAGTAGAACTTTTAAAATATCGTATTCATCCAAACCGGCGAAAAGTATTTCGCCGGTACAAAATAACATTAGGAGCATACCATGGAAGACCTTCCAAGACTCTTTAAAAAATTCAAAGAGGAAAACCCGGAAATTACCGAAGCATACGAGAAGCTCGGTAGCATCGTACATAATGCCGGACCGTTGGACGGTAAGACCCGTGCGCTGATTAAAATTGCACTCTCGACGGGCGCCGGTCTCGAAGGAGCAGTGCATGCGCATGTACGCAGAGCGCTCGCGGCCGGGGTTACCAAAGAGGAAATTCTCCACGCGGTATTCCTCGCACTCCCGACGCTTGGCTGGCCCCGTATGCACGCGGCATGGACGTGGGCAAAAGATATTATAGATGAACAATGATCGACCGGCATTATGACATAGCGGGGATGGTGCTTGCCGGAGGTAAAAGCACTCGTATGAAACGAAACAAAGCTTTGTTGAATGTCGAGGGAGTTTCATTCGTAGAACGCATTGTTGAAACACTCGAACAACGATTTTCCCGCATCTGCATCAGTGCAAACTGTCCCGATGAATACGCTTTTTTGAAATATCCCGTAGTACCGGATGTATTTGAGGACAGCGGACCATTGGCCGGTATTCATGCCGTTATGAAATCGGAGCAGGCAGAATATCTCTTTGTCGTTACATGCGATATACCGTTTATTAATACGGATGTCATCGATACGATTATCGACCAAAGAGAACCGGATAAAATCCTGATTGCAGACGATGATTTGCGTTTGCACTATCTGGTCGGTCTGTATCCACGGGTATTTTTGAAGGATCTCGAAAAGTTTCTTGAGCGGGATGGGCGACAGGTCGGAGTCTTTATAAATAGTGTGAACCACAGAACGGTGGATGTGTCGGCTTTTTCTTATGCACTCAAAAACATTAATACCTCCGAAGAGTATAAAAAGGAAATCGGAACATGAATGCCAATAGCCGGAGCGACGTCTGGTTGAAAGCTGCAGTTATCGGAAGCGTGTGGGGTGCGTCGGAGATCGTACTCGGGAGTTTCCTGCATAATCTGCGGATCCCCTTCAGCGGAAATCTGCTCGCCGGCATCGGTATTATCATCATGATCGCAGGACATCGGATCTGGCCGGAGAAAGGGTTGTTCTGGAGGGCGGGATTGATTTGCGTCGCAATGAAAACGCTCTCGCCGAGTCCGTTTATTTTCGGGCCCATGGTTGCAATCTTTATGCAATCGGTATTGATGCAGACAGGTGTGATGTTGGGTGGAAAAAGGACTACCGGATATCTTATCGGCGGCGGTCTTGCGATGGCCTGGAACCTGGTCCATAGAATAATTACCGCTGTAATCGTGTACGGTATGTCGATCGTTGAGCTTTATCAGAGTCTCGTGGATTATCTTTATACCAATATCGCTTTACCTGTTTCGGGTTATTGGACCCCGATTGCAGCACTGTTCGGTTTGTTTTTTATCGGCGGGATAGCGGCTGCCATCGCCGGCATCTTCATTTCGCGCAAGGCAGCAGCGGGAAAGAGCCGTTTATCATCTAAGTTTTCCGATATACTTCCGGAACAGTACGGATCAATAGAACGCAGACAACATGGATTTTCCATATACCGGCTGGCGGGTATTATGATATTACTTTTTGGCGGATTGTATGTGTTGTACGCATATCCGATATATATTTCAAGTATATATGTCGCGGGTTTTATAGCCGTCATTACAATCTACGACAAACGTTTGATACGCCGGTTCGTGTATAAACCGGGTTTCTGGGTGGGATTCGTGCTGATAACCACGTTGACCGGTCTTTTCCTCGGGGGAGGGCAGGGAAATCCCTCGTTTACCATCGATGGATTAATGATCGGTATCGAAATGAACCTTCGCGCGGTAGTCGTGATCGCGGGATTCGGTGCGGTAAGTGTTCAATTAAGAAATCCTGTTTTAATAAGCTGGTTCGAAAACAAACGAATGAGGCATCTATTCTCCGCAATCCGCATATCGTTTCAGACTATACCGTATATCATTGCGATGATCCCCAAAGGCAGAGCATGGAAAAATCCCGTAACCGTTTTATCGGGGATGATCGGACAAATGGACGGTTACCTCGAGATGATGAAAAAGGAGGAGCGGAAACGAAATACGGTTTTTATAATAACCGGTAAGAGAGGCACGGGTAAGACGACTACCTTGGGAAAAATAGTCGGGAGGCTCCATACCGGGGGATACAAAGTGGCCGGTATTATGCAACCTGAATATGTATCTGGCGGAAAACGTGCGGGTTATTATGTCGAGAATGCGGCAAGCGGCGACCGGATGCTGCTGTGTCTGCGTAATGAGTCGTCCGTATACAGATCGCCGGTACAATTCTCGTTCTATGACGAAGCCACTGCCTTCGGGAAATCGGCACTGTCGGTAGCCAATAGTAACGGTGCCGACATCGTTGTCATCGACGAGATCGGCCCTCTCGAACTCGATGAGAAAGGGTGGGCAGATGCGATCGGTACGCTCCGCAGTCAGCGTATCGGTACAATGATATGGACAGTTCGTGAGAAATTGATCGACGACATTGTGAAGAAATGGAATGTGGATGATTATGTTGTTTTCGATATAAATTACACGGATGCGGATACAATTGCAAGACGAATTGAAGAAGTACTGAGTGCTTAATCTGATCTAAAAAACATTGTAACCTGAAAGTGATTGAAAACAAATTATATCACAAAAGCATACTCAACGCAATAAAAAACACTCCCTGCGCAATGAAATAATGTATAGCCACCGGGGTATAAAATGCGATCCGGAATTCCTTCAGCGCAAACGCCGCTGCAAAGCTGATAACGAACCACGCTGCATAGTTTTGCAACGGAACATATCCCGTGTCCCATGTCCAGTATCCTAAATCTATGGCGACCGGTTCGAGAAAGAAATCAAATAGCACCGCGATGAATCCTGTAATAAGTGCAAAGAGAACGGGCCGGGTTATATAACGGTGTATGATACATGCAGCGCCCAGGATGACGAACACCCAGTTATAGCCGATGATCAGCGGAACGCCGAACAATGACGGAGCAAGTACCTCACCGTATTCGTATGCGCCGAAAATCAATCCGGTATGTACCCCGACCGCCTCGAGGGTAAACGTTATGACATAAGTCACCGCCGCCCAGAACAGGACCGGTAATCCGTTCTTCTTTACGGCATGATATAAAACAAACGTTCCCATCATAAATAACGTATATGTTGTAAGCGTTATCATAATATCGAACGTGTAGGTATTGAGGTGTCCAACTATACCGACGAAAAATATTATATAGATGAAGATATATTTTGCGTATCTGTTTATAAACGTCTTCCTTTCCATACGATCTGCCTTTTTGAATATGCTTCAACGGACCTGATACCGATTATTACCATGATCATCATATGAACCGGATGCAACAGGATGTTGTACAATACAGGTTGTTGTGAAACGATGGATATACATAATCTGTTTAGTATGATAAAAATAACCGGGTAGATGAAAAAGCCGTATTCAACGATCGCGATAAAAGGCCCCAGAAATACTGCGGCTAAAACAATCAACATCGAGATAAACATGCTCTTTGATGTATTGAATCCCGCGTAAAAATTCTTTGTAAATCCTCTCACCGAATCTCCCGCGTCGGTGTACATCCTGCACGAAACAAGGTCACCTCCCAGGAGTGTCATGACCCGCTTCCCGTTTCGTTTGAGTGTGCGGGCAATTTCCATATCTTCAACAACTTTGTCTCTCACCGTTTCGTGACCGCCGATCGTATCATAGATATCTTTTCGGATCATGATGAATTGTCCGTTTGCGGCAACGAATTTCGGATTCGGTGAATCGGCAACCAGCCGAAGCGGCAGGAATGCCAGCAGCAGCCAGTTCATCAGCGGTACCACCAGACGCTCCCCGAAGGATTTCATAATCTGTGTGGAAAATAAAGAGAGCATCGACAACCGGTCATTTTGCATGTGTGCAACTGCCGACGATACCGCTTCGGGAGCAAGCTGGACATCCGCATCGACAAAGAGCAGTAACTCACCTTTTGCATGCAGCGAGAGTTGATGGCACGCCCAGTTCTTACCCACCCAACCGGCCGGGAGTTCTTTCCCGCTGACTACACGGAGACGCCGCTCAATATGCGTGATGGAATCTGCTATCTTACGCGTCCGGTCTTCGGAACGATCGTCGAGCACGATGATTTCCAGATTGCGGTAGCTCTGCTGCATAACGGTATAGAGCATTCGATCGATTATCTTCTCTTCATTGCGGGCCGGTATGAGAACCGATACAAGCGGCTTTGTGTCGATCGTGTTCCGCGGACGGTATCGGAGCACCGGCCGGGTGATAAGATTGTACAGCGATACCATTGCCGTGATGAAAGAGAATAGAAGTGTAATTGTGAAATATATGTAGATCATGTTTTGTAACTTTTATCCGATCTGCGATCGGAAGTATGACAATCTATAACTCATCCCTATATCCTTTTCTTCTTCAGCGCGCACTATTGAAACAAATCCGTTATGTATTCTCTCTCTCTGCTCGCTTCATCAAGATTACTGATGTTTTCACCAAACGCATGAATGAATATTTCAAAATTGTTACCGATCTGCTCACCCTGCAGCGGTGGTGCAAAGCGCACGAAGATATCCGGTTTCGGTTCGTTCCCGTGTTGAATCTTAAATGCTGCCGGCACGACTAGTACCTTTTGTTGTACGCCCTTCAGAACTTTTTTAAGCCCCGGTT
>Ga0209498_1002259_pt1 | contig 11701 bp, 12 predicted proteins | sample WalLakDeSediment_FD_184131 | JGI IMG/M metagenome (GOLD analysis project Ga0209498, IMG submission 184131) | Lake sediment microbial communities from Walker lake, Nevada to study Microbial Dark Matter (Phase II) - Walker Lake 11/02/13 Deep... | ecosystem: Environmental > Aquatic > Freshwater >...
CGTTGATGCTGTTGTAGTGCATCTTCACACGTTCGGCCTCGGGGTCATCGTCCGGTATGGATGTGATGTGCGGGTTATTCTCCCATATCTCCGGGCATGGGGTCCTCACATCGGTCAGGTACTCCCCAGGGAAATTGTGGTGCAGGTCCCGTACTGCGATGGTCAGTTGCAATATATCCCCCGGACTTTGGCCGTTCTCCAGTATCAGTTTCCGTGGCATTACTTGCCCCGCACAAAGAGAAACGAATGGATGTCTACCCGTGGCGGGCACTCGTTCCTGTTATGGTCTTTCAGCCTAAACCCAAATGCTGCAAATGTTTCGGTCAATTCTTCTTCGTCCGGCAACCAGACATGCTCGTGAGGTTTCCAGTGTTTCCATGTCTCCAGCGGCTCCCCCTCCGGCTTAATCGGTATGGTCAGGGCCACCGCGTCGGTCATCTCAAACAGACGCACATATTCATGGTGAGGTAGATGCTCCAGACTGTCCCAGAAGGTGATTAAGTCGTATTTCTTGCGTATGATTCCGGTCTGAGGCACAGGCATGATGTCGTAGGTGTCGCATTCAACCTTGGGGGGTGCAAATGCCCTAAACCATCCCACGCCGGACCCGTAGTCTAGGACCGTGCGAGGCTGTATCTGTGAGACAAACCTCCACCGGATGAGGCAGATACCCTCTGCCGTCTGGCTGTACTGCCGCAGCATGTTGTCGTAATAGGCCAGGCCATATTCCATCATGCTTTTTCCTTAGTGCGCTTCTTCCCTATCCGTAGCCTTGCGTCCTTCAGCCGTTGTGGGTTTTTCCACGGGTTACGGTATCGCCAGACCGATTCCCGAAACTCGTTCAGGGTCGGCCGTGTGGGCATATACCCGGCAATCTCGGTAAAGGGCAGCTCAGCCTGGTTATTGAATGCACGCGCCTTGGCTTCCGTACTGACCAGACCCCTAGCCTCGATGTCGTCATAAATCTGCTTGCCCAAGGCCCACAGCTTGGGTCCGTACCGCAGCACCATGCGGATGGCAAAGACGGCCAACTGAATCCATTTCATCATGGCGATTCCTCCAGAAACTTGCGTTCTGCTGCAAACGCCTCCTTTTCGTACCCGGTTGTTTTCATTTTCGTATAGGAAAACCCGGACCGTATCCACTGCCACGCATACCGGACACGGAATCGGTGTAGGCCATCATCCCGCATCTGCGCCACATGCACCAGCTCATGCCAGTATTTAGAGTGTTGCACCCGTTCCGGCAGGCCGAAAAACGCAGGTCGCAGTAGCACGGACTTGGTGTCTCGTGCATGGGCAACGACTCCGGCACCAAGCACCCACCCTATCGGGTCGCCGGACTCGATAAGATACCAGCGCACGCTGTTGACCAGCTCCCTGTGGTCCTGTCCTCGCAGGGTCCACCCGTAGTCGCGCAGAGCATTTATGACATCAACGTGCGGGATGTATCGTTTCATTTTCGTACCTCCACCAGCTCAATGTGCGGTAGGTCCTTGAATTGGCCGGGTAGGTTGAGTGAGCCTTTCCAGGCTCCTCCCCAGCGCATCTTGTGTCCTCTGGCATGACCGATGCCAAGGACCAAGCCTGCAATCACGAAAAAGAGCCTGTCGTCGTCCCACACGGCCCCCTTGCCCCGTACATAGGGGAAGACATCCACGGCCTCAGAAGGTGCCTTGTTGTGCTTGCTATGGGGGTATTCGAGCTGGCTCATGCCCGCAGCGTGCAGGACGGTCTGCTCTTCCCGCCCTCGATACCCGCAGGAGATGCCAAAGTCCACCGGGCTAATCTCCAAAGCCAGAGAACATGCCTCTATCAGTGCCGGATGTGCCGAGCGCAGATGCGTAGCTGACCGCGTACTGAATCGCCACATAACGCACCTCCTGTCTACTACAGGGCCACAATCAGGTTGCACACGAGCAATATGCAGGCCACGACCAGGCCGCCTAGTATTACGTTGATGCGTGCAAAGATGCTGTCCATGCGCTCATGTACCTTTTCCACAGCACGGGTCTGCTTGTGGTTGTTTGTCTCTAGCCGATCGACTCGCGCAGTCATACCAGAGTGCTCTCTGCATACGCCGTTCATTTCCATAGTCTCACCCCTCTATGCCGCCGATTAGCGCTGCCCGGTCATACAATGCACGGTCCTGCCCGGTGTCTCTAGCCTTGGTAAAGGCTCGCTCCATTTGTTTTACATCTTCCGTGCCTGTGATGCGTACCTGCACACTCTCCACCCAGCAGACTATCTCCAGACCCCCGCTTGTAGCCAACCAGACCAAGCGGGTCCACTGCGCCCTCAAGTCCTCGAAAGAATCTGCGTTAAGTGTCAATCGCACAGGCATTTGCTCTATATCTCCGTAGCTCCGTAATCCTTATGGAAATATGCGTCATGGCAGTATTCCACGCAGGAGAGTTTAAATGTAAGCTCCTGACTGCGGTCTGCCTCCAAAATTCTGTACTCTGTGGCGTATGCGCCCGCATGTCCTACCAGGCCCTTGTGTATGACTGCATACACGTCATGCAAGGGACTTGGGGTCAGAGATACGTTGTTGAATTCAACATAGGTGCCGGATGCGGCGTCCGCCACATGCACCAGAATAATAGTGCCTGTAGATGACGCTGTAGCCGTAAAATAAAGGTCATGTCGTACCCAACTTGCGGTAGCAGTCCTTATTAGCCAGACCGGCCGAGATGCACCTTCGTGGTAGAAATGCACCCGGTATTGGTCGCCTGTTCCTGCCCGCACTTCGTAAGATAGTCTGTACTGTTTCCCTTTTGTAACACCGACGCCGGTTTTCCTTGCGAATGGGTCTGCCGTCCCATTCTCCAGCACTCGCAAACAATTTCCACCGGCTCCGTCTGCTTGGCTGGACAGCACGGCCGCATGTTGTGCAGACCACCCTGTCGTCACATTCTGGTTATTGTCCGGGTCTGTGCAGGTGGCCGTAGGTGCCATCTGTACATTTGCCCTAAACGTCCCCGTGGTCTTCTTCAACATCGTCCCGGCTCGTACCGAATGACTTAGGATGGATACGTTACGGACTCCCCATCTGTAGTTTTCCGCATCGTCCCGGTTATACTTATTGGCAAATTGCAGGTAGTTAATCCCGGAGTCGTTTACCTGCGCGTCCGGTAGGGTGAAGGTTTCCGCAGGCCCCCACTCTTCGTTTGCGGTTGTAGCCGCATTCGCAACGAAATTGCCGTTGATAAGCACTTCTACTTCATCGTTATGGTCCACATCGAAAAATTCTACGGTAATCACTACATCGCCGGGAACTCCCTCAAAAACATAGTTGACGTAGGTTTTATGTGCATTGTCATGCCCTGCCCCAGCCCCGTTGCCATACGCCCGCATATCCGGCAACGGATGATACAGTTGTGGAGCCGGGTTTATGTCCAGTTCCACCTCTACATCTTCCGTGTAGATGGTGTCCGTAGACGAATCACGATATACCAGTTGCAGATAATTACCCCACGGAGTCATTTTGGTTGTGGCCCCAGACGGGTCTGAGCAGTCCCTATCTATCAGTACCCGGTCGTCGCTTGCATCCACAATACGACCGCCGATGCTGTACGGGGTGTCCGGTATGACCTTAGCAATGTCCCCAGGTAATACGCTTACCGCATCCACACCGGCACTGAATACGCATTGACTGTTTGGGAATGTGGTCAACTGATAGCTCAGGATAGCCAACCGTTTGGCTTCGTCCTGTTTCGTAATGCCCACAATGAACTCTTCCACAACCCGTAACGGCTCCAGGGTGGTCTCATACGCAGGTCCCTTGTGCAGATATTCCTTGCGGTTGTATTCTCTCTCTTCGTCCAAGTACCAAATCTTATATCCGTGCGGGTGCTGGTCTCCCCGAAGGTCCTTACGGACGTAGGACCCTACAATCATATTCCCGGCTGTAAACAGGTGTGATGCAGAGCCGGTCTTCTCCAGGGCTGCATAACGGACACCGCCTATCTTGGTTATGCGTGCTCGTCCCACACGACCTATCATGGCTACGGCTTCGTCCACGTCCATACGACTGTCCAGCATACCGTTCCACCGTGCTCTCTTTTCAGACCCTACGGCCCCTTCCGTATGTGTAGCCCACGCATCCCAGGAAGTCTCGTTTATAGATGCAATCGGCAGACTGCGCCCCCATCGTGTGTTGGTAAGTACATCCAGAGCAAACCAAGCTGGGACGCTGGTATCACGGGCTGCAGTCCCGGTCGGCCAGGTAGGTAGTGTCTGTGTGCCACGGTCTGCCAGTACGGATACCGGACCTATTTGATTGAGTCGTGGACCTGTACCCAGAAACGGAAACCGTAGTGCAAAAAGTGCCGTGTGTGGGTGCCGTAACCCGCAGTAAAGCATTTCATCCATCGTGGTTAGGATGCTGTATCGACTTACTCCCGGATAATCGAAGGTCAGGCGATGAAATTGAAACTCGTATTTGCTCTTGTTTCTGTAGGTGGCCTTCCCGGCTGTTACGGGGCTGGTCCCGGCCGGTACTGCGTCCACATCCGCAGTCACGGAACTTGTGCTCCCTGTAATCTGTTCGTTCTCTACAAACAACAACACGTCCACATCCGTTGCGAGTTTTCGCCATCCTACATAGAGCACCCCCGTATAACTGCCCAAGTCATAATCGTAACAGACCCGGCCGGTAGCACCGGACGTGCCGCCTGTAATGGTCTCGCCTAACGCAAACAACCCGGCTCCGCTCCTGTTATCGTACCGGATACACAGAAACTCCCAGGTGGTCTGTCGTTTGAGTACGGACTGCATAGAACCGCCGAACCGAAGTTCGGGGTGTGAATAACTCCACCCGGACGTGTCGTTTCCATACATCCCGCCCCATTCTCCCGCAGGCCACACCACATCCCGGAAATATGCCCGCAGTCCCAAGTAAGTACCGCCGCTGCCGCTGTAGATACCGCTTGGGAAACTGAACGTCAAAACAACCGCTTCACATTCTCCTTTAGTCCGAAACGCAGGGATGCTCCAGTATTTACTGATGGCAGCCGTAGGTGCTGTAAAGGCGTGCGTATACAAAGCCTTTCCATTCACAAACCGGAAATCATCCATGTGCCCAAACCAGTTGGTCATGTCCTGCGTAGACACGGAGGCGCAATAATACGCCAACCCAATCATAAAATCCGGGGTGCCGCTTGCAGTGGTAATATGAGCAGATACCCCTTGAAAACCGTAGTCTGTTATGTCCGCGCCGTTCCAGTATATCCTTACCCGTGGCCCATAGCGCACCACCGCCAGGTGATACCATGTGGCATTAGACCCTGTGAACCATGTGCTGCACGCCCACAGGGTGCTGCTTGCGCCACCAGCACCGTCTCGCAACTCTATTCTCCATGTGCTGGCTGTAGAGGCATCTGTAGCCAGTCCTATAGCCCATCCATAAGTGTTTTCTGATACGTTATGATGTTTGCAGATGGTGTACCACTTCCAGGTAGCGGCGGTATCCATGTGCAACCACACGTCCATTGTGAAATCGTGATACCCAATGCTGAACTCTCCGGCCGCATACGCTACGGAAATATAGTCCCCAGCATTACCTGGGAACTTGGCACTTGCCGCCCCGAATTTTTTGGTAACGGTATCGTCTTCCACGTTCCCATGTGTGGTTACAAATTTCTTTGTAGTGCCTGGCGCCAATGCCTGATTATCGAATTGGCTGTCTCCTGCATTGTCGTCATCGAAATGACAAACAATACGGACCGGCTCTACCATCTCTATATTAACATCATGTACCTGATGAATCTCCTGAAACCATGTGGTAATGGTCTGTGTTTTTGTCCCGGTCCGCTCTTCCCATTCCCCGTCGGTCTCCAACAGTTTCAGGTCTTCCGTTACCCATATATGGTTTTCGTCCTGGTCATACACCACTTCACTTACTTCACCTTCACAAACCGCAAACAGTGCATGAGCCACGTCTTGCTGTGCGGTAGACCGCAGATAGGCATTGATAAGCTGCAATCCCACACGGCACTTCCCGCCCAATATCGGGATAGGCAACCCAGGGGCTACGCTGTCTATCATGCCTCCCCATGCGTAGGTAAGTGATTCGCTTTGGTCTTCACTGGACACATGCGAAATCTGCGGTACCTGTACTTTAGGGGTAGGCAGTAGATTGGGAATGACGGTCGGTTGCCGTGGCTTACGGCTGAACATGCGGCCCAGGAAACTGCTGCCCGCACTCATTCCAATTCCAACCGGAATCATCCACCACGCCATTATTCAAACTCCTCACCGGGTATGCCCGGAAATCCACCGAAATTGATTTCGTTTCCTCTTGTTACACATTCCGGTAATGTGCGCCCGCATGTTGTGTAACTGCTTGCATCCTGGCACGTTAAGGTGCTTTTGTACTGAAACGGACATCGTAACTGATGATAGGTACGTCTAGGGAATCCCTGAAACGCAGCCTCCTCAGTGATAAGGGACCATTCGTTCATGCCTCCTACACCTGCGGCATGGTCTGCGATGATGTACTCTTCCGTAATGGCTGCGTTGGCCGTAGCATTATCGCTGCGGATGTATCGAAGCGTTATCTTCTCGCCTCGCAGTCCGTTACACCTATGCAGGTCTAAGGTAAGGCCGTCTGTTGCGTCCGTATCGTCTATCCGTATGACTACTTCGGCTTCTCCGCCTTGCCCGGATTGTCCGGCAGTTTCCAGGTCGATAGCTCTGCGTGTCCAAGTGGTAGCCGCAGCCGTGGACCACGATACAGTCTCTAGACTCCTGGCGTACCTGTACGAGTAGTCCGTAGAGCCAATAGCCCCATCCACTACACCACTACCGATAGTAGACCAGTTGTCCGTGATGGTTTCGTTGTCCTGAAACTCGCCTCGTACATCGTACAGGGTCAGAGTTCCGGCTGTAGCACCCGCACTTGCACTATCGTCCAGGATGCGAGCCCTCGCCCCGGAATCTTCGCCGGTTATGCGGGAGCCGATGTTAAAGTTTGCTGTAGAGCCGTCGTAGGAGAGGAGTTTTTTGCCGGTGATGGATATTTCGGCTAGGAGGGTCCAGCTTTTGGTGTCTGCAAGGCGATTCTTGCCGACAATTTCAGCGGTGGATAGGCTGCGGGGCACATCACACCTCCTCTAAGTCGAACACTACCCGAAAGAGTTGTGCATCAACCAAGCTCCAATCAATCGAGTCTTCTCGAAACCGTACCGTGTACGCAGTACCAACAGCGGATTGGCTGTAGTCCGTCCAGGAGAATGTATCTGCACCACCCATACAGGTAGATACAAAATCCATGAATGTGTTGAAATGACTGCTGGGTAGGGCAGACCATCCACACCGAAACGTCCTGCGACCCCTGGTGTGTCGCGGTCGTGTGCCTACATATCCGGCCTCAAACGGGGTCCGTATAGTGTTATGCACACTTTCGCCGGTATACCCCACGGAGTAGTTTAAGTACGGCAAAGACGTGGCCCATGTAGCCATTGTCTAGTATCCTCGCAGCATAGCCCTGTAGGCCGGGTCTGTACGCACCGCAGTCAGGGTAATGGTTTTGATTACTTCCCTGAAATTATCCATGCTGAACTCTTCATGGGCCTCCACTTGTAGAGGGGTCTTGTTGATGACGTTGATGGTGATTTTCTGTCCTAACGGACTTCCTCCCGCACCACCACCGCCACCTACTACACCGCCGTCATGGTATTTCGGTAGCACCACCTCACCACGTTCGAGGATGGCAGGCACTTCGTTTGCTCTCAGGAATCCACCTTGGTGCATAGCCGTCAACACCCCTTTCGGCATCCATGCTCCCGGTCGGCCGATGTCGTATGCTCCACCCTCTGGGTGTCCGTAATGTACCCAGTCTGGATAAAGACCGCTCATGTATCCGGCCTGTGCTCCAGGCCCTTGCATGTACTTCATGGCTTCGTTGATAATCATGTCATAATACATGCGAGTGCCAAGCCCCTCTACATGCCCGAGATGCTCTCCCCACATATTAACACCGCCTTCCTTCATCGTAACCTTGCCAAGACTCTCCAATAGACGATGAATATCACGGGAAGTTTCGAGCTCCATGAATTTGCCTACGTCTGTGGTCAGATGCTCTGGGGTCATAGTGCCCCCCACACCCAGCCTGAAATAAAGCGCCTCCATCAACTCAGACAGAATAGCTCCCGCAGGCATGTCTGGTGCCATTCTGTCTAACACATTGCCACCCCCCGGCCTTGCAATAGACCCGGTTTCAAGAAAGCTGCTGATGTGCTTTCCGCGTATGTCAAAAGGTGTAGCCTCATAGCTCTGCATCAGTTTTTGTATTTCACCCACCGTAGATAGTTGGTCCATGCGTATGCCGGAGAGCAGACTTAAGACTGCCAAGGGCTCGGTCATACCACCAAACTTCTGATACATCTCCGGGGTTAGGGACCAATCCCCGCGCACATTCATGCCAAACGTCTCCATGAATTTGCCCAAGTCTGCGCCCATGCGAGGCATTTCCCACCGATTCCACTGTGGTGCTGCGGGCTCCATTATGCCCATCCCGGCCCAGGGGTCATACCCAAATTGTTCGTACATCTTCCGGGATGCTTCCGGCACATACCGTTCATGCACACGCAAGTTGATTGGCAGAAACTCCCACGGAATATCGGGTCCGGTAGGTGGAAAGTCAGGTGGATAATCAGGCGGTGGCATGGGTATATAAGGGCTTGGTCCAGGTGCTGGTCCAGGCCCAGGAGGAGGCAAAGGCCTAGGACCGGGTGCAGGCCGATAGCGCTGCTCCCATATTTTGTATGCGTCACTGCGTAGCACTTGCTCTGGGGTCAGAGCCATGCCGAACATGGGATTGAGCGGACTGCCTGTCCGGGGTGTCCATCCGGGTCCATAAGTCGCCCTGGGGTCCGCACCCCCGTGCATAGCCGCCATCATAGCGCTGGTGTATGTATGCCCACCCCAGCTAAACGGCCCGTATTTTACAGCACCGCCGGTATCAAAGCTGGGGATGGCCCCTGCCGCACCACCGACGTGCATACGGTTTAAGCCTTCCCAGAACTGCATGGGCATTTTGGAAACGGCATCCTTCTGTACCACGAACTCCCCGGCTTGTAATACTGCGGGCACTTCGTCGTGGGACAGACCGCCTCCATGAAACGGCAATAAGCCTTCAATAAATCCGCTCATGGCCCTGTGGGTCATAATGCGGGCCATATCTGCTATCATGCCCGTAATCAGGCTCGTGAATGCTTCCCCGACATTCTTGAAATTGGTAATGGCGTTACTTGTGAAATTTGCTATGGATGAACTCATGGTGCGGTTGGCATCTTCAGCCAGGGCCTCAAGGTTGTATTTGGTCTTCTCGAAATTCTCCTCAAGGTCCCCCATAGCCTCGGCTTGCTCTTGTGCCAGCTTCCCCATCATAAGTGAATACGCTTGATAGTATATGTCCGCAGGCACTCCGGCCTTCTCTGCGGCCTTTACGGCATCTTCTAGCCATCGTTGCAATTCCTGCTTCTTGAGTTCATACACCCCGAGGGTCAACTCGGTGATGGTGTCCTTCGCCTCACGTTCCAGTTGTATGATCTGCTCCTGTGCCCGCTTGAACTCTTCAACGGCCGCGTCCATCGTTGTGTCTTTACCCGTATATTTAACAGGGTATCTGTCTATCGGCTCTGGGGGTGGCGGTGGTTCCGGCGGTAGCTGCGGAGGTTTCTTTATGTCTTCCTGTAACTGTTTCCATGCACCACGAGGACCGTACAGCGGACCGCCCACAGGCAATCCCCCGGCGTGCATTTCCCTAACGGCTCGCAGATAGTCCAGGATACCCGCATAAGACTGCTTGGGAATGTCTGCTTGCTCACGCAGCCTCTTTACGGCTGCTACCATTTCTGTTAGTTTTTCAACTACGTTTGTTATGGTGGGTGCCAGGTCTTCGGCAAGGTCTCGCTTCAGGCCGCCGATGGCTGTTTGCAAGTCGGTCAGAGCATTCTGTGCGCGTTCGCTCTCTGCACCAAACTCGGTAGATACCGCACCACCCAGCTCTCGGAATCTTTCTGTCAGTTCCTTGATACCCGCTTCACCTTCAAGGAACATCGGCATCAAGGTTGCCCAGTTCCTACCGAAAATACGACTGGCTACTGCTGCACGTTCCGTGGTGGTCGGTAGTTTTTGTATAACCCCGGCAAGTCGTGCAAAGATTTCTTCCGGCTTTTGTCTGGCAAGCGAGGCAATATCTATGTTGTACGCCTCCAGTACCTTCTTTGCTTCCCCAATGCCTTGTGCGGCATCTCCTACGTTCTTGAGCATCAAACGCAGGCCGGTGTTCATCTGCTCTACGCTGGCACCGCTTCGCTTGGCAACGTACTGAAGGGTGCTCAGAGATTCGGTGGTGACACCAAGGGCTTTTCCCATCTTTGCCAGGGAATCGCCGTATTTCGTGGTTTCTGTGTATAGTTGCCGGAACTCGTTTGTCAGTCTGCGGGTAATCATCGCGGCACCGGCCACGGTAACAAACTTCATCCAATGCTTTGACAGTCCTTCCACGGCTCGATTGACAGGACCGAGGGCTCGCTCAATGTCCTTGCCTGTCCTAGCGTAGATATTCTTGACCTGTGTAACCTCACGCTGAATGCGCGCAAGGTTGGTCTCAATTTCTACGAGTAGGCTTCCTACCTTTTTGCGTGCCAAGTCTTTTCGCTCCCTTAGTGCCGCTTATGACCGCCTTGAATTTCTCGCTCAAGTCCTGTGATGACGGTTTTTGCTTTGCCTCCCGCTCCTCCTGCTCCAACGTGAAAAACGCCATCCACTCCGCTATTTCTCTGCTGTCCATTTCTACCAGCACCCGGCTTACCGACATGCCCAGTTCCCGAGCCAGCCGGAACACAAACAACCGCTCGGGATGGGCCTTCATTCCCCCTTGATGGTATCCATGCTTTCCTTGGTGGCCGCGTTCAGCTCGATGGCCGCCTCAAACACCCTGGTCAACGCCACTGCGCTTTTATCGCCTAGTTTGGCTAGGTCGTCGCTTGTAAAGAGGGGTTTGTTCTCGGCATCCACGGCACATACGGACACATACTGCTCGACGAAGTTGCCGGGCATCTTTCCTTTTGCGTCTGCAACCATGCCCTGATACTTCTGGCGTTCCCGTGCGGTCATGGTCCGTATGCGTACCGACCCGCCCCATTCCGGCACATCCACCTCAATATGCCTCAAATCATCCGCTGCTAGGATTTGCTCCCTAGTAAGCATAACCCCTCCCATGCTATGTGTGAGTGTGTTGTTACGCGTTTCTTACGGCCGTAGCCCAATCCACGGACCCGTCAATCTCGATGACTGCGTTTGCAGACACTTTGTTGTCCACTGCACCGCTGATACTGTACTGTAACGGATACCCGTTGAAAGCAGCATAGGACGGAAATGCAGACGACCCGCTAGCCACATCCGTAAGCTGAATGACGTATTTACCGCTGGTCCTGGCTGCACGGTCTGCGATAAGTCCAACCTGCCCGGTATCGGTGGCGTTGAAATTCAAAGACATGGACAACTGCCCTTCGTCCCGAATGCCTATCATCTTCTCCTTTGCCGTCGATTGCACATGGGTAATGTCGATGACTGCCGCCGCTCCCCCCGGTCCCGTAAAGTCCGTAATCTCCCCTATCAGCCCCATCGTGTATCCGGTAAGCTCTTTGCCCGCAGACCCCGTAGTCTCCCAGGTGCCGTGTATGGTCAGC
>Ga0209498_1002260_pt1 | contig 11698 bp, 8 predicted proteins | sample WalLakDeSediment_FD_184131 | JGI IMG/M metagenome (GOLD analysis project Ga0209498, IMG submission 184131) | Lake sediment microbial communities from Walker lake, Nevada to study Microbial Dark Matter (Phase II) - Walker Lake 11/02/13 Deep... | ecosystem: Environmental > Aquatic > Freshwater >...
CGGGCCAAATCCTGATCGATGGTCACGACATCACCCAGGTCACCCTTGATAGTCTGCAAAAAGCAATTGGGATTGCCTTCCAATCTGTTTTCCTTTTTGATGCGTCGATTGGTGAAAATATCGCCTATGGCAACCCCACTGCCGAACAAACTGAGATTGAAAATGCTGCCAAGATCGTCCAAATGCACGATTTTATTCAATCCCTTCCATTGGGTTATGTCACACCTGTTGGTGAGCGGGGTGTGCGCCTCTCAGGTGGACAAAAGCAGCGGATTGCCCTGGCAAGAGTTCTGTTGACAGACCCACAATTATTGATTTTAGACGAACCAACCTCCAGTGTGGATGCAGAGACGGAAACCAAAATGAAACAAGCCCTTGAGCGGGTGCGGGTTGGCCGAACAACCTTTATCATCGCCCATCGCTTATGGACGGTGCACCAAGCAGATCAAATTTTAGTCCTCGATAAAGGCAGAATTGTTGAACGGGCACACACCACCGCTGGACAATCTGCCCATGAGATTCTGATGGCAAAAAATGGGTTCTATACCCGGCTAAACCAAAACCAATTTCAACACATCAACCGGGAACAAGTCATAACCTCAGCAAAGGGAGAGCGATCATGAGCATCCGCGGTGGATTTATGACACGCATGCAGAGCAAACAAGAAGACTTCAGCCTTTCAGCAATCTCAAGGCAGAGTCTCGAGTTCATTTGGATGTACCTTAAAAGACACCTCGGCCGCATGGGGGTTGCTTTGTTGGCAACCTTGGCTGGGGCTGCGATTTCCCTGACATTACCTTACTTGGTTAAACTGATTGTAGATGACGCGATTGCCAATCAGGACATGACAGGATTAACCCTGCTGGCGCTGATTTACCTGGCATTGGTAGGCTTGCAATGGTTCGCCTTCTACTGGCAAGGATATCTCTCCAGTTGGGTTGGTCAGCACATCGTGGACAGCATGCGCCAAGACTTGTTTGCAAAAATTACAGACCAATCTCTGGGTTTCCACGAAAAACAGCAGGTTGGACAGATCACTGCGCGCATCACCCATGATATCAATGCCATTGCCAGTTTCATTTCGGATGGTGCCGTCAATTTGCTGGCTGATGTGGTTGTGGTACTCGGGATCATCATGATCATGGCCGTCATCAATGTGCGACTCACCCTTATCACTCTCATTTCCCTGCCGGTTGCTTTGTTGAGCATCCGCTACCTGGGGAATAAAATGCGCACAGCCTACTGGGAGGTGCAGCAAGCCCTCGCCGATGTGAATACCGGTATCGAACAGGGAATTGCCGGAATGCGTGTGGTCAAATCACTGGCACGTGAGTCTTTTACCATGGAGAAGTTTGAGCAACTCAGTATGCAAAACATGAAGGCCAACTTGAAGACCAGCTTACTGTTTGCAGCCGTCTTTCCAACCATGACCATCACCAATATGCTCGGTATTGCGCTGGTCCTCGGCTATGGCGGCACCCTGATCACGGAAGGCCAGATGACCGTTGGTGTGCTGATGGCATTCTTGGCCTATGTATATCGCCTTTTTGGACCCCTTCGAGATTTGGGCCTGGTATATGGCACCATCCAAGCTGCCGCTGCCTCAGTGGACCGTGTCCTCGAAATCATGCGCCAGGAAACTGAACTCCCTGAACCAAAATCCCCAATAACACCCCAAAAGGGTTTCAGAGGAGAGATCCAGGTCGAAGACATCAGCTTCAGCTATGATGATGACCCGGTCCTAAATGAGATCAGTTTTCAAGTGGCGGCTGGGCAATCCATCGCGATTGTTGGTCCCACAGGTGCGGGGAAGAGCACCTTAGCAAAATTATTGACTCGCCTTTATGATGTGGATCAGGGCGCAGTCAGAATTGATGGGATCGATGTGAGGGATATCCCCATTAATAAACTACGTCAATTGATCACCATTGTGCCGCAGGATGTCTTTCTGTTTGCGGATACGATTTTTGAGAATATCCGTTACGGGAACCCCCAGGCAGACGCTGCAGCCGTCGAATTTGCGGCGAAACAAGCCCAAGCCCACTCCTTTATCAACCAACTCCCCAATGGATACTACACCCAGGTGGGAGAGCTGGGGGTCAAACTGTCTGGCGGTCAAAAACAGTTAATCGCCTTTGCTCGCACATTATTGGCTGATCCTAAGATCTTAATTCTGGATGAAGCCACCGCCAATGTTGACCCAATTACAGAAAGCTTAATCCAAAAAGCAATGTCCACTATAGCTCATAATCGCACAACGTTGATCATTGCCCACCGTTTCTCCACGCTGAGCCAGGTATCAAAAACATTGGTTCTTGATAAAGGAAAACTCGTCGGGTATGACACCCATGAGAAACTCATCGCTGAAAACGACGTTTACCGAAAACTCTACCAACAGCATATTAATTACTCCTAAGTGTAAACTGGGCTAAGTCGATCCCATCCATTGAACAGACGCCTATTTTGGCAGTGACTGCCCAACCAGCGCAGCACCCTGTGGCTGATTGCCGGGCTGCTGCCGGTGTGGGTGTCCTTTATGCGCTGCCGCCGAAGTCGGTTCGGAGAGCTAAAAACGGGATGAAACAGTCGACCCGCGGTCCTAAACGCCAGGGAGATATCCCGACTGCCATGTCACATTAAACCCATCACCCAATTAAATAAATGCATCCTTACCATCGACACGCACCCTCAAAAAAATGTGCGAGCTAAGAATTGAAAATTTTCATTAGTCTCAGAGATAATTTTGAATTGGGCAGGGGATGTAATATACTCATATTAAAAGGAGGCTCACATAATGGATACCATCACCACCGATGAATTACAAAAATTTTTACCCGCAAAATCGGGCTGGCATGTTTCACTGTTTATGCCCACCGAGCACAAAGGTCAAGAGACCGAACAGAATCGGATTCGCTTTAAGAATTTACTGCAAGAAGCAGAACAGCGGCTCTCATCCAAAGGTCTGCGCTCACCGGATGTGCGTAATTTACTTGAACCGGCCCAGCAGTTGTTAGAAAAACCAGGCTTCTGGCGTCACCAAAGTCACGGCTTGGCGGTTTTCCTGACGGCTGAGACATTTGAATATTACCGGCTGTCCCTTTCTTTTAATGAGTTCGTTGTTATCTCTGATAATTTTCATATCAAGCCGCTGCTCCCGTTCTTCGCCAGCGACGGACACTTTTATATCTTGGCCCTCAGCCAAAACCAGGTCAGGTTGTTGGAGGGGACACGCAGCTCAGTCGACGAGATCGAATTGGAAAGTATGCCTGAAAGCATGGCAGAGGCGCTTCAATATGAGCGTTTCATCAAAGACACTCAATTCCATACCGGCACATCAACGGCAAGACATGGGGATAGGGCCGGAATGTACCACGGTCATGACCCAAGCGATGAAGATAAAACTAGGATTTTGCGCTGGTTCCAGCAAATTGATGACTTTTTACCCGGCTTTCTCTTAGGAAAACAATCACCTTTGGTATTGGCCGGCGTGGAATACCTCTTTCCGCTGTATAAACAGGCGAATTCATATCCCGCTCTCGTTGAAAAAGGAATCCCGGGCAACCCGGAGGAACTTAAGCCTGAAGAGCTGCACGCCCAAGCCTGGCCGCTCGTAGCGCCCATTTTTCAACAAACCCAGGAAAATGCAACTGCACGTTTTTACCAGTTAACCGGTACAGATAAAAGCACAACCGATGTTCAGGAGGCTGTTTTGGCGGCCCACCACGGGCGTGTGGCGGACTTGTTCGTACCCCTGGGCGTGCAGATCTGGGGGATGTATGACCCGCAGGAAAACCATGTCCACATCCACAAAGAAAAACGGCCTGGTGACCGGGACCTCCTCGACCTGGCAGCCATCCAGACGATCCTTAATGGTGGTTCGGTCTTTGCAGTCGAGCAAGACCAGATGCCTGACGGACAACCCATAGCAGCCGTGCTGCGCTATTAATCGGGTTGATACAAACGGTTGATTAATGGTGGCGTTGAAAAATACCACAACAATAACAATCAACCCCAACACACTGAGCCCCGGCAGGATTTTCTTTCCTGCCCGATCCAGTAGAAAGTTATTGATCTGTGGGTGTAAACGAAGTCACTACAGAATAACCCTCGATCACAACAGCGATATCCACCTGGTACCCGGCTGAAGCGCCGCCAATGGACCTTTCACAACTGGCCAACCCACCCGACCCGGTGATGCCACTGTCACAATACGAGGTTGTCGTCTTGTAATGCCAGGTCGTATACATCGGTTTGCCTGCCTGCGGCTCGCCATTGATCACCAGCCGGCCATAGACCGTTACAGATGAATACCGGGGAGGGTTAGCATTGGAAACTGAGGCGCACAGCTCAACTTGCCCTTCCGTGAGGCAATGAATGTTTTCTCCAGGTATCTCATCGGGTAATGGGGGTTCAAGGGTGTAATCAACATTATTCAAAACTAAGGGTAAATAGACCTGGGTTTCACTTGGACCGTCATCATAAAAACCAACAAATGAAAATGTTACATTTCCATCAAGGTCTGTGCGAAATATGTTTGCGCCAGAATCCGCCAGACGACTGAGGGTATCGGGACTGGGATGTCCATAGGTGTTGTTTGCGCCAACCGAGATAACCGCATCGCTGGGCCTGATTAGGTCCAAAAAAGCCATACTGGTACTGTAGGCACTCCCATGATGGGCAACCTTGAGCACATCTTGTTTACCCAGGCGTCCTTGGTTGATCAAGCGCGTTTCGGTCGTAGACCCAATATCGCCCGTAAACAGCAAACTGTGGTCATAAAAAACCGTCGTCATAACGATCGAATCTTCATTCTCATTCTTTGTAAGTGTGGATTGGGGGTTCAATATTTCCGAAGTAACAGCACCCCAGGCATATGAATCTCCAGCACTCACCGCATTTGGGACGATGCCGCGATCCGACAATCCGCTCCAAACGGTTTGGCAGATTATGGTTGTGCAATCGTTGCCATTGTACAATACCAGGTTTACCTCGATGCCGGCATTCAACACAGCGACCACCCCACCGATGTGATCTTCGTGATTATGACTCAACACGAGCACATCAATAGTGGTGATCCCTTCAGCATCCAAAAATGAAACCACCGTCTCACCAGCGGACCTGGGCCCTGCGTCAATCAGGATGCTGGTACCGCTGTCTGTTCGCAAGAGCGCACTATCCCCCTGTCCGACATCGATAAAGGTCACATGGAGAACATCAAATGGTTGCGCCAGGACATGATCAACAAATTGAGCGTTTACCAGTACTGAGAATAAAATTAAAACAGCAGATAAGGATAGATATTTCAGTTTATTTCGCCCATTGATACCCGTCATAAGGATCATCTCCCTCCGATTAACCTCAATCAAGAATGATTACACATATTCTAATGATAATTTAAATTATATCAAAAACGCTTAGGGCTTCCCAATGATTTTAATCCTAAGAAATGCAACCAAAAAGCAGTAATTCCACATCAGCAGGATTTGAAATGGAATAGCCCGCCGACGTGAAATACAAAAAAAACCTTTCTATTGACTTCCTACATCGGGCTTAAGCGGTTTTAGGTAAAGATACCCGCTCGCCCTGTTTGCGATCGAGTCCAATCGTTGTCAGAAATATCGCCATTAATCCCACAATACCATTGATCGCAATCATCAAGGTGTAGGAACCAGAAAGGTCATACACATAATTGATCAAAGGGGTGCCAATGCCGATACCGGCAGATATGACCGCAATAAACATGCCCAGAAAATGGCGGTAATTTTGCTGACCCAACACCTCCCTTGCATAAAGAGGTATCAGCACCGCCAGGGTTGCCGCACCGATGCCGCTAAACAGCACATATACCCACACCATCCATGGTCGCGCCGCAAGGATCAAAACAATGGTGCTGATCACAAATGAACCCACGCCAATCAACAAGCTGGACCGAATGCCTAATCGATCATGCAGAATACCAAGCAGGATTTTTCCAAACGCCAGAACCAGGAAGATCCCGCCCGTGACGCTGGCACCAAAAACCGCATCATATCCTTTTTCGATTAAATAAGGGGGCGTGCTGAGTATGACCGGGAAAATCGTCATACCGATCAGAAATACAACCCCCAAAGCCAGCCAAAAATGGGTCTGCTTGATAATATCCCTCAAACCTGAGGGGTTTTCATCCTGGTTTTCGGGGTAACGCTTATTGGTCACCGGGTGGCTCTGACCGGTTTTCTCTTTCCCCACAGGCTTGGTTCGGATGAACAAGATCACCGGGATTGCTGTTGCTGCCAGGATGACCGCAGAAAACTGGAATGCTGATTGGAACCCCTTCTCCACAATCTGAGCACCAATGATCCTGGTAAACAAAGCGCCGCCAAACCCGCTGCCCGCAGAAATTAGCCCCAAAATCAATCCCTCCCCCTTTTCAAACCATTGATCGATTAACAACGTAATCGGGGTAATCGATGCCAATGAAAACCCGAGCCCAACAAAAATGCCGCCCATGTAAAATGTGTTTAAGGATTCCGCCTGGGCAAAAAGAAAAAAACCGATTGGGATCAGGAGTGTACCCAGCACCACCACCCATCTTAATCCAAGCCATTTAATGATCGCACCAAAGGATAATTGGATGATGATACCAATAACCGTCTTGATCGTAAAGATCAGGGTGAAATCCCCTCGGGAAAAACCAAAATTCTGTGTAACCGGGACGATATACAGGCTGAACGGCGCATTGGCCACGCCGACCAGCGCGAAATAGATCAAAAAGCACACCCCAAAAATCACCCAGCGGTAATTTGATTCCTTCATAAATAAATATCCTTCAAGATGCCTATGCTCCAGTAGTGTATCATTCTTTCATATTATTCTATTTGAAAATAGATTAACATGGGAAAACAGAGTAAACTCAGGAATAACTTCTTTGAACCTTGGATAAATTTTCGAATAATCCAACCTTTGAAGGAATCAATCTTACCGTACGCTGTTAAGAAAAATTGATGAAACCGCTAAATTCTCTTGATATCATCGACTATGATCATGTATGATTAAGGAGTCCACTAGCAGGAGGTCAATCCATGGGAAGACATAAAATTTTTACCATCCTGATTTTGACAGCTGCCATACTGCTGTCGGTAAACCAGCAAGGTCTTGGCCGCGACCAATTTGACGAAGACCCTGGGTTATTCATTACCTTCCTGCCCATGATTTTAAATGGGGATGAGCCGGAACCCTGTTTAATCCCTCCCACCCTGTTAGCACCCGCAAACGGCGAAACCATTGACACACTGACGCCAACGCTTCGCTGGCTTAATGTCGATGATCATACGGCTACCGGGAGTATGGCAATGGTTGCATCAGATCCTGATTTTGAAGACGTTATGGGGTCCAGTTATGGAACTGGTACACCTGGTGAGCAAACATGGACATTGTCTTGGAACTTAGCTCTGGGTCAGACGTATTACTGGCGAGTCCAGTTAATTTGTGGGGAGGATAGCAGTCCATACTCAGAAATTTGGTCCTTTACCACCCCTCAAGATGTTGAGAAACTGCCTGCACCAACACTAATATCACCGCCTGATGGCACCGAACGTGATTCATTACCCATTTTATTAACCTGGGAAGCTGTTCCTGGTGCAGATGCGTATGAAGTAAAAATACGAAATGGCGATGTCACCTATCCCTTTACGGTCTACATTACACAATTCACTTGGGACTATGCATGGTGGCTGGACGAGTGGCTAGAATGGTCCGTCAGTGCGATTGGTCCTGCTGGGGTCGGTGAGTCATCACAATGGTGGTACTTCAAGACACCGCCAGACTGACCTTGAACCTCAATAAAGAATATCTATTACGTATATACATGTCAGCTACACAGGTCAGAGTCTTTTCATGTGGTGTAAATTTCATTTTGTGCTTTTCTTTGTCAAACCCTTGGGGAGCAAATATTCTGCTGCCTTTTGACAAAATCCAGACAATCTTGCGATCCAACATTGCCAAGCTCATCAATCAAAGCCTTATTAATGTCAATCGTAACTGCTCAGGCAGCCATGCTGCTGAGGGGTGGGGGGTGTGGTGTGGCGGCTTCACCGCCACACCACACCCCCTTAATTCCTTGCATGCTGAGTAGTTACAAACGAGATTGCTTATTGTAAGTCCATTATTTAGTTTTATAATCACAAATAAAAGCCCCCTTCTTTTTCCTCGTAAAAAATCTCAATAACGTTTTTTTGATGACCAAAATTAAATAACATATGGGCGGAACAGGACTCGAACCTGCGACCTCTTCTGTGTAAGAGAAGCGCTCTAACCAACTGAGCTATCCGCCCGAGACCACCATTATACTGCAGTTGCAATTAAATGGTATCATTTTTAGCATGAAAATCTTACGCTTCCACACCCCCGACCGGGGACCGCGCTTTGGCTGGTTGTTCGAAGATCGGGTCGGTGAGATCGACGGCAATCCCTTTGACGCCTACCGCCGCTTGGACCCCGACTTACCCATTGAGTCCATCAAACTTCTCCCGCCCACCCTGCCGGGGAAGATCGTCTGCGTGGGGCGCAATTACGCAGCCCACGCCCAGGAACACGGCCATGAGGTTGGCGAGATACCGGTCCTGTTCCTCAAACCACCCACCAGCCTGACCGGGCCCGGCGATCCGATCCTTTTGCCCCCGCAATCCCACCAGGTGCAGCATGAAGCTGAACTGGCGGTCGTCATCAGCAAGCACGGCCGCCGCATCCAGCCCGAACAAGCGATGCAGCATGTCTTCGGTTACACCATCGCCAACGACGTCACCGCCCGCGACTTGCAGCGCGCCGACATCACCTGGACCCGCGGCAAAGGTTTCGACACCTTCTGCCCCCTCGGTCCTTGGATCGAAACCGAATTCGACCCCGCCGATGCGCTCATCACTTGTCATGTCAGCCAGGAGCTGCGCCAGATGGCTTCCACCCGGGATATGGTCTTTTCCATCCGCCGCCTGATTGCCTTTATCTCCTCAGTGATGACCCTCGAACCTGGCGACGTGATCCTGACCGGCACACCCGCTGGCGTCGGGGACCTGGTCTCCGGGGACACCGTCTCTATCACCATCGAGGGACTGGGTACCCTCACCAACCCGGTCATCAGCGAACCATAGGCTTAATCAACCTGCGCGAATGCCGTTGACTTTTACACATTGCCTGGTTAAATTAAGCCCATGACTGTCGGTATCCTCTCATTAACCATTCACCTGCCCCACTGCCATTCCCTTAAGGAAAAACGCCGACTGGTCAAGCCAATCCTGTCGCGCCTGCATAAGGAATTCAATATCTCCGTGGTTGAGTACGATCACCATGATACCTGGCAGAGCTGCGAACTGCTGATCGCCTGCGCCGCCAGCCGGGGACACAATGTCGAACACACCCTGGCAATGGTGATAGCTTTCTACGAGAGCCATTGGCCTGATCTACCCCTGGCACGCGAGAAAATCGAAATTATCACTTAGAAAAGAAGGAGCATCATGGACCTCGGATTAAAAGGAAAGATTGCCCTGGTGACCGGTGCCAGCCGCGGCTTGGGCTTTGCCACCGCTGAAATCCTCGCCCAGGAGGGCACCCGCATCGCCATCAACAGCCGAGACCAACGGCATCTTGATCATGCAGCGAAAAAGCTTGCTCAATACGGTGTAGATGTGATCACCCTCCCTGGCGATTTAACCAACCTTGATATACCTGGACAGCTCGTCAGCGCCACATTGAAGGCCTTTGGCGGGATAGACCTGCTCTTCACCAATGCCGGCGGTCCGCCCCCTGCTGCCTTCGAAGACATCGATGAGGACACCTGGTCTCATGCGATTGACCTCTCCTTCATGAGCCACGTGCGCCTGATTCGGGCAGCCCTGCCAGCCTTACGACGCTCAGAATCGCCATCGGTGTTGACGGTCACCTCGGTCTCTGTCAAGCAGCCGATCCCCAACCTGGTGCTCTCCAACAGCATCCGGGCCGCCACCGCCGGGCTGACCAAGACCCTCGCACTTGAGCTGGGCAAAGAAGGCATCCGCTTCAACTCAATTCTCCCCTCCTGGACGCACACTGAGCGCGTTGAGCAGCTCATGGCAGATCGAGCAGCCCGCATGGGCACCAACATCGAAGCTGAAATCGAGAGCCAAAACGAGCAGACGCCCCTTGGGCGCATGGGCACACCCGAAGAATTCGGACGCGCAGCCGCCTTCTTGCTCTCCCCGGCCGCATCCTATATCACCGGTGCCATGCTCACCATTGACGGCGGCACCTACAAAGGCCTTTTCTAATTATGACTCTTTCGCATCAAGAAACCCTCCAGCAGCGGGTGGAACGCTTACTGCCGACAGTGGTTAAACCCGGACGTTACGTGGGCGGTGAGCTCAACCAAATCGTCAAACCTTGGGATTCTGTGCAAACACATGTCGCCCTGGTCTTCCCCGACATCTACGACCTGGGGGCAGCCAACCTGGGGATGGCGCTGCTCTATGATATCCTCAACCAGCGGTCAGATGTAGCGGCAGAACGCGCCTTCGCACCCTGGATTGACATGGAAGCCGCCCTACGTGAGGCCGGTATCCCCCTCTTCAGCCTGGAAAACAAACGCCCCCTGGCGGATTTTGAGATCATCGGCGTCAGCCTGCCTTACGAGACCCTCTATACCAACTTCCTCAACGCCCTTGACCTGGGGGGCATCCCCCTCTACAGCGCCCAGCGGGATAAAGACCATCCCTTGGTCATCGCTGGCGGCCAGGCTGTCTTCAACCCTGAGCCGGTGGCGCCCTTTGTGGATGCCTTTGCCATCGGCGAGGGAGAGGAGGTGGTTTTAGAAATCGTGGATGCTTACCAGGCCTGGAACCTAGCTGACACCTCACGCCAGGACCTGCTGACCCGGTTGGCAGGCATCCCGGGAGTCTATGTGCCTGCGCTGGTTTCAGTGGAGTATCACCCCGATGGCACCATCAAACAAGTCAAACCCATCCATCCCGCGGTTAAGCTGCCTGTGGATAAACGCCTGATGGCAAAACTACCACCACCCCTGACCCATTTCCTCGTCCCCAATGTCGAAATTGTACAGGAGCGCGTCAGCGTTGAGATCATGCGCGGCTGCACCCGCGGCTGCCGCTTCTGCCACGCCGGGATGGTCAACCGCCCCATCCGCGAACGCCCAGTCGCTGAAATCCTGGCTGCCTTGGGTACCGGCCTGGACCAGACAGGATACGAAGAGGTCAGCCTGCTGTCCCTTTCCTCTTCAGACCACAGCCAGGTCATCCCCCTGATTGAGAGACTGAAAAACTTGTTGACCGAACGCCAGGTCAATATCACCCTGCCCTCACTGCGCATCGAATCCTTCTCGGAAGAACTGATGGACATCTTGCAGAAACTCTCGCCGGGCGGCGGTTTCACCCTGGCGCCAGAAGCCGGCACGGAGCGGCTGCGAAACATCATCAACAAGCCCCTCAGCGACGCCGATCTGATGGCAACTGTGCGCTCGGTCTTTCAGCATGGGTGGAATTCCCTCAAACTTTATTTCATGATCGGTCACCCCCAGGAGACCCTGGCGGACGTGGAAGCGATTGCTGAACTGTGCAAGGCCCTCCTGCAGGAAGGACGTCGCTTGGCCGGCGGCCGTGTCCGAGTGCATGCCGGGATCAGCACCTTCATCCCCAAGCCGCACACACCCTTCCAATGGGCCCCCTTCGACCACCTC
>Ga0209498_1002261_pt1 | contig 11696 bp, 10 predicted proteins | sample WalLakDeSediment_FD_184131 | JGI IMG/M metagenome (GOLD analysis project Ga0209498, IMG submission 184131) | Lake sediment microbial communities from Walker lake, Nevada to study Microbial Dark Matter (Phase II) - Walker Lake 11/02/13 Deep... | ecosystem: Environmental > Aquatic > Freshwater >...
GAGATGTCGCTTATCTGATTATCCCCAAGATCAAGCTGTGTTAGCGCCGTGCAGTGCTCCAGCCCGGTCAGGTCGACGATGTTCCTGGCGTCAGCCCAAAGCTCGGTGAGCCCCTTCAAATCCGAAGGGTAGATCGGCCGCTCGGGCACATCGATGGCTTCCCTTATCGCCGCCTCAAGATTCGGGTCGGCGAAAAACACTGACTCCTCTGCCTCAAAGGTGGCCGTGATAGAGTAGTTATGGTTCATGGTGACAAAGGTCACCACAGCACCGACATCGACAACTGTGTTCACATCCCCCGTCCATCTGGCAAATTGATAGCCGATTGCTCGGGTCGCCACCAGGTTAACCATCGTCCCTGCATTGTACGAGAATGTCCCCTCACCAGGCGCGGTTACCCGCCCGCCTTCTGTGCTGGAGATGGTGAGGTTGTACTCAGCTATGAAGTCAGCGGTGATGGCGTAGTCACCCTCTACTCTTATGGTCGTTGTGGCAGCGTTCACATTCGCGACGGTGTCGACATCGCCCGTCCAGTTGACAAAGCGGTAGCCTTGCTCGGCTTCTGCGACGAGGTCAACCACCTTGCCGGCCTCATAGGTGAAAGTCCCTTCTCCAGGGCTGGTTACTGAGCCGCCAGGGGTGGAAGAGACGTCCAGTTCTACCTGAACAGGAGCAGCAGGACAGCCTACCATACCGACGATCAGGGCTAACGTAATCAGAAGAGCAGCGACTCGCTTCATGTCTGTGAACCTCCAACTGTTATCTTATCACCAATGAGAGAGCCGTCAACAGTCTGCGCTTTCCGGGGCATTATTCGGCCGTGGACAGCAACAAAACACCCTACTGTGCAATCCCGTTGTCCCGCACACCAGAACCTCGGCCTGACCTTCTATACCGGAGCCGAGCTACGAAACAGACTGCCAGCTCAGGAAGGGATAGGTCTGCCCGTCAACGATATTCCAGGTGCGGCTGAGGTTGGTCTCTCCCGGAGCGACTGCCATTATTGACCAACCCGCTGCCGTGAAGGTGGCGATGTTCCTCATTTCCGCCGTGGTCTTGCCCGTCCCGCCGTGGCTCGATGTCATTCCCGAAGCTGCCACATCCCAGAACGAATCGCGTACCATGCCGTGAACCTGCCCGCCCACTAGACCCCCGACGTATGCGACGCCGGTCACCCTACCGCTGGAGTATGAGTTGCCCACACTTCCCCAATTATTGAGTCCCACTAGACCGCCAACAAAATCCTTGCCAGTCACCACGGCATTGGCGTAGGATTGGCTCACGAGGCCGCTACGGTTCTCTCCCACTAGACCGCCAACATAGTCATGGCCAGCTAGGCTGCCGGTGGAATAGGCATTGCTGACAGCGCCCGTGTTGACTCCCACGAGACCGCCAACCCACGAGCCGCCAGGCACGTGAGCGACGGAATAGGAGTTGCTCACAGTGCCGGTATTCCAGCCCACCAGACCGCCAAGAAACCTAGCACCTGTCACACTGCCGGTGGCATGTGAGTTGCTTACGGTGCCACGATTCCAGCCCACCAGACCCCCAACTGCCCAGTAGCCCGTTGTGACTACGTTCTCGGCCCCGACCTCACTGACCTTTCCGCTAGGAGCAAGGTATCCAAACGTTCCAACTTGGGAGACAAAGTCAAAGCTGAAGCTCAAGTTCGAGATCCTGTGACCATTTCCATCAAACTCACCAGCCAGATAGGGGATGCAGAAGTTAGGTTCATTGCTTAGATCCAGGTCGTTTCTCAATCTAAAAGCAAGTGAATCATCCTGACCAAAGGCTAGGATCTGTTTGAAATCACTGACATTATCTATCAGGTAGTGACCATTCTCTTGAGAAAGCCTTTCCTTGACATTCAGAAACCCATCGTTAGCCAGCCACTCCTCAAAATCCTCAAAGAACAAAGCCCCAACAGTAATAACGTTCTGCCCGTTAACGAGGACCTTGTCATAGTTATAGTAGGAGTTGCTGACAATGCCCGTATTCACTCCCGTCAAACCGCCAGCCGGACGCCCACTCACGCTGCCCCCGCTGAAATACGAGTTCATCACGGTGCCGGCATTAAATCCGACGAGACCGCCGGTATCCGTAGGCGCAGCCACACGTCCACTAGCATAGGCATGACTCACAGAACCAAGATTCAGCCCCAGCAGGCTACCAACACGCCATCCACCCCCAGTCACATCAACCTCCACCACACCGACACTCCCGATGAACCCCACACGACTAACACCAAAGAGCCCCAAGTATTCTTCGTCTGGGCGATCGATGAACAGGTCGCTTATCTCATATCCCTGACCGTCGAAACTGCCGGCAAATGGGTTATCCGCAGTTCCAATCGGCTGCCAGCCCTTTCCCTGATTGGCTATCGGGCCAACCAGTTCCGTATAGCCGGGAGTACTGGAATCAAGGTTGTTCGTCAGAACATAGCTCCCGTCCAGGTTGTCTCTGACGGCATCAAGGTCATGCCAGTTCCGTATGTCCTTGGCAAAGTTAGCGATGATGGTGTAGTTGCCGTTCATGGCGATGATGGTTGAGGCAACATTGACATCGGTCATAGCGCTCACGTCACCGGTCCACTCCATGAAGCTGTAACCCTCCTCGGCTTCTGCCAGGATTTCAACCACCGTGCCAGCATCATACGTGAAGGTTCCTTGGCCAGGGTCGGTTACCGAACCACCTTCCGTGCTCGAGACGGTCAGATCGTACCTGGCAACGGGGATCACCTGGAAGTTAGCAGCTATGGAGTAGTCGCCATTCATTGTGATGGTGGTTGAGGCAGCATGGGCATTGGCTATGGTGCCCACATCGCCAGCCCAGTTGACAAAGCGGTAGCCTTCGTCGGTCTCTGCCACTAGGCTGACCGTAGTTCCCTCATTATACGTGTAAGCGCCCTCACCAGGTGCAGTTACCTCCCCGCCTTCGCCGCTGGATATGGTCAGATTGTACTGAACAAGCGGGGCTGGCTCAAGATCAGAACCGGCAGGACAACCCACCAAGCCCGCAATTAGGGCCAACGTAATCAGAAGAACAATTACTCTCTTCATGTCATGAACCTCCAGGTGCTATTTTATCACCTGTGAAGGGGCTGTCAATAGCCCCCAGTGCCTAAGACGGCCAGGTAGTCAGAGACCAACGAGGAGAGTTGCAGTAAAGCCGAGCGTGGCTGCACATTGCCGAGAAAAGTTCAGCAACGGGGCATGAGAACAAGGGCCCGGCAGGTCTGGCTCGGACGGACATAGGGGCGACATGCCTGCATGGGGACGCCCCCAAACGAGCACAAGAAGTCCAGCTTGCGGCCTCAGCCACGGCCCTCTTCGCTATACTATTTCTGAACGCTCTCTGTACCTGCCGGCAGTGAGTTGAATTTGGACTGTATGATTGCCATGCCGATGATGCCCAGAAGAAACAGCAGGATAAAAGCGACTCCTGCGCTCATGTCCTTATTGGTTACTAGTTCGACGCCCTCCGAATACTTCCATATCCAATATATGCTCACTATCGGGATGATGATCAGCCATGCTGTAGGGATCTGCGCACCCTTGCTATTCATCTCCCTCTTGGTTTCGACGTACCATACAATCCCATATATGCCAAACGTGATCAGTGAGAGGAAGAAAACCAGAAATGGATTGCGGTTCTGCATTATGACCTCCTTTTTGGTTCGATACTATGTCTTATACCATCCGCCTTGTCAAGGGCCTTGCCCTCGCGTCCACGTGGAATGCCGATCGGCTGCACATTTGTCAGCATTTCATCCTGGATAGTGTCGCCGGAATCCACGCTGTAATGAGCTCTAGAGGCCCGAGAAAGGGCATTGAACCGTGCTGCGAGGTTCTTGTGGCCACGGTGGGGGCGCGGCAAGGTCGCGCGCATCCCTGTGTAAAGGTATTCAGGATCGGCAAGAGCTAGGCCGACTCCGCCATAGCCTCACAAGACTCAAAATGACTGGACTCTCTCGGTCTTGGCATTTCCAGGCTTTTTGTTTCGGTCTTGGGTTGTTCACTAGCGTCACGGTTGTTAGCTTCGATGAGTATGCGATAAACTTGACCAGGAGATGAGAACGAGAGAGCTCAGAGACCTGGTCGTATCGGCGCTCGTTCTAGCATTGGCATTCGGTATTGCCCTTTCCGGCGGCTTTGTTGCCTTTCAGCAACCGTCTGCCCTTGTTCTCGCCGTCGGCATAGCGCTGGTAGCTGTTTCCTTGGGGTTTGTCTTCCATGAGTTAGCTCACCGGCTTGTTGCCAGGCGGTTCAACTGCTTCGCAGAATATGTCATGTGGCCTATGGGCTTAATCGTGGCATTGGGCTTCTCACTTTTCGGCTTCGTCTTTGCCGCTCCTGGTGCAGTCATGATACAGCCCAGATCAACTGCATGGGGAACAATCAGCCTTAGCAACAGGAAGGTCGGGCTTGTCTCACTGGCTGGGCCGGCCACTAACGTCGGCCTGGCAGTGGTGTTCTTGGTGCTAGATGCTATTCAGCCACTTCTGCTCTTCACCCTGGGAGCGTACATCAACACCTGGCTGGCACTGTTCAACCTGATACCGTTCGGTCCTCTGGATGGCGCAAAGATTTTCAGGTGGAACAAAGGCGTCTGGCTAGTCGCGATCGCTGGAGCAGGTGGCTTGTTTGTTGCGCAGCGTTTTTTCTAACTCTGGCCTTGTTGCACCGTCCAATTACTCGTGCAACCGATCAGGAGCTCAGGCTCTTCTATAGCCGCCGTGGGCAGTAAGGAGCACAGCTTTGCAGAGGTCGCAGGTAAGACCAGAGTGGCAACTGTACCACCAGCTTACCACATGGTGAAGGGGGCGGGACTCCCCGCTCGGTGGGCCAGAACGACGACTTGGTGAAAGCTAGGTGCATTCCCCTCCGATCCAACAGGTCTCTTGGGTGTCTGACTAGACCTGCCTGAACCACTCGGCGGATCATCAGGCTTAAAGCCAGACATCTGGCTAACACAGTACTAAAGTTATATTGACAGGCTGTCGTAGCTGCCATATGATGTGTTCAGGGAGTATGAACCGGCGTAGGTTCAAAGGATGTAGCTGATAGCTTAGGTGTTGAAAGGAGCGCAAAATGAACTGCTACAATCATCCGGGTCGTGAACCCGTGGGGAGCTGTGTCAGTTGTGGGCAGTTGGTCTGTCCTGAATGCGAGGCATTTCTTGGCGGGAAGGTGTACTGCAGTGCGTGTGCCAACAACCTCGTCCGCACGACTGCTATGTCCCAGGGTTCAACCTGGTTTGAGCGTCACCTGAACTGGACTATGGTACTGGCATGGGTAGGTGCCTGGGTACTATCTTTTGTCATTGGATTCCTTGCGGCTATCACGAGTCCCAGCGTGTCTGAGGAGTCCTTCCTGGCTTTCGGCACTGCGATCGACCTGATTGTCTTCTTGGCGGTGTCCATCCCAGTGGGCCTGTGGGTCCTCAAGAAGAAGAACAGAAGTGCGGCCTGGCTGCTGCTCTGCTGGACATGGTTCTTCCTGCTTATCAGCAACAAGAGTAACCTGGTGGCGGACTCTCGGATCGGCGCCAGTTAATCATGCCGCCTATTACGAACCTGGCTAACACAGTTCAGTCAACATCACCTGGTAGACAGGGGCTGGCGACAATGAGGCTGTCTTGTACCATCTCGCACCTCTGCGTCAAGAGCCATTGAGGGGAATCGAACAGAATGCCAGTGCAGGATCGCGACTACGTCAGAGGATCTCACCCTCCTACGTGCTCCTGCGTTGATTGCACGAACAGGAGACTAAGGCGTCTCGGGGACGGAACCAATGCCAGCCTTAGCTCTAATCATCCCGCTTCTGACAAGACCCCTGGGGCAAGGGGCGCGAACAGCAGCGCAGGTTGGAGGTTCTCTGGTACCGGCTCCGGTTTTCCGGACTGGCTGAAAGCCTTGCTACTGGTGTTTGCGGCTTCCATTGTCGGTCTGACAATCAGCACATTTGCCAGGAGTTACATGCCGTTCTGGCCCGTCTTCGGCTTCTCTATCTTCTACTCGATTGAGAAGTGGTTCCACTATCTAACGAGGCGGCATAGATTTCTCGGTAAGCTATACCGGCTGCTCTTGAATCTCTCGATACTATCGTTGCTGGGTCTACTCATCTGGTTGGCTGTGAAGCTGTTCTCGCATCAGCTTGCCCAGCATCCACTGGCCGGCAGTCTGATGTTGCTGGCGGGATTCGGTCTCTTTGTCTGGATGCGCAGAGTCGTCGCCAGGAACAGCTGGCGATGGCCGAGCATGAAGCTAACGGTATTCTCCTTGATATGCTTATTCCTCATCTTTTCGTTCGCTGGGGTACAGCCGCTATCAGACTACAAAGACGGTGTGTTCAACTCTGTCTCCACTTACTTCAGAAATGCCAGTCAACCTGCTGCGGTCCCGTCTTACCCTGACCAGGCCTATGCGCTTGTCACGAATGTCAGCCCCTCAACAGGAGGTTCGGTCTCTCCCATGGGTGGCGAGTACAAAGACGGCAGCCGAGTGACACTGACGGCCAACCCGGCCACTGGTTACATCTTCGACCAATGGACGGGCGATGCCTCGGGCACAACGCCCAGCATTGTCGTTAGGATGGACTCCAATAGGTATATCACTGCCCGTTTCAAGGAAGCACCGCCACCTCTACGTAATCCCTCTTGGGCACAGCTGAAGGACTTCCTGTATGAAGATGACACCGACAAGATGGCCTACGTCTACCCTACGACAGTCTGCCATCATTTCGCCCTGAGACTCCAGCAGAACGCAAAAGCAGCTGGTTGGAGATGTGCCTATGTTGAGGTCAAGCTTCAGGGCTATCCCGATCCGTATGGTTATGGGATCCCCTCCAGTACTGGGCACGCCCTCAACGCTTTCCAGACAACCGACAGGGGATTGGTCTACGTAGACTGTACCAGGGCTCCGGGCGGCTACGGACCTGCTAACCAAGACAAGACAATCGACATTCGAGTTGGGGGCCAGTATGTACCCAAGAGCATCTTCCCCGAGCCCGGCTGGAGTTCAACATGGGGCAACATGGGAACCATACTCGATGTGCAGATACGTTGGTAGTCGCCTGTCAAGAGACTGCCGGCCTAGAAGCAGAGACGGACGCTCATTGTCATTCATATGCACAGCTTGGTACTATAGTGCTATTGACAGGTTGCTGCAGTAACTGTAGCATGTGCGCGCAACACGGGAGTTAAAGATATGTCGTTTTGTCCTAATTGTGGAGAAAGAGAAAGCGAAGAAACCGGGTTTTGTACCGAGTGTGGGCGTCGACTGGTGGAGGGGCAGGACGTCAAAGGAAGGAGCAAGAAGAAGCTAGCAGGAATCATACTTGTCTGTCTTCTAGTCATCGTAGTAGTAATAGTCATAGCTAGCCTTGCCTCCCCTCGAGGACCAGCCTTCTTCTTGATTTACCAGGCCGACCTTACTGATGTCCAGCCGGGCACAGAGGATGAAGTCATGGAGAGTGTGAAGCGGGCTGTAGAAATACGCATGAACGCATTAGGCATCACCAGGTCCGCCGTCCGAGTACAGAAGCAAGATGAGGAATACACTATTGTCATCCAGCTGCCTGGTACAGCTGACATCGAGGAGGCTAAGGCTATGGTCGGCCTTGTCAGCGTGCTCGAATTCAGGGAGTGGGACGAAGAACAGAAACAGTGGATCGCTGCTGTCGGAACAGCCACGGTCAACGGAGAGGAAAAGCAGCTAGTCCTCAGCAGCAGGTACTTCAGGGAAAGGACCTTCGTCACTGTAGACGATTGGACACGCAGGCCGCTGTTGATATTCGAGTGGGACGAGGTAGGACGACAGCTTTCAGAGGAGATAACAGGCCGCCTGGTGGGAAAACAGATGGCCATATTCCTGGGAGATGAGCCACTGCTGGACGAAGCGGGCCGACCCATTGCTCCGGTGATACAGGAGGTGATAAGCGAGAGCGGACAGATCAGCGGCCTGAGCCTGGATACGGCTCAGATGCTGTCCCGATTCCTTAACGCCGGGAGCATGCCGGTCCCACTGGGCAGATGGGTAGTGGAAGACGGCTCCATGGTATTTGAACAAGGCGTCCCTCTTCGCGAGGAGTAGGTAACCAATGCTACGCTGTCCTTATTGTCATAGTTATGCCTATGCAAGTCAGGGCACCCAGTCTTGCCCCAAGTGCGGGCACCAACTGGCGGCGGCAGAGGCTCCTGAAGAATTCACAGGTGGATTTGTGTCAGGATGGTCAGCATCCAGAGAGCAAGACGCCTCAGACCTACATGCCCAATATGTCGCAGAACAGCTTGGGGAAGGCAAGGACAAAGGGGGAGTTACCAAAGAACTAGTGAAGCTAGGCTGGTCCAAGGAAACGGCAAGCCAGTTTGTAGATGACATCGACGAAGAGCTCAAGAGGTGTGTCGAGGAATACAAGAGGACACCCGAGGGGCGGCAGGCTATGGCAGCGCAGTATAAGCGCCGTATGCTGTTCGGATTCTTGTGGGCTGCTGGTGGTACGGCTGTCACGGTGGGTACATATGAGGCCGCCGGCGAAGGCGGGGTCTTCTTCATTGCTTGGGGAGCGATCATCTTTGGCATCATCGATTTCCTCAGAGGGCTGTTTGGATGGCTCAGTTACAGGGACTGAGAGTTGCCAGCTTAGCCCGGCTCCACTTGCTGACACCAGCACTCCAGACAGTAAGACAGATGCCAGTCAGACTGAATCAGGCAATCTGTTGACAAGTTCCCCAACAGCAGTGACGGTCAGAGGAATGATGAACATGTAGCTCAGCCAGTGGACTTAGATGTCAACTTGTCAGACCGGGTTTTCCAGACAGAAAGAGGAAGGCAGGTATTGTGATCAGTAAGTGTCCCGAGTGCGGAGATGCGCTATATTTTGACACGAACATGCTGTCCTGGAGGTGCACCAATCCCCAGTGCAGGAGAGTATACGCGTACGATGAACTGCCCGAGGTATCTGTACACGGCGGGAACAGAATTCATCAAGACAAAGCGCAGCGCCACGAGGAATCTGGAACCGGCAGCAATGAACACCATCGGCCAAGTGCGTATCGTGGATCTGGGCCAGCCTACGGGGATTCAAGTCAGCAACAGCCTAATCACGAACCACGTAGAGGGCCAAGCAGGGCTCTGAAGATAGCCGTCATCACTGGCGTCTGCATAAGTGTAGTCGTGCTGCTCATTGTTCTTGTTAACCCCGTGCCGCTCTTGCGGCCTTCTATGCTTGCAGGTGCACTGAACCACAGTTTCGCGGTGGACGATGGGTTGAATCCCAATCCGTACCAAATCTACCTGGCGAGTAGCCGTAGCGAGTTGGATTGGTCTGCTGTAGCTGACGCTGCTTGGCTCAATCTCGATCCCCTTGATGGCCGCACGGGAGAAGAGACGTGGCTAACCCTGTCAGCAGACATATCGGGCATGCTTCCTGGTGAATACGTTGCGACCGTCACTGTCTTCGCGAGTGCTGCAAAGAACACGCCTCTTGAGATTCCAGTGAGCCTCTCGATCACTAATACAGAGGAGACACTTGCCATTAGGAGAGCAGTTGGCGGCGAAACGGGCGATGTGGAGATACATTACGACAAGCAACCTCCCTACTCGAAGGGTGCGGCCTACAGCAATATCAGCCTGACGAACAACCCAAGTGCCACCGACCCAACCTGGCGACAGTTGCTGGAGTTCATTGCATCCGATGATACAGACCAGCAGGATTATGTTGAGGATGTATACGTGTGTGGGGATTTCGCTGAGGCACTACATAACAACGCCGAACAAGAAGGAATCAAGGCTGCGTGGGTTGCCATTCACTTCGCAGACGGCACCGTAGGCCACGCACTGAACGCCTTCAACACAGTGGACCAAGGAATCGTCTTTGTGGACTGCACAGGCGGCGGTTTCGAAGTGTTCACCCCTCCCGTCGCAGATAGCCAGAGATATGACAGAATAGCCTATGTCATGATCGGAAAGGAGTATGGGACGATATGTATAGACATAGCTATGTCGGGACAATACGACTACTACGAGCGGTATGAACAGCAGTGGGAGGAATACGCAAGCAGGCTAGAGGAGTACATTGCAGATTTGGAGGAATACAACAGACGGGTGAAGGAACACAATCGGAAGGTATCCGCGGGCACCTATCGATACGATGCACTGATGGCCACATATCATGATCTAAAACGGCTTGGAGAGGACCTGGATCGCGAACGGGAGTACCTTGATCGCCTGCTACAAGAGCTCGGTTCCTACCCTCGGAGCGGCACGCTGGGGATCGTTTCACGCGTCGAGGTCTACTGGTGACAAGGACATGACGGGATGAACTCTGGGTAAGAGAACCTGGAACATAACGTACAGCCATCCTGGAGGCACTGGAAATGGCGAGACCAAACTCAGTAGTTCACAAGCTTATCAACGAAGAGCGCAGAAAGCGCGGTGTGCCGCCTGTCAGGTGGAACCAAAGCCTGTACCATCTAGCAAAGCAGCAGGCAGACTACTGCGCCAAAGTGGGAAGGCTGGTACACTCGAACAGATTCGCCTTCCAAGGTGGTGAGAACTTGTGTGGCGGCAAAGGGAACATGTCGCCCAAGATCATAGTGAGTACGTGGCTAGGAAGTAAGGCAGGTCACCGAGAGTACTTGTTAAGCCCTCGAGCCAAATCTGGCGCAGTAGCTATCTCCAAGTCAAGACACGGAACCTATTGTGCTTGGTCATTTAGTGACAGCCTTGTGGGACAAGCGCAGCGCGCTAGAACTGGCTCCAAAAGGGCGCATCCAAGGACGAAATCACGCCTTCATAGGATGATCCTCGCGTTGAGAAGACTTTGGAGCAGTACCACTGGTACATAGGACAGGCAGCGAGTCCAGTCATCCTCCTCTGCGGGACTAGAGTGTCCTCCGGCCTCTCGCTCTCAATCTGTCCATCTTGTCCTGAACGGTGTCACTGGAATCCACCCTAGAGTGAGCTCTAGAGGCCCCAGAGAGGGCATTGAACCGTGCTGCGAGGGGTAGAGACGTAGTGGGCAGCATCTCGCAGCCCATGTCTATCAACGCCCGCGAAACACCCGATGCGGACCGGATCCCGACGTCAGGGCCTATTGACACCGTGAAGGCAGATAGCCTACTATCACGTTCGTAGAAAGGAGGGTCAAATGCAAGCGTACTGTATGAAGTGCCGCGCCAAGAAAGAGATCAAGAACCCCAAGAGCATCGTCATGAAGAACAAGAGACCGGCAACCCAGGGCGTCTGCCCGACCTGTGGCACCAAGGTATTTCGAATCGGCAAGTAGGGCTGCCATCGGACAGCCGAACAGAACTAGGAAGGGCTGGATATTCGCCGTCTCGGGGTATCCAGCCCTTTCTCTTTGCTAATCACACTTAACAAGTGCTTGTTGGGTAACAGTGCAGGCGATTGGATAATCCCTTGCATTCCACACCTTGAAAGCTTACCGCCTATGATTTAGTTGCTACACTCACACTGTCGAACAATATCGCCGGGAATGTTCCCCCCATTGCCGGGTAGATGGTATCTTCGATCGCCAGCACATTCTTCATCACCTCATAGATGTTGCCAGCTACCATGGCGTCCTTTACATTACCCACTATCTCTCCCTTTTCCACATATAGTCCTGGGCTGAGGCCCATGGAAAAATCACCATTGGGGATGTTGCCACTGTGGGCTCCAAGCACACCGGCGA
>Ga0209498_1002262_pt1 | contig 11696 bp, 15 predicted proteins | sample WalLakDeSediment_FD_184131 | JGI IMG/M metagenome (GOLD analysis project Ga0209498, IMG submission 184131) | Lake sediment microbial communities from Walker lake, Nevada to study Microbial Dark Matter (Phase II) - Walker Lake 11/02/13 Deep... | ecosystem: Environmental > Aquatic > Freshwater >...
GCCAGCTTCCATCCCGCCCCCTGGACCTTTGGCAATGTCGGCTTGCATCTTCCTGCGTTGCTGCTCTCGCATGTCCAGCTCTTTGCGTGCCGCTTCGATGGCTTTCATGGCCATCTGCTCACGCCGTTTTTCTTCTTGCTCCAGCAATCGCAAGCGTTCTTTCTCAGCGTTGTCCTGCTTTTCCATGCGAGAATCCAAGTCTTCATCCATCAGATTCTTGCGGCGCTCTTCGAGCTCCCGCTGCCTCTTTGCTGCTGCTTGGTCAAGCTCAAAACGCTTGTCGTACAACGCTTGTAGCATCGTTTCACCAGAGTCAAACTCCATCGCTGAATTGACGCCAGCAAAAGCAGCCGCGAAGTCTCCTTTCAGGATGTTATGCTGTAGTTTCTGCATGACAAAAACTACCTCATAAATATCCTTGAAAACACCAGCAAGGTAGACCGAAGTGTCTACAGTGTCTCGAAGATAGTCATTAAGACTGACAACCCCATCCGCCGAATCCAAGATGTAATCTGCAATCAACTGCATCGCCGGCGCAAACTCAGCCGCCAGCTTGGTCGAGATGCCTTCGACCATCAAAAACACTCTGCCCCAAGCGTCGTTATTGGCTTCAACGCCCATCGTCTGGGCGACCGTCAATGAGTTCCACTTTCCCTGAAAGTTCGCAGCCTCTTCGATGACAGCCCGACCAGAGGATAGCGTGTCAACAAAGTTAGCGCCTGCCTTGCCGAACACATCCTGCGCGAGCATGAGGCGATCAGCCTGACTATTTACGTCTTGCATGCCATCTGCAATCAGCTTGACCGCCTCGACCGGCCCTGCTTTCATGAGCTGTCCCGCGTCAACTCCAATCCTTTCGAATGCCCCTCTAACTCTTTCATCTCCATCGACTGCCTTGGAGATGTTCATTAGCATCCGCTTGATTGAACTGTCGACAGTATTGGCATCCATAACTCCAATCTCCGCTGCCGCAAATCGCAATTGCGAGAGCTCGTTAAACGTCAAGCCGATCTTAGCCCCAGCTTTAACCGTCTCGTCAATCTCGCCCTGCACCTCGCGCAGGTGCTTGACGAACATTACGCCACCCGCGACCGCAGCCGCACCGGCAACACCGACTGCCGTCAATGCCGTCGCATAGCTGATTGTCGGTGGTGTCGTCAGGCCGAGTTGGCTTTTTTTGCTAGCCAGCAGGCGGTTATAAGTCGCTAGGTCGATAGCACCCTTACGGTACGCTTGCCCAAGACGATCTTGCTCGAGTGCGTATTTTTCGGTTGGCGAGCGAGCCCCCTCGATGTCCTTAACGAGTGCTCGAGTTTCTTTCCGCGAGATGTTGGCCCCGTGGATGTAGTTGCTGGCATCCATGCCAAAGCCGACCGAGTAGCTGTTGATTGTGGTTGCCATCTAACCGAATGCCTTTTCAGCTTGTCTCTGTGCTTCCGCGAATCTTTCTCGCAACTCTTCGGCTGTCACACGCTCATGCCCACCGGATTGCTTCTGTCCAACCCAGTTACCCGGCATTAAGCAGCGAGCGATTGCACTAGCAAACTTGTCAATATCTTCGACCTCCCCGCCATGCCGACGGCAAAGGTAAAAGAGCAGTCCAGCAATTTTGCTGAGCAACTCCGACTCCATACCAAACGGCTCGAGCCGATAGTACGCTAGCCAGTTATCCATCACGCGATCCGGACAGTTTTCTAGCCACTGCTCCGGATCTTCAATTCCAAGCTTTAGACCCAACCTATGAGCAAGCGTCAACTCTGGGTTGAGTCTGAGTCTTTTGGGTCGCGTCGTACCCGCTTGATGTCGTCTTCATCGAAGCCAAGTAGGCCGATAACCGACGAAAGCAACGGACTTGTGATGTGACTACCAACCTTCGCCCATTGCTCAATCGTGAGTGTCGAACCATCTGATTTCATGGTCACGCATTCAGTAAGTAGCGTCCGATCAAATAGGTCGCCATCAAGCCGCCCGTCCTTCTTGCGACAGCTTGCGAGCAACGCGGCCTTATCGCCGAGCGACTTACCTTTGACCTGAAATACCATACCGCTGACCGTCACGTCTTCCGTCAGTACAGGGATTTTGAGCAGTTCTTCGGCCAGGCTCATTCGTCTTCATCCTCATCAGCTTTTGAGTTGAGGAACTCGGTCAATTCTTCGAGCGACGGTGGGGCCGTGCCCGCATTGACTGGCTTTCCGAGCTTTTCGCTACACTTCGCGGCTACTGCGTCGCAAAGTTCTTGCGGGAATCCCGCGAGCGGTAGGAAGTGCGTATCACCAACGTATCCGCATTGCACGAACTCGCCGTTGTCGATGTTCTGGATCAACACGATGTCCTGATTCAATGACTTGCCGACAGTCCCCCAAGGCGTTTTTTCTGGCGACACGTGTGGTCGTAGTTCAATTTCCATTGCTTTTATCTTTCAGATTTAAGATGTGGTTGCTTTGGTGTAAGTCGGCCCAGTGTCGCCGTCGTGCTGATAGTCACACTCGCCAAACATCACTTCCCCGAGCTTGCCGTCAGCAAGCTTGAGGTCTGTAAAGACCGCCGTCCCGGCGAGGTTTGCTGCAACCACGTTGCCGGTTGGGAGTGGCCAAGTGATCGTCATCGTTTCAGCCGCACCGCCAATAACTGGCATTGTCGCGGATGTCACGAAAACGAACTTCAGCTTGACCTTGCCAGCTTTCTTCAAGTCGCTGGCAATAAGCTTTTCGAAGCCAGTAGACGCGAGCACGGACACGTCCAGCATATCAATCGTATGGGCCCCGATTGTTATTTCAGTGACGGCCAGCGATAGCGACGATGTGCCAAAAGTCGCCGTCATTAGCTGGCCGGTATCTCCGAGCAGTGGCATGTTATTACCCTTCTAAATAGGAAATCATCAAATCAAAATCAGCGATGTAACGCCATGTTTTTCCGCCGTCCGTTGGTTGCTCCGCGTAGCAATTGATCCCTTCTTGGATTACCACCCCGCGAAAATCAACCCCTGCGATCACGCCTTTTAGCGTTACAACTCCGCTGTTTTTTATGGCTCTGGCAAGCGAAGTAGCCCCGCTGTGAGTGTTGGCAAACGCTGTTATTCTCACGCGAGACTGGACGATTCCAGCCCTGTCGGCTAACGTCTGCACGTCTTCGCTTGTCACGATCTCGTAGGTTGCCGCTGGACCATTCACTAAGTCCACGTCCTGATCCAGTGCGATTGGAAACAGCCGAGCGGAATCGCCCGAACCGATCAGGCTGGTGACAGCCGACCGCGTTAGGATGTATCCGCATAAAGCCTCTTCCATCACCGGCATTTTTAACTTCTCATATTTGCGTCAATGTCGCTTTTCAGGCTGGCCTGAACCGCTGAAAGCTGCTCGCTCTTTGTTTCGTCAAACGATTTGGTAATCCAGTTGCGTGTATCGCGAAACTGCTTGATCGCCGTCGCTTTGCCCCACAACACATGCCGCCTCGGCTTTTCTTGCATAAAGTGAGCCATGTTACCCTCTGGATTTTTCGGCCCAACCACGGCCCATGTTGCGGTGTCGTACTTAATGATCCGGTGGCGAATCGTTTCTTTGAGCTTTTTCGACCAACTGCCTTTTGACTTCTCGCTTTGCTTATCCCGCGAGTTGCCTTCTGGGTTTTTCCTACTGTCCGGTGCGAGTTGCCTTGCCCTCTTGGCTACGATCGTCGACGCCTTACGCACGGCTTTGTCAATTGGCCCGCCCGACGACACGACAAGCTTTGGCAATCGCTCGAGCAACGCCAAGACTTCCTTATCGCCAGTAATGTCTACTCTTACGCTAGCCAACTGGAGCCGCCTTGCAGTGAAGGTAAGTAAACCGCTGAATGCCAGCCGGATTATCTATCCGCACGATTCCATAGCTTTGCCCACCAAAAATAATCCGATCCTGAACCGAGTAGTCCGCTCTCGCGTTTACCTTAAACACCGCAGTGACACCCGCCTCAATGTGCCGACCTCGATTGACTTCTCCACCCGTCACCTGCTCAAACGTGGACGGCTCGTTGGCTAGCCTGTCAACGTAGGTTACGACTCTTTGCCGAGCTGCATCAACCGTACTGTTAGCCGTCTGCACCGTGATGCGGTGGCGCATGTCGCCAAGCTTCTGCCGGTGCATTGAGCCGATGCCAGCCATTAGTTTTTGACTCCGTAATATCCATAGGATGCACCGCATTTAAGCGAGTCGAGTGACCACTTGATATGCTTTGGAATGCCTACGTCTACGTCGCCGCGATTCATAAATCGAAACGCAATCAACTCACAAACTACATTGCGGAACTGCTCAGGCACCGCTGCCGCCACGTCGCCATAACCTGCCGTATATGTCACCGACACAGCTTCGAGCGTCTCTGGCCGCGTCGCAGGCCATGACTCGCCAAACGCTGGGGAAATGTAGCCTGGACTCGCATCAAGCGTCACTTGGTAGACGGTGTCGGGCAGCGTCTGCACTACGCCGAAATCGTCCACGTACTCGATCGCTTCAATGTTTTGCAGCGGTGGTCTTGGCAGGATAATGCGACCGCAGCTTGGAAAGCCGCTTAGCGTCATCCGCCAAACCTGAGTCACTAACGCCCGTCGAGTATGCCGCTCAACATCCGCAACAGCCGAATTGATTAGCCGAGTGATGTGCGTATCGTGCGAGGTGTCAGAATCCGCTACCTCGCATTGCTTCTTGGCTTCGCTAAGCGAAACCGCTAGCGAAATAGGCTCATCGACTCGAACTAATCCCATGCTCAGCCCTTGCGTTTGCGTTGTGGCTTCTGCTCTTCAGTTTGTCCTTGCTTGCCCTTACTCACTGGCTCGAGCGACCGGACAGCCCCGCAGTCAATCAGTGATTGTGCCACCTCGTCGGGTAGTTCAACCTCTTGATCGGGTGCAAAGCTGATGGCTCCAGCCGCTCGTTTGAGTGTGAGGACTCGCATAATTAGGCAGTCCCAGCCGCTGGCGAAATATGCAATTCACCAACGACAGTCGAACCGTCAGCAGGCCGCAGTGTACGAGGCCCAGTCAAGACGTAGGTAATCGCTCCAAGCGTCGCGTTCTGCGTTGCGCGGCTGACAACCACGCGACCATAACGCTTCTGAGGTTTTACAATCCGCAGAATCTTGGTCGTGTCATCATCAGTATCGGCAATTGTGATATTGGTTCCAACTACGTCAGTAGTCGGGCTTGTCGTATCGCCCTCCTGCCATTTAATGCTGGTTACCGCACCGTTTACGACGATTCCGACTGGTACGATGATTGCAATTTCCTCAAAGCCGGACATATCAACGGTTGCACCGTTGATTGCACTCGATCCAGCGGCTCCCGCTGTCACCGTTGTGGCCTGCACCACCTTCATATCTACTACGCTCATTTTTCTAAACTCCGAGAGATTTGATTGATTGAAACAGTAGCCAACTCTCGCGGGTTAGCTTGTGGCACACTTCAGACGGACGAAGGCTTCCTCGATGGTCGGCATGCCGTCAGTCTTCAGACGACCGATGTAGCCAATCTGATTGGTGTCGGCGTACTTCTCGAACAGCACTTGGATTTCCATATCCAGAGCGTCCGCGATCTCGTAGTAGTTCCAGTTTGCCAACAGACCGCAGTACAGACCGTTGGTGAACGTGTTGGGAACTCGCTCCGATTCGTCGATCGGGTAGCCGAGCAGCGAGTCGGCCTGACCCATCTGCAAGCCCGGTTGCCACAGATACTGATCATCAGACAGCTTCAGCTTCGAGATGATCTTGACCGCATCGCGGTGGAACAGCCAGCGAACAGCACCGAGCAGGCCAGTGCGATACTGGGCTTTCAGTGCGTACTTGGCGTCAATCAAGCCGTCAGCGGTGATGCTCGTAGCCGACAGTGTTGGCACGTCGCGAGCGGTACTAATACCGTCCGACGATGCGGTGAACACGCCGAGAGGCTGTTGAGCACCATTGCCGGTCAGATAGCCGTCTTCCATCTTCTCGCCGCCGTCGCGAGCCATTTCTGATTGAACTTCGGTGACGATGCCTTGCATGGTTCGACGTACCAAATCACGCGATAGGCGAATCATGCCCGTCAGGTGATGAGGTGTCAGAACTTTCTTGCCGTACTTCAGCGAAGAGTCTTCTGCCGAAACGGTCAACTCGCTCGACCAACCGAACGTGTTCATGCGAGCGGTACGCTTGCGGATACCCAGACTGCCAGCTTCGGCAACCGTGTGGATCTTGGCGTAGCGACGAATAAACAACAGGTCGTCAACCTCTTTGAGCATGCCAGCGGCAAACTGCTCAGAGGCCAGCAGGTAACCCGCTTGCTCTGGATTGTCCGACTGCAAAGCCGCCAGTTGCTGAGGCTGCAAGCTACGCTCGCCACTTCGCAGAGCGATGGCGAAAGCCTGCTCGTAATCGTCGGCACCGCGAGCACCAACATCGACAAAGCGATACTCAGGCTTTCCGGCGCGGCTGAAAGAGCGGATCGCAACTTGCTTGCGATTGCCTGCCGTCGTCCGGCTTGGCGAAACCATTGGATCGTCTGGAGTAATGCGAGCGTCGTTACGCTTGCTCTCGATGGTCTCGAGTGCCTTGCGTCGGTCGAGTGCGGCGGTGATGTCGGAGGTGTCCGAAATCATCGTGTCATACTGTGCGTCGTGCTCTTTGGTCCAACTTGATTCATTGGCTTCGAGAAAACTACGCGCTTCGGTGACCAACTTAGCACGAGCCTCGAGCAGCTCCTTGTTGGTCTTCCCTTTTGGATCAAATGCCATTTTATTGGTCTCCTGGTAATGTCGGGACCAACGAAAAAGGCGTTGACCACCGACGAACGTAAAAAACATTCGCTAGTAGACAACGCCTTCGATTTACTCTGGCATTTCTAACTCCAACCCGCTTTGAGCCGCCATTTAGTTGGCTCGCATCAGGCTGCGTTTTGATTTATTGCGGGTCTTTCCCGCGTGTGCTTAAATCATAAACCTAAGCAGCGGATAAAGTCAAGCGTCTAGTTAAGTTTTCCCAACTGAGCCTTCGCCAGTGCCGCCCTGGCACCCGCAGGAGCCCGCCGCGTCATCATTCGGCTAATCGTCTGATCGACCGTCGCCACGCGGTCAGCGAGGCCAGCAGCGACAGCCTCTTCGGCCCGCATCATTTCGCCGCCGCCGAACTTGCCCTCCACTTGGTCGATCCGAATACCGCGATTCGTCGCCATCGCCCGTTTGAATTTCTCGTAACTCACGCCAATCCGCTCCTGGACGAACGCCCGCATTTCGTCCGTCATCGGCTCCAGTCCACTGAACCGTGCTTTTTTGTCAGGCGTCCGCATGATATCCACCTTGACGCCCAGCTTTTCCAGAAATGCAGACTCGTCGGCATACATCGAGATTACGCCAATCGAGCCGACTTCTCCGCTAGGGGTGACAACAACTTCACTAGCCGCCGCACCGATCCAGACCGCAGCCGATGCCATCATACCGTTCGCGATGGCCACAACCTGCGTGTTGCCGCGATCGCGGACAGCCCGAACAGCGTCCGCAGCTTCCGGCGTCCCAGTCACTGTCCCTCCTGGGCTGGTCACGTTCAGTAGGATCTTGTTCACGTTGGGATTAGCGTCGAGCGTTGCCATCATCCGTGCGAAGCTGTCTAGCGATGTGCCACCGTAGTCACCGCCTGGACTCAGCACGCCCCACAGCGGGACAACGGCCAGCATGTTCCCGGTTGTGGCCGACGATGCTGCCGCGACCTCTTGGCAATTCACATCAAGCAACGCCAGATCTTTCGGTGGCTCGAGCAACGCCGACTGTCCGCGTAATCGCGAAATCAAGCTCGATACGTGCTCTGGCATCAACGCCATTGGTTCCATTGGATCAAATCGCATTTGCTAATTCCTCTGCTGTTGTCTTGGTTTCTGCCAAAGTGTTGAGCCGCGAAATAATCCCGCTGTACAGTTCGTCGATTCGCGGCTGAATCGACTGCGGCCCATCCTCTGGTTTGAGTCCGTCAAGCCACGCAATGAAGTCTTTGGGCGTCTTGGCTTTGCTCTTAGCTTGCGCGATGACTCGCTTCTCGATCCGGTCTAGGTAAGCTTCTGCAACGTCGCTGTGATCGACTGCCTGCCGCTGTGGTTCCGGCGGTGCAGGTTGTGGCCCATCAGGCACAAGTGCCGCGTCATCCTCGTAGACGATATTGGAAGGAATGCGGTATGCCTTAGACCGAGCCGACTTGCTTGGCCCGAAGTTCACCTTACGTCGGCCCTCATCCTTGGTGATCAGTCCGTTGTTGTAAAGCTCAACGCTCCCTCGCGCCCGATCGCTGAAAGGCACCCATTCCAGCGTCTCATCGTCAACGTCGATCGAATGCGAGCCAGATTCCTTTTGCTCACCGCTAAGCAGCTTGCGGTCGTACTGCACGCGGAACTTGTTGACCCAAGGTAGGATGTCATCGTCTTTGTGTTCATGGTTCGCTTGCTCTAGCGAAGCAAATGCACTATTGGCACCGTCAACCAGCTTATGCACCTTGATCCCGATTGCCATCGCAAGCAGCCGAATATCAAACTGTTTCCCTTCGAGCATCTGGGATTTCTGCGGGTCGATCGTGACCGGCGTAAACTTTGCCCCTTCTTCGAGAAGAATCAGCTTGTGAGCCTTACCAAGTCCCTGCATACCCTTTGCGAGAGACTGCATGTAAGTCTCTTCCGACTCTTCGTCTAAGCTACCGTCCATCGTGATGAAGCCGACCGGATTGGCACCGTTGGAGAAAAACCGATTACTAAATTCGTCCTTCGCCATCGCACCGGCAAAGCATTCAGTCATTAGCTCCACGATATCCCAGCCCCAGAGTGGATTAGACCCGAGCCCCTTGATGTGCAATACGTCGCCGTGGTCGAAGAACTCTGTCTGTCCACCGATGTTGGTTTTATACAGCAACCGACCGGCAGAATCCAGGTCACCAGCACGCTCAGCCAACTCCTGAGATACGCGGAATAGTTGCGTCCTATCAGGCAGCAGCGGCAGTAGTTCGATATGCCCACTACGAGCATTGCGGTCGATGTAGGCACAGCCATTACCCCAAAGCAGAGCCCACTGCACGAGCTGCTGCCGAAGCGACTGAGCGTCTACCTCTTCATTCGCCATCGTGTTTACGCATCGCCAAGCCGGATGGTCTCGATCGAACTCCCGCCCGTCCTCTTCTTCGCGGAACACGTACCAAGGCATGCCATACATCTTATCGGTGATGATCTGCACCGCCCGCTTGATGGCCGGTAACGCCATCACTTTTTCATGCGTGACTTGCACGCCCGCTGTGTTCTCGCGACCTAGCCCCAGCATGCGAGCCACTGCGGGATCACGTGGATGAGCCCCGCTGAGCGATATCGACGCAAACATAGATGCGACAGTTTCTAAAATCATTTCCCGACCGCCTTTAGCTGAGCGTAAATTGATAATCCAATGAGTGGGCAGCCGAGCGTGAACAATCCAAGTGGAATGGAAAGCATAAACGCTGACGCAACTACGCAAGCCGAGCCAGTTAAAAATGTAGCGTTGAGGACGATAGACTTCATGCTGTTAAAACCCCACGCCTGCGATAAACACTCGACCGCTTTGGTAAATGCTTGGTTCCCCAATGGGACATCACCGCCGCTACCATACCGTCAATCTTTCGGTAGTCATCCTGCCTGTATGGCTTTTTCAATATCCTAAATCCCCTGGCGTTCATGTGCGTTGACACATGACCAGCCTGCCAGTTTAAGCACACATTATTGTTGTGGATTAAGCTTTGCTCAATGACTGCTGCCTGGAAGTCGTCAATAGGCTTTTCCATCATCTGAGCGTTTTGCGGGTAATCAATCTGATTGATCTTCGGAAATTTCTCCTCACACCACTCAGTAAAATCAGCAGCAAACGCCCTGTCCTTGACCAAAATTTTAACATCAAGTTGCTTTGTTAGCTGCTCAAACTCCTCTCGTATGAACGATTCTTGGATAGTGTCGCCTGGAATCATTATCAAATGACCAGCCGCCACCCATTCTTTAAATGCTGCTTTGTCGTTGTTGTCTTCGATATAACTTTCAGTCATCCAGAGCCGAGTGAATAACTGCACTTTATCGCCGGCAGGAATGCTGATAGCCAATGCCGACATATCTTTGGTCTTACTCAAGTCCATGCCGACTGATGCCGGTTGCCCTCGGTAGTCGCTTAGCTCGTAGCCGCCACCGCACGCTAGCCACTGATCCATCCGCAGCCACTGGTTTGACGTATGTTGCCAAATGTTGAGCCGGTACATTTTGAAATCGGCTAAACCGCTGATAGTCCGCCGCGATTGTGCAAAGTCCGCCAAGAATTCTTCTTCGTGTGCAGTGTGACCCCAAGCTGGATTGGCAAGCTTGCCGTACTTTACCGGATCTTGGCATAGGTCTTTATCGCTCAGCGTTTGAGGGGCCTCGTAGATCGCTACGAATAGCTGGTCGTTTTGCTCCGCGCCGCATACGACTTGCCTTGCGTAGTCTTGCCGCTCCTTTCCGTATCCGTCTGGGTTGTTACCAGCCGTCGAAACCTCAATGTGATACGGTTCCGCACGACTGATGCCCGCTCGCGAAATGATCTTGATAAAATCTCGGTCTACAACGTGCGTTTCGTCGATCAGAATGTTTCCGTTAATTCCTTCCTTGCTCGTTTTTGTTCGCTCGTTTGCAGACGATAGAGGCTTGTACTTGGATCGCGTTGGTATGTGCTCAATACTCTTTTCGTTTCGGTTCATCTTGCATTCGCCCGACAACTCAGGCGACTGCTCAACCATCGCGATCGCATGGGCCATTGCGATACCAGCTTGATTACCGTCCTTCGCCCCACCAAAGCACTTAGCACCCGACTCCCCATCTCCACACGTTAGATAAACGCCCCAAGCTGCCAGCGTTGGCGTTTTCTTTTGCTTCTTTGGAATGTAGATCGAAGCTGCATTGAAGCGACGGATAACACGCCCCCATCGCTCCGAGTTGCGGACCCAGCCGAACATCCTCATGGTGCATTCGTACTGCCAATCGGGATGCCCACCATCCGCTATCCACTCGGCATAGATACGGGCTCGCTCAATAGATTGCTGCTCGCCTCCATCGTCCCAGTCGTCGAGCACTTGCCTGTCAACTTCGTGGCAGGCAGACCTGAGTAACACGCTTTGCCCTGCCCACTCACCCTCATAAAGGCGGCAATACTTCTCGATCCACCAAACGGTGTAAGCTCCGCGCGAAGCATCGAACCAACAACCATTGGCAACCGCCAATCTGTCTGATTCATTTCGTATCCAACGCTTCGAAACTTCGTCCATTTATCGCTTTCGACTCGTCACGCCTTGTTGAACTGCTGGCCGTTTCTTCCTTGCGTCTGGAATTAGGCCGAACGCTACTGAGTATTTGCGAATGACCGCTTCCGCTTGTTGCCGTCGCTTCAACGCCGGATGTTGCACATAGCAACCGTTCAACGCCACTGAGTACTCTCCATGCTTTTTCAATATCGACTCGCAGTGTGCTTTTTCGTCCACAGCTTCAGCAAATAGCGTCCAGTTGATCAAGTCGCGTTGCTGCAACGTGCCGTCCACCCATAGCGATTGCCCACCGTCCCAAGCTTGCTTCCCAGGTTCTTTCAGGTGTTTAGGTGCCGATGGAAATCCCTGGCGGATCGGAATTGATTTAGCGGTCACTGGTCAACCCTTCGAAAATCAGTTAAAAAAATGAGCGAGAG
>Ga0209498_1002265_pt1 | contig 11686 bp, 7 predicted proteins | sample WalLakDeSediment_FD_184131 | JGI IMG/M metagenome (GOLD analysis project Ga0209498, IMG submission 184131) | Lake sediment microbial communities from Walker lake, Nevada to study Microbial Dark Matter (Phase II) - Walker Lake 11/02/13 Deep... | ecosystem: Environmental > Aquatic > Freshwater >...
TCGGTGGTCGGCCCGCCCCTAAACCCGGCCAGACGATTCACGCACTCCTCGCCAGCCCTCTATAATCTAAGATCAGATCGGGTTCACTGAATATTTACCTCAACAAATAGGGGCCAGCGCACGCATAGGAATAGAGCGCTGGGCTGCGTCTCTACAGGTTGTCACCAGGGAAGTGTAATTGTCGTTGGCCATGGGGTACCCCGTCACCGGCAAAGGCATCGAAAGCCCGTGAAAAGGTCGGTTCATCGGGTTCACCTCCGGGATCAGGGACTGTTGTCTGCTGTTGGCCCATCGGTGATATTGTATTAGGATACGTTATGTTGATCAAATGCTACGATCTATATTATTTATCGACAAGTTTGACAAACGGCGCAAAATAGTGCCAACATGTCCTTGCCTTGGAAAAGGGATATTCGAGATAACGATAGAGGCTTCACCAAGCTGTACAGGGTTTTGCAAGAGCCTCAGAGGCTAGAATCAAGGTAGACATGAGATTCTTCTTCCAGACAAAGACGAAGGAAGTTGGCTGTTCCCTTTCCCTCGTCACCGCCTTCGCGGCATTCCTTCTCTTCCATCTAAGCAACAGAGGACTCTCCACCTATGCGGACAGGCAAATCGCCCTGTTCCAACTGGGCTTTGGCCTGAGCGTAACTGTTGCTGTTTTCCTGAGCCTACGGGGGATCCTTATTCTTCTAGGCTTCAGGAGGAAAGGAAAAGACTGTACACGTGTGGCAGATTGTCTGGCTGCTTCTTGCTCGGTCCTGTTGGCCTTCTTCCTATTCCAACTTCTACACGGTTTTCAGATGCAAGACATTTTTGGATTGCCCGGCCTCAAGTGTCTATTCAAGAGCTTCCTTGTCGCTGCGGCGTACTTAGCGGCAGCCTATGCGTTCCTTTCCATGCCTGGCTATCCTTTTTCGCGGATTCGCCTCTGCATGCTGGCTTCGACCGCTTTCGCTTTTCTAGCGATCGCCGGGTCTCTTGCGTGGGACAGCTTCACCGTCCAATCCCTCCTGCGAAGAGCGTCCGCGGATAGATCAAAGCCCGTGAGACATCTTTTCATGTATCTGTCCGACACTACGCGAGCGGATGCCATCGGATTCTATACGGGTGGCCATTCTCTGACCTCCAATGTGGACGAGTTCGCCTCTTCCGCCGCGCTCTTTCTTAACGCTTATGCCAACTCCGCATGGACTCTGCCGTCCCATGCCAGCTTGTTCACGGGTCAGTTGCCCATAGAGCATCAGGCTGTCCTGGAGAGCTTTCCATTGCCTGACAGTGCCGTCACAATGGCGGAACAGCTCAGAGAGAACGGCTTCTTCACGGTCGCCTTTTCGGAGAATGCCTATGTAACTCAGGAGATGGGCTTGGCCCAGGGGTTCGACAGGTTTTTCTACGTGTCCATGAGCAGGGGCTTGTTCGGATCGGAACTGGAGTATGTCGCGATTTCTCTGGCTCTCTCTATAGAGCAGCGATTGAGCCAGACATCTTTTCCCTTCTCTCGGTGGCTGCTTGAAACGGATCTGTTCCTGAGAAACGGGAGAGACATCGAACGCAGGGTGATAAGGCTCTTCGAAACGTACGGCAATGGACAAGTCCCTTTGTACTGTTTCGTGAACGTGATGGATCCTCATACGCCTTATAACGCCACACAGGTCGGTATGAGCCGGGCAGCTAAGCATGTGGGACTTGAACGGGCAACCGAATTAGCAGGCTTCTCAACCTGGCCGGAGGGGTTCCTGTACATGGAAGGGATGGGCGGTTTGAGTCAGGAAGATGTCCGCGCCATTCATTCCCTTTACGAAGGTGAAATATGGAGCATGGATAGAGGCTTTGGGAACGTCTGGAACGAGCTGAAAGAGGGGCATCTTGCGGACCGCACCCTGACGGTGTTTGTCTCTGACCACGGTGAGGGGTTTGGAGAACACGGACTCCTCTACCACGGCATTTCGGCATACAATGAGGTCATTCGAGTTCCTCTCATCATACGCTGTCCTTGGAGCCAGCTCTTCACTGGCGGACGCCGGTATTCCGTTCCTGTCCAACTCGCGGATATCCCTATCACGCTGTGTGACCTATTGGATGTGCCGTGGAACCCTCCTGAAGGTCATGTGGGTACCAGCATCGTTTCTTTGCTTGAGGGAAAAAACAAGGCGCGCGTTCTATACGGACAGAACGATTCGTCGTTCGCCAGGCATCTTGCCCCGAAACACAAATCGGATTTTCTACAGGGTCCTCTCTACAACAAACGCATTGTGTGGGCTATCGAAGAGGACACCAAAGTTATTCTGGAAAGCGACGGAACTGGCCAGATATACGATCTCTCCGAAGATCCCAAGGAAAGCTCGAATCTCTTCGACCATAACCAATCAATCCTTGAGGCGATCCCTCGCCGCGACAAAGCCTGGCTCCAAGAAAATCCCGCCGACACGAACAAGAAGATGTCCCCGGCTATGATCGAGCGCCTCAAGGCTCTCGGATACATTTAGCTTGGGGCTGGGCGACATCGAGTTCCGCTTCGGGCCCAAAGGCCTCGCACTCAATTCAAAACGCTAATCCCCCACAACTCGCTATCGTCCGTGATTACCACCTTGCCCATTTCCATGGAGATCCTGCCCACAGCGCTCTCCCGAGGGTCGGCTGCTGCCCAGGCGCGCAAGAAGAGATCCGCCATGGGCGCAATCTCCCGCCCTTTCCCGCATCTTACCGCCCTGGCTCCAATCTGGGCTGTCCCCAATGAGCCCAATCGCAGAAGTAGGGACCGTCCGAATCCGTCACTAGGCTCAGAAGAATGGGTTGATTCTCCCACCCGGATAGATCTGCGGTGATCTCAGACCATGCGCCGGGCTTCTTGGCCACTCGGGCCAGTTCCATGCCATTGACCTCCAGCAGGAAAAGGCATCCCTCGGATTCCGCTCCGTCCCTTATTCCCACGAAGGCGTGAAAGCCTATGGGACCCGGGGGAAGGGTGAGCAGATACTGCGCTCGGGTCTGTCCGTGATTCGGGGGATGGGTGAACAAGCCTTCCCGTAGCACGCCTCCCACGGTCCCTTCCTGGACCACGGCCTGCGCGTGTACCGGCTTGGAAACGCGCTCCAGGTCTTGGGTCAAAAAGAGGGTCTCAAAAGGGATGGAAGTCAAGTTCAGTGGAAGGAGAATCTCTTTCGGGGATTGTTTCAGGAGATAGAACGTGCCGGGGAAATCCGCCTCGATCCTGTAGCGATGATCCTGGTCCTTGACCTTCATCATTTCCAGGATTCCCTGGGATCCCAGAGCCCAGGACCCAGGGCTGAGTCCTACAAAGTCCATGGAAGAACGGACGTGCATCTCTTGTTCGATTCGGGGATGGATCCAACGGGCCCAATCGAAGGACGGACTTCGATTCGGGCCGGGATGAACCGTGAGATCCAGCAAAACCTCTTTCCCAGCCAAAGGAGTTAAGTCCAGGGAGATTTCCATGGGTTCGCTGGTGGCTTGATGGAGATCGTGGGATAGTACTTGGTCTTGGTCTGTTGCCCGAACGCCAAAGGTGACTCCATCGGTCCGATCGGTGCCCACGGACATTGGATCCATGGTCACTTCAGTGATGAAACGGAAAGTCCCTTGGCTTGGAAGCTGAAAGCGAAATTGCGCCCGGCTGATCCCGGAACCAGGAACCTTCCAGGGAGGGTGGGCGTGGAGCAGGTTTCCGATCGGTCGAAAGAAGGCCCCATCCGAAGCGTCCAAGGGTCCCTTCATTTCCTGGGGCGCTCCTTGAAAGGGTTCGGATCGACAGACGGCGGAATCGAGATTCTGAGTCAGATCCAGGAGAATCCTGTCCCGATTCCGCGTTTGGATGAAAACCAGGGAGTCGGCTTCAACGACATGAACCACCTCGGCGAAATCAGGCAGATCCGCCACATGGAACGAAGAAAGATCCCTGGGTGTCTCCAGATAGGGATACCAGCGCTGCGGATCCAGTCCAAAGAGGCGTTCCTCGTCGAACACCTTCCAACCTGGAATGGTGCCTGGAAGAGCAATGCTTTGCACGCCAGTAAGGGTTCGGTGGAGCGTATGGCCCTCGAAAAGGAAACGATGATCCGTGGTTTTTATGGCCGTACGGCCATCCTGGGTGCGAAACAGAAACGCGGCGTCTTCAGGCCAGGCCCCCTCCAGGTCCGGTTCCAGTCTTTGTTGAAAAAAGAACGAGGCTTCCTTGAAGAAGGATTCGCTGAAAGCGATGGGGTTTTCCAGTTGAAAGCGAGAGGTTTTGAGGGTGGGGATCACGCCCCAGTGTTCGTAGGCATCCTGCCAGGCCGCGTACAACTGCGATTCCGTGGGACAGGTGACGCCCAAGTAGCCGTAGATTCTGGTATAAGGCAAAAAGAGGTAGGAACAGATGGGATGGGCGGTCTGAAGAAGGGGTTTCTCGTAGATTCCGTCCGCGTGATGGATCCCCCATGCATGTCTTTGGGCAAAGGCCTCGTATCGATAGGTGATCTCGTTCAGTCCCTCTCCACTTAAGGCGACGCCAGGCAAGGCCTCCCTGAGTTCCTTGTGAAGGAGGATGTTGCCCTGGGCCATGGATAGGCCTTGCATGGGACCGTTGTGATCGTTGTAGATACACAAGGTCTGGTCCAGGTGAAGGGCATCCACCTCGTGCGACCGACATAGTTGCACCATGCGTTCTACAAACAGGTCTCTCCAGGGTTTGTGGGCCGGGTTGATGTAGGCGAATCGGATCACCGGTGTGGTTCGTTCCCAAAGCCACCATTCCTCCTGATGGGGACTCCAAGGGCTGCGTACCTGATAGGGCTTGAAATCCTCGTAAAGAGGGTTCAGGGGATCACAGCCAAAGTAGTTGACATGAAGCATGACCTTGAAACCGAGGCGATGGGCTCGATCGAGAAAAGGATCCAAAGCCTCGACAGGTTCGTCGTAGACCGGGTAGTCCCGGTCATAGCCGGCTTTCCTCCATCCAGGGATGTACAGAAGCGTCTGTGTGGCATCGAGCCTCCGGGAAACCGGATCCAGGAGAGCTTCGTCCAGTTCCAGAATCACGCAGCAACGGATGTCCTTGACCCAGTTGGGAGATTGCTTCTCCAGGGGGGTGGGCCTGAAATTGCGCTCCGCCCAGTCCCTGTACCTCTTGGCAGGGATTCGCCAGTCCCCTTCATAGAGGTTGATATGCCAGGGACAGGACTCGCAGGATGAATGGAGCTCGAATGGAGCCTGGTTGAAGGTGGTACATCCCAGACGCCAACCGGTTTCATCCCGCTGAACCGTGAGCCTCTTGAAACGGAGATCCGAATCTTTGGCCCACACGACCATGCTCTTCGGATCGCCTTCCAGAAGGACCAGTTGCGCCTCCCATTCCATGGGATAGTCGAAGACATGGGTCCGTCCCGGCGTCTCTTTCGTCAACTGGATCCCGGATCTTCCCGGCACGATGATTCGATAATGCAGAGGAATCGGATCCAGTCTCCATTCGATTCCCCATACCCCGGAGAAAGAAGAAGTCCATCCGGCCTGGAGGATGAGATCCTGATGTTCATCCAATGAAAGGGTTGGGATGGCCAGGTCCCTTCCCAAGGATTCTTCCACGTTCCCATCCTTTTCCACGCGATGCAAGAACCATTCCACACTCGATGCCAGATTCTTGCCGGTGGGAAGCGGATCCTGCAGTCGCAGGGAGAACGCAGACAGGTTGAAAAGGAAAAGGATTCCAATGACACTGCCCACGCGAGTCTTCACGACACATCCTTTCTTTCGATTCGATCCTCAGGACACAACAAATTCACGACCACGTCCTGGACCTTGGGACGGATCAAGATGGCGCCAATATCGCGATGGGATTGGCAGAAAGATCGAACCTGTTCCTCGGTCATGACCATGAACGCGGTACTCAATCCATCCGCCAGTCCGGCCGAAGGGGCCGTGGCCCAGGCGGCCTGATGACTCGATGCCGGATAGCCTGTTCTGGGATCCAGGACGTGTTCTCCCTTGACCTCGGTTCCGGAACCGCTCAACGCGCGATCTGTCAGGAGCAATCGATCGACCCCGGTCTGGCCGGCCCACCGCCCCGCGGCGCCCAGGATCCATCCTTGATGAGGAGGACAAGATCCCAAAGCTAGGGCGGTACTCGAACCTGCATGAAGGAGAATGTCTTCCACAGACCAATCCTCCAGAAGTTCAGCCAAATGATCCAGGGCATAGCCCTTGCCTACGCCCCCCAGATCGATTTCTACCCGGTACGGCGCGTCGTTTCGAAGGGATACTCGATGCGCTTGGGTATCCAACAGAATCCATTCGAAATGGGTGTGTCGAAGCGCTTGTTCGATATCCTGAAACGCCGGCTCGCGGTAGGTGGGATCATCCCTTCCTTCGTTCCCATCTTCTCGCCATCGGTCCATTAGATGTCCCACGGACGGGTCGAAAGCGCCTTTCGTCTCTTCATGGAGCCAAAAGCCCAGGAGCAGGCATTCCAAGGTCTCATGCGCGATGGTCAAGGATTGCCCCGGGAGGAGCCGATTCAGTTGAGCGATATCGCTGGAAGGATCAAAACGGCTGAGAAGTCCCTCGAGATGATCTAGCTCTTTGAACAATTCCTGTGCCATGCCCTGGGCATATTCGGCAGAGCGGTTCGCCACGAAGACCTCGAATATTGTATTCATGGCCTCATGGGAGAAACGGTGCGGGGAAGAATCAGGTCCGATGGGACCTGTCCTCTTGCATGGATGTTTCCTTCTCATGAAGGCTTTCCCACCATAAGGGATGATGTTGTTTGGCCCAGGTTGCGTGAACTCGTCCCGTGAAGATCACCTGTATTGTCCCGGGATTGGCCAGAGTTCCCAGGTAGATGTGGGAGATCACGAGAAGAAGCAACAACAGACAGGTATATCGATGGATCTGGAGAATCCAAAGCTGGACATTCTCATGGAACATCGGGAAGGCCCGAGAAAGTCCGGACAAGGTCGCCAGGATCCCAAGCGGCAGGATCGTCCAGAAATAGACCTTTTGTCCCGCGTTGAACCGTCCCGCGGGAACCTCCGGATGGCCTTCCAAGTACCCACCGAATCGTCTCACCCATTCCCAGTCATACTCCTGAAAGCAACAGGTCTGAGACCAGCGCAAAGCTGACGCGGCCAGTCCCAAAACGAAGCAGGGCGCCATGAGTACATGAAGGCTTCTGATCCAGCCGGTGATGGGAGTCTTGAAAAAAAGCACAGACGCAAATCCTGTGACGGCCAGGGACAGAAAGCCCAACATAAGACAGGCATGAATTCCACGTTCCGCCAGACTCATTCGGCGGATGCTTTTCGGTTCTTTGGGTGCGTCGCGATGAGGTGAACCGAAAAAAAGAAGATGTCCCACCAAAACAGTCAGTGTACCCACGATTCCAAGAAAGGAACACCAGAAGAAAAGATCTGTGAGCAGTCTTGCCATGGGCTTACCCTTTGGGGTCCTCGAGAAAACGAGTCAATCGATCCAAGGCCTTGAAGCCGAACAAACCCAGGATTGCCGCTATCAGCCCACAAAGCGCTAAAAGTGCCCAGCCGATGTAGGTCCTGAACAGGAAGGATGTTCCGGTCAATGCCTGAATCATGGAATCGACCCCCTGAAGTTGGAACATGCTTTGTACCGTGGCGTATTCTGTGATCAAGGGACCCATGGCCTTCACTTGTCCAAAGAAGAAGGGGGCTTTTGGATGATGACAATCCTGGCATCCATGGATGCCAAGGGATTGCCCGGCAGGTCGTACGTCATGGGCAAAAGCCCAAGAGTACGGTTGGGCCTTGGGATGATCTTCCACGGAAAGCCCCCCGTTTTCGTCGATTCGGAACAATTTTCCCAGGGCTATGTAACAGAAGGAAGGGATTTCGTTTCCGGCCAACGCGAGAAGCGTATGAAGGATCTGACTTTCGGTCAGCAACGATTCATCGCCTTGCGTCTGTCGCAGGATGTCGCTCCACAGATCCATGCAGAGAGGTTGAATCATTCTCTGTTCCGTCACTAGGCCGAAGACAGGAACCGTGTCCGGTGAAAGTGCTGCTTGTTTCACCTTCGATAGATCCAGTCCGCTTTCCTCGAACGGAATGGCTCCTATCCTATGGCTGTCTGTCTCTTCCCGAAAATGAACCCTCCCAAAGGAGTGAATCTTGGACAAGGCGTCGTCCGAGGATTTGAGATCCGTCAACAAGGGAGCCAACTCCTGCAGCAAGGGATCCGTGCGACTCAAGGATTTTTCCGGATCAGACAATCTGTAGAATCTGATGTTGTTGAAGGAGAGCAAGCCGTGTTTCTCCTTGAATGCCTCTACCGCGGCGGCAGCCTCTTTCTGGGCCCGCCTCAACGTCTCGGCTTCTTCCTGAGGTATTTCGACAAAGGGTGTTGGGATCTGTTGATACACGATGCCTTTATAACAACATACGGGGGAATAGGAGAATAATTCCGAGTTTTCAATCGCCTTGAGTACCGCAAGGATGCGTTGATATTCCCGTCCGTCAGGAGATTCGGCCGGATCGAAAGCAGGGACCAAGGGAATCGCTTCCCTGGGTGTCATCCACATCCAAGATACGTTCGATTCAGGGATGTCGATGAATAGATCGACCTCTTCCAGGGTCTGAATCTTTCCCGCGCAATAGACCTTGCCTTGGTTCACGAAGACGGGAAATCCCTTCTTGTCCGGGATCTCCTGAAGTCGTTCGAGGACCGAAAGAACCTGAGGTGCCGTGATGCCTTGGTGAAAACCCAATGTTTCTACTTGTGCCCGGTCGATTAGATGAGGAGATACGCTCTGTGCTCCTTCTCTGGAGAGCCAGCCCCATTGGATCAGGGAAGCCACTCTGCCCGGTTTCCTACTATAGTGAAGACGCCCTTCATCATCGATTCGGTAGGTCCTGCTACCATAGGAAACCACTCGGACATGGTCCCCTTCCTCCTCCCATTGGACCGCCTTGAGGACATGCTCCACAAGAGCGGCTTCTTCGTCCAGGAACGACTCCTTTCTCTCCAGAATGGCTTGCTGTTGTTCAGGAGGCAGCGTCTTCTCCATCTCCGAGAGTCCAGTAAATTCCTGCTTCAGGTCTGAAAGCAGGGGTACCAAGGTCTGTTCCACGAGAACGCAGAAGGGCAACGAATCAGTTGGAAGCTCATGGGCATATACGACAGGATCCAACAAGCCGTCGATGTTGCAGGCGTAGAGCCTGTCGTGGGCCAGGAATACGGGTTCCCCCTCGATTTGTTCGGTGCCCGCCAGAGCGAAAAGCAGTCTTCCCAGTTGAGCTTCCATGTCCAGAATTCCCTGTCCCGCTTCCTCGACTTGAGCCGGATTCAAGGGGATCAGGTCCGATTCATCCATTCGGGCCCAGAACGCGGGCCACATCATGCGTCGGGGCTCGATCTTTCCTTGCTTGTTGCGTACAAACACAGGTTGTGCGATGGCCGGCGCCTCGCGATCCCAACGAGCCGCCCCATGAATGCCGAGACGATTGGCTCGAGAAACCTGTACCTGTGTGGGCGTTTCCTTTGGCCAGGGACCGCTATGACAGGCGGTACAGGTCAGCTTGTCCAAATGAATCGACGGCAATCCTTTGTGCCGGGCAAGTGGCGCGCCGAGCCACCCGGCCATGCGGGAAGAATCAGAAGAAGATGGCTGTGGAAGGTGGCACCGCTTGCAGGAAGCGTCTGCTTGGACCGGCGCTTCGCTTGCGGTTTCATCTTCCATCCCTCGCGTGATGTGATGATCCAGCCCATGGTTGTGACAGTCCGTGCAACTCAGTCCCGCGCTTCGATGGACATCGTTACGGGACAGTGGATCCTTTTTCTCGTTCCAGGGTTTCACGGAGTGGCAGTAGAGGCAACGTCGATCTTGAGGAGAATCGTCGATATCCACCAAAACCTGGTGGCTTGAATTGAAACGATTGGCATCATATTGAACGTATGGCGGTATCGCGTAGTCCTTGTCGTCCAGCTCCGGTCCATCGAAGAGCTGCCAAGTGTCAGCGATTCTGGAGACCATGCCTCCCACGGTGCCCAGTCCCGAGGACGCGGTACTGGCCCATCGAAGGTTTTGTCTGCCGATCTGTTTGGCCCATTCTGACATATCTTGCTCCCTGGCATGGTGATGACAAGCGAAACAGTTGATCTCCAGTTTGCCGGACACGTGCCAACGGGCTTGGGGATCCATGGGAAACCCCGAAGGTTCCGCGATTCCACCACCAGGGATATGTCTAGCGAAGAGCTGAGTGAAATCCCAGGCGGAAAGCCCCAATTCCCTCGGTTTCCAAAGACCCTCCCAGTTTCGATAGGAAAGCGGAATCTGGGTTCCTGTCGTCGTGTCTACCCAGACCCAGGGCTCTCCGGGCCTTCCATCGAAGGAAGAGGATTGCGGCGCATTGAAATGCCAACCCTGAGCGATGGTTTCATAATCATGGCAGGTGCCGCAGGTTTGCCGGGTGGAAACAGGCAAAGCCAGGGAGTGGCCAGGCACGATTTGTTCTCCGAATTCGTTGAGAAGCGGAATCCAGTGTGCAGGAACAGGCAAGGTATTCTGATCGTGGATAGGCTTTTTTGTCCCTGGAAGCAACGCCATGGCAGAGCAACATATGCAGGACAGACAACAGACCCAGAACCTCTTCATCCTTCTACTCCAAGTATTCCCCGCAGCGAAACTGCGTTCTTCTAACGCTTATATGTGAAAATCCGATGGCTCGAAATGCACCTTCTCTTCGGTGTCCACGGCACGGTTGCAGGCCAAAACGGCCACCGCTGTCTCGTAACCCATTTCCGCGGGACAATTCAGGGGTTTTCCGTGTCGTATGGCGTCAAAGAAGTTCTCCAGGTGGGGTTGATGGGCTGGCTTGGCCAATTCCACCGGGAGGGGCCATTTGCCGGCCTCGGCTGTCACTCGAATGTCGATGTTCACATTCTTGGTGGTTGTGGGACTGATCGGAGCTGCCATGCTGCGCAGCAAGCCTCGCTTCACCAGAGGATCCCAGGACGGGGCGTGGGATTCTCGTTCCGCGACATTGCCGCGCTGAGGCACCTCGGAAATGATCAGAGAACCGTTTTCTCCCATGAAGGTTTCATAAAAACCACCGTGTTTGGTCGTGGTCAGAGTCTGATAGAACGCCCTGGAAGTGCCATGCTGGTTTTCATATTCATAGGTGACAAGAACGTTGTCATACCATTCATGGTGATTGTAGTAATCAATCCCCCCGGATCCGATCACGGATTTTGGATCGCATCCGAACACCCAGGCGAAAAGATCAATCTGGTGGGAACCCAAATCCACGATGGGACCTCCTCCGTACTTCTTGTACCAACGCCAATTCCGAAACTGGCTCATGGAAGCGTATCCCCATCTTTCCAGCTTGTCATCGCTCATGGTGTAATTTTCCGGCCAGGTGAGGTCCTCAGTTTTGGATCGGTTCCATTGAGCGTAGGCATGGGTGACACGTCCCAAAAGATCGAGGTCATGGATGAGGGTTTCCACAGCATGGATGTATCGAGGGTTGCTTCTGCGCTGATGTCCTATCTGAAGAAGCTTTCCTGTCCGTCGGGCAGTCTCCACCATGGTTCTGGCTTTTTCCAGGGAATTGGACATCTCCTTTTCGCAATACACGTGCAGTCCAGCCTCCATGCATGCATTGGCTTGTTCAGCATGCATCCAGTCCGGAGAAGCGATGATCACGGCATCCAGATC
>Ga0209498_1002267_pt1 | contig 11680 bp, 13 predicted proteins | sample WalLakDeSediment_FD_184131 | JGI IMG/M metagenome (GOLD analysis project Ga0209498, IMG submission 184131) | Lake sediment microbial communities from Walker lake, Nevada to study Microbial Dark Matter (Phase II) - Walker Lake 11/02/13 Deep... | ecosystem: Environmental > Aquatic > Freshwater >...
TAAGGCTTTTTTACCGGGGGAAAATTCATTTTCCAAGCCTCCTCAATTATTAAATTCAGATGCCTGATTCGAAACTATCCAGAAGTTCCTTTGCTTGTTTTATGAAAGGTTTGGGGACCAATACTTGAACCTCAACAGCTTGCCCTCCGATTACACGCATAGCCCCGGTATAGGGGCTGCTGTCCGCCTTCTTGGAAGGGATGCCGTTGTCCTGTAAAAAGCCGCAGACTATATCGGCTTCCACATCATTGCCTGCCTCCATCAGTAAAGTCCAGTTATAGTCATCCATAAGTTTCCACCTTTGCTGTTAATGAGTCAATGGCTATATTATTCTTGCATGCAATGTGGTAATCCTGCCGCTTATCAAATGTTAGGGGTTACAGTGGTTTGCATTGCGGATTTGCCAATATTGGGGTGAGTATGGTACTTTAAAAACAGTATCAAAAAAATTTGCTGTTGGAAGGTTTAGTTGGGGGTGCAATATTTGTTTATCGGTAAAGTTAAGCTGAAAGGGATCGCTGAATCAACCGGAGTGGAACAGGTTGGCATAACCTCGGCTGAACCTCTTTACTACATGAGGGAGCGGTTGGAACGCCGCATAAAAGAAGGCCGGATTTCTCCCTTCGAGGAAAAAGATCCAGATTTACGGATTTCACCGGCGCAACTTTTGGTTAACTGCCGCACAATAATTACCCTGGCTGTTCCCTATGCAACATCCTTTCACCCTGTGCCAGAAACTAAAGAAGAACCACGCGGTATAGTTGCCCGATGTGCCCGGGGCATCGATTACCATAAAATTGTAGAAGATAAAGCTAACCGCATAATCGAAGCCCTCAAGCTTGAGGTTGCAATACCTTTTAAATACCGGATCCTCGCCGACCGCAGCCCGCTTGTGGAAAGAGAATTAGCCGGCAATTCCGGTCTTGGCTGGATAGGTGAGAACTGTACTCTCATCAATCCCCGATACGGCTCCTTTACAGTTCTCGGGACAATTCTAATCGACAAATATGTTGAACCAGATGAAAAGATTATTCATTCTTGCCTGAACTGCGGGCAATGCCGCGAAGCTTGCCCCACCTCAGCTATTACAGAACCTTATACTATGGACCCTTTTCGCTGTATATCTTATCTGACCCAGGCTTCAGGCATTTTCCCCAGGAACATGCGGCCTGCCCTGGGGGCACAAATCTACGGCTGTGACCGCTGCCAGGAAGCCTGTCCTCATAATCAATCCAGGGAAAGCTCTGCCATTTCCGAGTTGGCTTTTTCATATTTTTCCGCTAATCCGCTCTTAATACCACTTTTGGAGCTAACCCGAAAAGAGTTTGAAATGACCATAGGTTTGACCTCAGCTGGCTGGCGGGGCAAAACTAACCTTCAACGCAATGTGATCATTGCCCTTGGTAACATTGGCGATCAAATCGCAATAAAACCCCTGGCCCGCCTGCTCGAAAATGATATCCGTCCCCTGATCAGGCTGCATGCAGCCTGGGCTCTCGGCCAAATTGGCGGAAGAAAAGCTGATATTGCCCTGGAAAAATCCAGTCAAAGAGATCCTGAGCCTGCAGTACGAGAGGAAGCTAAACTCGCTTTGGGTAAAAGCAGTTAACCTCCCCGGATAAGGTGCACTAAACAATTCCTGCACAGCAGTAAGTTATTCTTCAACATGATCTTGCTACTTTTTATTGCTACCGATGAAGATAGTCCAAACTGCTACGGCAATAACAACAATACCGCCGGTGAGCGCAGGAATGGCCAGGCGGATAAAATGACCATCCTGCATGGCCCAACGCTGAGCACTGTTAATGAAACCATGTTCAATAAAAACCGGCACACTTAAAAACAGCAATATGGTAGAAAGAATAACAGGAATCCACTTAACCCTGCTTTGTTCATCGGGATCGGAGAGGCCAAAAAAATCTGAAAACAATTCAGAGAAAATACCTGTACGGAGGTCGTACAGGCTTATCATAAGCAAAATAAGACCCATGGCCAATAAAAAAAGGTGGCTCATTCCATAATAGCTAAGTAGAAGCAGCACGATGAGCAGCATTGCCAGGTCCGCAGATATGAAGATTGCCATGTTGCGTGATGTCATCGATAGAAAGGTTCACCACCTCTAAGAATAAATCAAACAGGACCTGCAGGAATCGGAGCTTCAATAGCAAATAAAAATAATATAAAGCATTAATACTCGAATTTAGTTTCCCACAACCCGTTACTTACTATTATACTAAATAATTGCCATGGAGGTTTTGATTAGAAATGAAAAATTCTTTGCGTATAATGCATATCGGAGGCATCCCGGTCGAAATACATATAAGCTGGCTGTTTATATTCTTTCTATTAAGTATCTCCCTTGCCCAGGGCTACTTTCCCAGTGTTATCGAAGGCCTAAGCAGTCAAACCTACTGGAGCGCCGGTATAATAACCACCCTGGTAGTTTTTGCCTCGGTACTGGCTCATGAATTAGGCCACTCTTTTGTTGCCATCCGGGAAGAAATCCCAATCAAGAAAATTACCCTCTTCATATTTGGTGGAGTATCCCAGATGGAGATGGAACCACCCAGCCCGGCTGCAGAGTTAAAAGTTACTGCAGCAGGACCCCTGACAAGCCTCTTTATTGCTCTGATAATGGGTTTAATATATTATCTTTTCATGCCACCCGGCGTAATTATCAGTGAGTCGGTTTTCCTGGTAGCCCAGATAAACCTGGTGATGGCCATCTTCAATCTAATTCCTGCATTTCCCCTAGACGGAGGGCGGCTATTTCGTTCAATTACCTGGTATTTTGCAAAAAACCTGGTTTCAGCTACCCGTATTGCTGTCGGCCTGGGCAGTGTTCTCTCATTTATTATCATAGGTATCGGCTTGATGTTTATTTTCTTCCAGGGCGACTTCTCCGGGCTATGGCTTATTTTTATCGGCTGGCTGATTTACCAGGCCGGACAGTCAAGTTATTCTCAACTTGTCCTCAAAGATACATTTACCGGAATTAAAGCTTCTGAGCTCATGAGCACCGATCTTCAAACTGTATCACCGGATGACACACTCGATGAACTGGCTGAATGCTTTCTGCACTATAAGTTCGGCGCATTTCCGGTAGTTTACGGTTCAACCACCCACGGCCTGGTCACTCTGCAAAACATGAAAAATATCCCCCGCGAGAAATGGGCTGAAACCAAAGTTTCAAATATTTTAACTCCACTGAAAGAGGCCATGGTAATAAAGCCTGATACCGATGCTTCTGAAGTAATGATAGAAATGGCCACAAATAATAGAGGCCGGGCCCTGGTCATGGAAAATGGCGAACTGGTCGGACTGCTCAGCCGCACCGATATGATGCGCTATACGCAGATGCATATGGCTTTGGGATCGGACTAGCTATTCCCGGTTGTTAATCAGCTGGGCCCTATCGTTAAAGAAGGTGCGATATCCAACTTCGATAATGAGGTACACAGCCAGAGCTACGCTGCCGAGGATACCCATCATGATCACAATTTGATATTTTATTGCATCGACAGGAGATGCTCCGGCAAGAATCTGGCCAGTCATCATGCCCGGTATAAAGATAAGTCCCATACCGAGCATAGAATTTACAGTGGGAATAATTGCTGCATTGAAAGTATCACTCAGAAATTCGCTCACAGCCATCTGCGGAGTAGCCCCGAGCATCAGCGCTTCTTCTATGCGGGCACGGCTGGTCTGGAATACCCGGGCCAGCCTTTCTACTCCAAGGGTAATTCCGGTCATCGAGTTGCCAATGGTCATACCCGCAATCGGGATGAAAAAACGCGGTTCATACCAGGGTTCGGCAGCAATAACCACGACCATGAAATAAGCCAGAGGCAGAGATGTTCCGATAAATAGAGCGAAAGCGACTACTTTCTTCAAACTGGGGCCGATTTTTCCTTTAACCCTTCCAAATATGGTCATCAGGGCAAAAGCCTGCATGAAAAACATTATTGCCAGAGTAACTAAAATATGCTGTTGCCTGAATACCAGCTCCAGGATGTAACCGGCCATGACCAGCTGAAGGGTCATACGCACTGTTGCTACTAAAAATTCCTTACCACGCCCAAGTTTAAGCAGCTGAGACATAACTAAAAGGAGGATCAGGAAGAGATATGAAGCGGCAAGCCGCCATAACTCGATCGGCAGCAGATCAGGCATTTACTCCCCTTCTTTCTTCTACGCTGTTGATGCGGCCTCCGGCAAGATTGAGAATGGTGCCGGCGTATTCACTAATCAAACCTCCGGAATGTGAGATCATTACCACTGATTTGCCGGGCTTTCTGACCCACTGTGCAAGGTAGCTGACGATCGAATTGGCATTATCTTCATCCAGCGCCGCTGTTGGTTCATCAAGGAGCAGTGTCTCAGGATCGAGCAGGAGTGCACGGGCCAGGGCCAGGCGTTCTTTTTCACCCCCGGACAAAATCGAGGTCTCTCTGTTTAAAATTCCCGGCATTCCGAAAGCAGCCAGCTGTTTCTCAATTTCACCTTGCAATGGCTCTTCTTTACGGTTAAAATAAAAAACTAACCGTATATTTTCATGGACAGATCCCGGAAAAATATAGGGGGCCTGTGGAACCATCAACACCCTGCGACGAAGATTTATTGGATCAAAAGTCAGGATGTTCTTACCATAATAACTGACTTCTCCATGGTCGCAGCTGATTAAATTGTTCAGTAATTTAAGAAGAGTGGTCTTGCCGCTGCCGCTTTTCCCGGTAACTCCATAAAGGGAGCCGGCAGCGATATCAAGAGTAGGTATAAAAAGTATTTTCCGGTAAATAACATCCCGTAGACTGAAAACAGCCGGCATAACAACACCTCTTTTGATTAACTCAGGTGATAAGGAGAAATTAGGATGTCAGCACTGGCAGAACCGGTAAAAAGAGGCTTAACAAAAAGCATTCAACTGCTCTTGCTCCTGATCAAAATCATAGTCCCCGTTTCCTGCCTGGTTGCTGTCCTGGATTATTACGGCATTATTGAACTAATTGCCGGTTTCTTTTCCCCGGCTATGGCGTTGTTCGGACTGCCCGGAGAAGCGACCATTGCCTTAATTTTAAGTTTCTTTGTAAACTTCTACGCCGCCCTGGGCGTAATAACTACTATGTCCCTTAGCTCCCAGCAGATTACTGTTTTAGCAGTAATGATCGGGATCTGCCATGAACTTCCGGTAGAAACCGTTGTTTGCAGTTATACTGGCCTGCGCATTCCCGTATCTGCAGCTCTTCGTATCTTTACTGCCCTGGGCGCAGGCATTTTTTTGAATTTAATCTACAACCTGGTTCTTGGAGGGTAACTGTGTGGAGATAGTTTATCTGCTTGCTGAAACGATTCTCAATACCCTGCTTAGCATTGCCCGCCTTGCCTTGTTTCTGATACCGGTACTGATCCTGATCGAAATTGCCCGTCACTATCAGGTGATTGAAAAAATCACGGGCAGGGTTAAAAAGGCTCTGCAGTTTTTAACCCTGCCCCAGGAAGCAGCTTTCCCCCTGTTGGCAGGAATGTTTTTCGGAATTGTTCTGGGCTCAGCTTTGATAATCGATTATGCCAGGGAAGGATACCTAAAAAAGCGTGATCTTCTGCTTATTGGGATCTTCCTGAGCATATCGCACTCTATCGTTGAAGATACATTTATATTGGCCGTATTCGGAGCCAATCCACTGATCCTGGTGCTCACCAGAACTATCCTGGCCATAATTATCACCAGAATAGCCGCCTCATTGATTGATCGCTTTAACCCAACAACAAATCAGTAGTTGTAGGCCTGAAATTCTACAAACAGATCCGCAATACCATTTGCCCAGGATAGAAGCAATTCATCACCCATAAAAGGGGCGATAAGCTGCAGCCCCAGGGGTAAGCCATTATCAGCTCTACCTGACGGCACCGACACCGAGGGAAGGCCGGCATTGGTCCAGGGCATGTTCATGGCCGGGTCTCCTGTGGCACTAATCCCTTCCGGGGCGGAGCCCGGCGCCGCGGGGGTAACCCACAGATCTATTCCCGACTCACGCATAGTCGTTTCAAGTTTTTCCCGGAGTTCTTTTTGCTGCTCGCGGGCCTCTTCCAAATCTTTATCAGATACAGCTTTTCCTTCTTTAATTATTTCCACAGTCCGCGGACGATATAAATCTGCAAAACGGGTGTACAGGTCTTTATGCTCAAAAGCAATTTCAGCAGATATGAGTTTACGGTGCCAGGCAGCAATCGTCTCGATATCATCGAGAGCATTGACTTCATTGATTGTATAACCTGCTTTCCTCAGCTTTTCGAGCTGCTCTGAAAAGGATTTAAGACCCTCCTGAGATGCCTGCTCCAGGTATTTGCCCCTTGGTACACCTAAAACAGGCTTGTAATTTACATTAATATCTTGCCATTGGTAACAGAGAGAACTGGCTGCGAGGATCATCCCTTCCACATCCTGCGTAAAACAGCCAACATGGTCCGCTGATCGGGAAAAGTAGAGCATTCCATCGCTTGGTATCCTGTTGTAACTCGGTTTAAAACCAACTACACCACAAAAAGCAGCCGGGCGGTTCACCGAGCCGATTGTCTGGGTTCCCAGTGTCAATGGACTGAGACCGGCAGCAACAGCAGCGGCCGATCCGCTGCTGGAACCACCCGGGGTATGATCCAGGTTATGGGGGTTTCGTGTTGGCCCTGGTTCAAAATAGGCAAACTCAGTAGTTACAGTTTTACCGAGGACCAGGGCACCGGCCTGGCGCAAAAGCATTACACATTCTGCCTCAGGGCCTGCTAAAACATCCGGGTTGAGATTAGAACCAGCCCTGGTGGGAAACCCGTCAACCCGATAGATATCTTTAACCCCTATCAAAACGCCGTAAAGCGAAGGCCGGCTTTCCGGCTCCGGATAGATCTCCCGTAATGAATCTGCCTCTTGCAAAAGCCGCTCAAGCCGATTCGCTTCAGGTAAAAAAGCTTCAACAGCTGAATCAACTCGATCGATACGATCACAGGTTGCATTAATATATTCTTTTAGATCAAGGGTTCCACTGACAAGGTCACGGGCAATTAAAGCCAGGGGGGCAGAATGTAAATACACTTTAAACTCCTCCTTATGCTTGGGGATTAGCTGGATTAAAGCTGATTTAAAAAAAGAAAATACTATGTGCTCATTTTCCTAAACCGGCTAAGAATGCAATCAAATCAGGGGCTAAATCCTCCCGTCTCAGGGCATATTCAATCGTCGCTTCCAGAAAACCGAGTCGGTCGCCGACATCGTAGCGCCTTCCTTCAAAAGTGTAAGCCCAGACCGGCTGCCGCTCGGCCAAAACATTCAGGGCATCTGTAAGCTGGATTTCGCCTCCTGAGCCCGGTGGTGTCGTCTGCAGAATATCAAATATTTCAGGATCAATAATATAACGGCCTAACACAGCCAAATCGGATTTAGCTTCTTCCCTTGGGGGTTTCTCGGTCAGCTGCCTGACCCTGACTATCTGCCCGCTATCTGCTCCGGCATCAACAATACCGTACTTGTGAACATTATCCCAGCCGACTTGCTGCACACCAAGCACGGTGCGTCTTTTTTGCTCGTATATCTCTGCCATCTGCCTGATACAGGGCACCTCGGCATGAACCACATCATCACCAAGCAGCACCGCAAAAGGCTCGCTGCCGACAAACTGTCGTGCACAAAGAACTGCATGGCCGAGGCCAAGAGGAGCTTTCTGGCGTATGTAGAAAATGTTGGCAAGTTCGCTGAGCTGTTGCACCTCTTTAAGCTCATCAATTTTGCCTTTCTGCTCCAGCATTCTTTCCAACTCTATATTCCTATCAAAGTGATCTTCAATTGCCTGTTTATTGCGGGATGTAATAATCAAAATATCTTCGATGCCTGCTTCAGCTGCTTCTTCAATTACATACTGGAGAGTTGGCTTGTCAACTATAGGAAGCATCTCTTTCGGCTGTGCTTTCGTCGCCGGTAGGAAACGCGTGCCCATGCCAGCCGCCGGTATAACCGCTTTTGTGATTTTCATTTTATGCTGATCACCATCCTTCCGCAATTCGACCGGCAGTTTGGCAAATGAGCTGCTGGCCTTAATATATATTGTGCTGACAAGGATTTCTACAAAACCAGGCTGTTTCCTTCCTGACATCACAATAAGGCTGCTTTTCTATTTAGTCGAGTATAAACAAAAAAAGTGGTCTTCTTTTACTTAGTTCAAATCGATTTTTTTTGAGTGTTCTTTGTGCTATCGATTTGAATGATCATTTTGAAGCAATTGAAGGGTATAGGAGCAAATCAAACGAATTTGTTATAGAGGGGGGAATCTAATGAAAACCATGCAGGCAGCACAATTAACTGAAATCGGTGAACCTTTAAAGCTGGTCGAGGTACCGGTTCCTCAACCCGGAACCGGAGAAATCCTGGTCAGGGTGAAAGCCGCCGGAATTTGCAGTTCTGATATCCATTACCAGGACGGACGGAGTGCAGTAACAAAGCTGCCCATAACCCTGGGACACGAGGTAGCCGGTGAGGTTGCACAGTGTGGTAATGGTGTGAAAAATCTGAAGGCAGGCGATCGGGTTAGCCTTTTTTATCTCGTTACCTGTGGAAAGTGCATGATGTGTTCCACAGGAAACGATAACTATTGCAGTGAAGCTAAAATGCTGGGAAAAAATATCGATGGCGGGTTTGCTGAATATGTGGTCGTCCCCGCACGCAATGCCTTTCCTTTTCCGGAATCGATTCCATTTACGCAGGCAGCACTGATCACCGATGCTGTGGCTACTCCGTTCCATGCCCTGAAACGGTCTGCATTAAAGGTTGGTGAAAATGTTCTGATTATCGGCATCGGAGGTTTGGGGATCCATGCGGTGCAAATCGCCAGGATGATGGGGGCAGGGCAGGTCATTGCCATGGACCTTGATGACGACAAGCTTGACCTGGCAAAAAAAGTCGGCGCTACAGCAGTAATTAACCCGCTGCGGGATAATTTAAAGGATATAATTACTGCCCAGACAAAGGGAACCGGAGTCGACGTGGCCTTAGAATTGATAGGCCTGGCCGATACAATCAGGCAGGGGATTGACAGTACAGGCCTGGGCGGACGCACCGTAATTGTCGGCATTTGCCCCAACGAAATCGGCCTTAACCCTTATCACGACTTACTGCTTAAAGAAAGAACAATCATGGGAAGTGCAGATCAATGCAGGGCTGATTTTCCAGTAATCATAGAAATGGCTGCTCAGAGGAGGCTTGATCTGTCTCATTCAGTCAGCCATGAATTACCGCTAAAACAGGTGAACCAGGGGTTGGAGATGCTTAAAAAGAAGGATCAAACCCTGGTGAGGATAGTCATTACTTTTCCCTAAACTGAACCGGTTTTCCATTTCATGGTGTCATCATCATCAAGGTTGACCAGTTCAGGAAACTGGGCCCTTATTTTTGCATCAATATCTGTTGGGATGGCAGGCTCGGAAGGTTCCTGCAGCAGCTGCTCGGCGACATCTTCCGCTCTCTTCCAACTATCTTTACTGCCGGCATCAATCCACCTTTGGTACTGTTGGCGGTCACTGGCCCGGGGGGAGTAACTCTCTGTACGCATATACCTGACTGTATGTTCTTCGCTGAGGTAATTACCGCCCGGACCAACCTTGGCAATCGTATCGTAGGCCAGGGTATCCCGATTTATCTCAATACCGCGTAGGGTTCTTAAACAGCTGCCAACGATGTCATTATCAATAATGTACTGGGCATAGGATACAGTCATTGCCCCGTCGAGCATCCCGAAAGCTTCATGAATAAAATTCCCGCCTGACAAAGCTGCCAGCATCGCCGTAGAAGCGCTCTCATGGGCTGCCTGGGCATCAGGAAGTTTCGAATCAGTTGTGCCTACCGTTATGTAACAGGGTAGGCGATAATGATGAGCCATCTGGGTAATAGCCGCGTTCATCAAGCCCGATTCAATACTACCCATCAGGAATGACATTGTGCGCATATCCATAGTAACCGGAACAGCGCTGTAAAGGACAGGGGTCCCCGGATTAACCAGCTGTGTAAATACAACCCCCATCAGCGCCTCCGCATTCTGCTGGACCAGTGTTCCGGCCAGGGTAACAGGCGCGGTTGCACCCGCAGCAGGTGCTGTCGATGTAGCCAAAGGCAATCCATAGCGAGCCACTTCCATAATATAATCGGCATGATCCGCGCTTATTTTCAGAGGACTGGTAATCGAGGATATAAAACCGATAAAGGGCCTGCGTTGCAGTTTTTCCAAGCTACCGGCAATTATTGAGGAAATCTTAATTATATCTTCAAGTCCCTGTTTGTTAAATATACCGCCCATAACCGGTTTTCCGGTGTTAAGCATAGCCTGGTACTTTGTGTTAACATCAACTGTGTCAATGTTTATATCGTGCGGGTAAACCGGGATAATGAAAAAATCAAGATACTCGAGCTTATCGGCAAGACGGGCCAGATCCGCTACATCCCTGATCGTGCCCGGACGCTTATTACGTTCAAGGTCTAAAACGTACAAAGCCAGACCTCCGGTGCCAAAATGGACCCTTTTACCGCCAACCGTTATACTTTTTCCTTTCTGGCGGCCATGAAAGACAAATTCCGAAGGGGCCTGTTTGATGCTGCGGGAAACCAGTTCCCGGGGGACATAAACCCGGTGCAGGTCATAATCAACATCAGCTCCGCTATTATCAAACAGTTCCAGGGCCGGTAGATATTTTATTTCAAAACCTACATTTTCGAGAACCCTGATCGACGTTTCATGAATCTGGCTAATCTCTTTGTCAGATAATACCCGGTAACCTCCGCCTTCATAGATCGGCTTATCCATATTGCTTGCCCCCAGTATTGATTTGCTTTATGTCGGGTTGATTAGAACCTGCTTAATCCAGGTTTATTGATTCCCAGTTAGCTACCATGGCAGCAATTATATCAGCCCTGGTAATAATTCCCTGAACTTTATTTGCCTCGTCAACCACAGGAATACGGTTAATATTGTGTTCCTGCATAAGACTAACAATATCGTAAAGCGGAGTATCGCCGGTTACAGAAATTACATCCAGGGTCATCAAAGTCCCGACCGTTGTTGATGCCACCAGCTCAATTACTTCCAAACCCCTATGGGTGATGTCGATATACAGGACTTCCTGGCTTTTAGTGAAAGCACGGTGCGGGTCGCGCAGAGGCTGTCCGATGATTTGCTGTGTATAACTCAGGATATCTGTTTCCGAAATCACCCCTATCAGTTCGTCCTGGTCATTAAGGACCGGCATACCACTAAAGGAGTTTTCGTCTAAAATTTCAGCTGCCTTCTTAAGCGGTGTATCAACCTTGACAGTAACTACCGGTGAGGTCATTACATCTTTCGCCAATATGGCCATATTATTCCCTCCATTTAGAATTGTCAACGAGTTTAAAAAAAATTATGGGGCAAGCAAGAACTGCTCCTGCCTGCCCCGCTTTAAGTCGGCTGTTTTCCCATTGATGGTTATAAGTTTCCAGTTTAAATCAAGGCGCCTGAAACGCCCCTATCTTATTGCTCATTATTCTATAAAGCCCTGCTCGATAAGCCATTCTTCAGCAACTTCACTGGGCAGGCGTTCCTCAATATCAACCTGCATGTTTAATGACGACATGGTCTCAGCGTCCAGAGCGCGGGCAATTGGGTTAAGAATT
>Ga0209498_1002268_pt1 | contig 11676 bp, 8 predicted proteins | sample WalLakDeSediment_FD_184131 | JGI IMG/M metagenome (GOLD analysis project Ga0209498, IMG submission 184131) | Lake sediment microbial communities from Walker lake, Nevada to study Microbial Dark Matter (Phase II) - Walker Lake 11/02/13 Deep... | ecosystem: Environmental > Aquatic > Freshwater >...
TAGCATTTACCGTTGTATTTTTATTTTTTGTTGCGATTTTTGACCGGTTTGTCCTGTCTCCGATATTGCTCAGCCGGCGATAATTTCTGTTTATGTACTAACAGCCGCCAGGATCCGGTTATAATGTTCTTCGTATAACGGAACAATATGATCAACCTCAAAATTCTCGACGGCTCGTCGTCGTGCCGCTTCTGAGAAAAGGCGGTATTTATTCTCATTCCTTAATAAGTCTATCGTGTATCGTGCCATCCGGGTAATGTCACCTATTTCCGCAATAAAACCGGTTTCACCATGTACCTGAAGTTCCGGCAATCCTCCAACGCTTGAGGAGACAACCGGCAAACCGCATGACATCGCTTCGAGTGCCGACAACCCGAAACTTTCGGACTGACTCGGCATCAGAAATATGTCGGATGCCGAATAAATATCGACAAGCTCGGCCTGCTTACCGAGGAATATGACATCATTGCATACATCGAGTTCACGGCATAATTGCTCGGTATTAGAGCGGTCGGGACCGTCGCCGACAAGGACGAGCCGGCTGGGGATTTCTTTCTGCACTTCGTGAAAGATCCGCACCGTATCGGGGACGCGTTTTACTTTTCTGAAATTACTGACGTGCACCAGGATTTTTTCATTATTCGGTGCGATCTGTTTCTTAAATTTACAGGCGGGTAATTTCTTATATTTTTTTGTGTCGACAAAATTCGGAATCACTTCGATATCTTTTGTGATGCTGTAATTCGTCAATGTCTTTTCTTTAAGATGTCTTGAAACTGCTGTAACACCGTCGCTCTTTTCGATGCTGAATTTCACCGCGTGCAGGTAACTCGGTTCCAATCCGACAAGCGTTATATCGGTACCATGTAACGTCGTGGTAAATGGTATTCCGTTCTTTCCGAGTATCTGTTTTGCGAGGTATGCGCTTGTTGCGTGGGGTATTGCATAGTGAACGTGCAGGATATCAAGTTTCTGATATTTAACGACATCCACCATCTTGCTGGCAAGCGCGATTGTATAGAGCGGAAAGTCGAACAGAGGGTAACTGCTCATTTCAACTTCATGAAAATAAATGTTCTCGATAAAGCCGTCAAGACGGGTGGGTAAAGCATAGCTGATAAAATGTACCTGATGGCCGCGGTTGGCAAGTGCCTTACCTAATTCTGTGGCTACAATGCCGCTGCCGCCATATGTGGGGTAACACGTAATACCGATATTCATGAATTTTGCTGCTCCTTATTACTGTAAAGAAAGATACTGTAATTAGAGGTTAATCTCAACCGTGATTATTTTGATTTTCGGAATCAGATAACCTATCTTATGACTATGTCTATTGATGAATACAGAACTATAGCGTCAGACGTTTCAACCGAGCAGAAAATCAAAGGGTCCCGTTTCATCGGTATGATATTCCCGGTGGAATCGCAGGATGAAGCCTGGGATCACCTTACCCGGTGCCGTAAAATCTATCACGATGCAACACACCATTGTTATGCTTTTCGAACGGGAGTAGAGGGGGAAGTGAGCCGTTTTTCCGATGACGGAGAACCGTCGGGGACGGCGGGAAAACCTATCCTGATGCTGCTCGAACACAAAAAGATCACGAACGTTTTACTTGTTGTCGTCCGGTATTTCGGGGGCACGAAGTTAGGTACAGGGGGGCTTGTGCGCGCATATACAGAAGCAGCACGGGCGGTTGTTGAACAAGCAAGTGTAATCTGTATCCCGGTCCTGAAAAATCTCCTCATTACCTTCCCGTATGATCATACGAGCGGTGTAATGCATATAATTTCCCAAAATAATATTAAAATAATTGACACCGAATACAGCGATGATGTTACCCTGCATCTCGGGATACGGCCATCGATGATCGAAACCGTTATGAGTCAGTTGCGTGACGTAACGGCAGGGAATATTACTATAAAATGTTGATAAACGTGTATTTGCAGAATGTTGCAAATTTTTATATTCCTCACTATATTTCATTGTAATATGGAAATATCCAATAATCGTTTGATGTAGCATATCACATTTATTAACCAGTCTATGAGTCTCTCCTATGAGTTTATTTAATAAAGTAGTTGTAAAGACGTTACCATTGGTGCCAAAACCTGTTGTCCGGTATTTTTCAAAGCGGTATATAGCAGGCGAGTATTTGCCTGAAGCTGTAAAGGTGGTCCAACATCTTAATGGTATCGGGTGTATGGCAACAATGGATGTACTCGGTGAATCGGTCACCGAAAAAGATCTTGCAGGTAATATGTTAACGGAATGTCAAAATGTGTTGACAGGTATACATAATGAAAAACTCGACTCCAACCTATCAATAAAACTGACCCAACTTGGTCTTGATATTGACTATGATTTCACGCTGAATAATGTCCGTGATATCGTCGGACATGCACGTTCGCTCGATAATTTTGTCCGTATCGATATGGAAGATTCATCAACCACAGACAAGACGCTCTCGATATATAAAACATTGCGGAAGGAATTCCCGAATGTCGGTGTTGCCGTCCAATCGTATCTTCGCAGAACCGAAAACGACGTAAAGGATTTGGTAAAAGAGCACTCAAATTTCAGGATGTGTAAAGGGATATACGTCGAACCCGAAAAGATAGCATTTAAAAAGCGGGAAGAAATTAATGCATCATTCCTTCGTCTTATTGAAATCATCTTTGAAGCCGGCAGTTATGTCGGCATTGCAACGCATGACGATGATCTTATTACAGGGTCATACCGTCTTATCGAAAAATATAATTTGAAGCCCGAACATTATGAATTTCAGATGTTGCTTGGTGTACGCCATGAAATGCGCGACCGGATTCTGCGTGACGGACACCGTATGAGAATCTATGTTCCGTTCGGAACATACTGGTATCAGTATTCGGTGCGCAGGTTGAAAGAAAACCCGAAAATGGCGGGCACGATAGTCAAAGCAATTCTCTCCCGAAATAAAGGCAAATGATAAGACGGATAAGAAATTCTTTCTCACTCATTAATCAAGGGTAATCTATGTCACAAACTGCAGATTCACATTCGTTACTTCCGCGTCCGACCCCGCTGTACCGGTGGACCGTGCTTGTATTTATCAGTCTGGCGATGTTTGGCAACTATTATGTGTATGATTCGGCAGCACCTGTCTTTGACCTTCTCTCATCGCAGCTTGGATTTTCTGATTCACAGCTCGGACTTTTATATTCGGTATACAGTATCGCAGCTGTTCTTGTGTTGCTCATCGGCGGTTATATTATCGATAGGTGGGGAACCAAAAAATCCATAACCCTCTTTGCACTTATTTGTTTAGCAGCGGCTTTTGTAACGGCAGTTTCACCGAAGTTCGGTGTGATGGCGTCGGGGAGGTTCATGCTCGGAATTGGTGCGGAACCCTTGATCGTTGCGGTAACGACGGCACTTGCAAAATGGTTTAAAGGGAAAGAGCTCAGCTTTGCATTCGGTATAAATTTAACAATATCCCGGCTCGGTTCAGCTTCGGCCGATTGGTCCACGGCGTGGGCACGCCCTCTCTATGAGAGCTGGCAGGATCCGTTGTGGCTTGCTACCGCGGTAGCAGGTATATCCGTGGCGGGGGCTTTGCTCTATTGGTTCATGGAACATCGCGCCGAAGGACGTTATGACCTCGGTGAAGCGGGTGAAACGGAAAAAATCGAAAAGAAAGGACTCTATTCTTTCACGGCTTCATACTGGTATATTGTTGCATTATGTGTCGTATTTTATTCGACCGTCTTTCCGTTCCGTGCATTTGCAATTTATTATTTCCAACAAGCGCACGGACTGGAACGGGACGCAGCAGGTTTGCTCAATAGTCTGTTACCCATCACCGCGATGGTCGCCACACCTCTGTTCGGATTACTGGTCGATAAAATAGGGAAACGATCCTTCTTTATGGCAGTCGGTTCGCTGGTTCTCCTGCCGTTGTTTCTTATTGTTACCTATGCGCCTCCCGGTCCGGATATTAATGTCGTACTGCCTTTTCTCGGCAGTGCTTACATTCCACTCACGCTGCTTATCGTCATGATGTTGCTCGGTATGGCTTTTTCACTGATACCTGCGGTGATGTGGCCCTCCGTTGCCTATATCGTTGAACAGCATCGCCTAGGAACCGGCTATGCATTGATGACGCTTTGCCAGCAGGTTGGTATGGCATTCGTTCCCTGGCTCATCGGATTTACAAACGATATGGCTTCGGCAAGTCCGGAAAATCCGGAAGGTTACCAATATGGTATGTGGATATTCACCCTCCTTGCATCGCTCGGATTATTTTTCTCGTATATGCTCTGGCGCACAGAGAAAGGTCCCGGTGGACACGGACTTGAGACGATCACGACAAAGACGGGATTGGATGTGGGGGAGAGGAAGGAAGAGTAAGGTGGAGGTAGAAATGATGAAATGATGGATTGGTGGAATATTTGATAATTGGAGAATCCCTGTCGGTTGTGCCGGCGGGGATTTTTTTATCTTACCCCTTTGGGGTTAAACAAGGTTTGGCTGATTGGTTTAAATTGGGGCGTTGCCCCAATCTGTTATATCTCACCCCTTCGGGGTTAATCGTAGATTTTGGTTTTTTAATTTCACCGGGGTGTTACCCCGGGCTGATATATCCGACCCCTTTGGGGTCATTATCGGATATAAAAAATGTCTTGATTCCCCAAAGGGGAATGATACATCAGCCAGGGGTGAAACCCCTGGATAAGAAATGCGAGATCGGATTGTATTACCCTGAAGGGGTAATATAAATACGACGTTTCTTTTTATCTCACCCCTTTGGGGTTAAACAAGGTTTGGCTGATTGGTTTAAATTGGGGCGTTGCCCCAATCTGTTATATCTCACCCCTTTGGGGTTAGACAGGGTTGTGGTTTTTTAATTTCACCGGGGTGTTACCCCGGGCTGATATATCCGACCCCTTTGGGGTCATTATCACCGGATATAAAAAGTGTCTTAATTCCCCGAAGGGGAATGATATATCAGCCAGGGGTGAAACCCCTGGATAGAGGTACAATATTTAATTATCTTACCCTGAAGGGGTAATATAAAAATAATATTTCTGTTTATTTCACCCCTTCGGGATTTAAATTTTCACTAAAACCCGTAACCTGAAACCTTGAACCCAAAACCTGAAACCCGGAACCCGGAACCTGAAACCTGAAACCTCAATCCCGAATCCCCACACCCCCTTGACCTTCTCCCAAAAATTTCTATATTAAATCACTTCGTTTCACAACTATAAAAAATCTTTGAAACCAAAACACAATACATTACTACCACTGCTGAAACAATACTTCGGCTTTACTTCGTTTCGTCCGCTGCAGGAGGAAATCATAACCGACTCTCTCGCAGGGAAGGATGTCTTCACGCTGTTGCCGACGGGCGGCGGAAAATCGCTCTGCTATCAACTCCCCGCGCTCATTCGTCCCGGTCTCACCGTGGTCATATCTCCGCTCATATCATTAATGAAAGACCAGGTTGATGCTCTGACCGCCAGCGGAATCGATGCGACGTATCTCAATTCATCATTGACTGCAGCTGAATCCCGGAAGCGCATAAACGGTCTGCATAAAAATAACTATCGATTACTCTATGTCGCGCCGGAACGTGCATTGCTATCTCATTTCCTCGATGACGTTGTCAACTGGAATGTCAACCTTATCGCGGTCGATGAAGCTCATTGCATCAGCGAGTGGGGACATGATTTTCGCCCTGAGTACAGACAGCTTGTGAAACTGCGTCAGCTTATGCCGGATGTCCCGATGATGGCATTGACCGCTACTGCGACAGAGCGTGTACAGGCGGATATTCATAAACATTTGAAACTCCGCAAGGCGGGAAGCTACATTGCGAGCTTCAACAGACCCAACCTGAGCTACACGGTCCTCCCGAAATCCGAAGCATATCTGCAGTTGTTATCTTTTCTCGACAAGCGCCGGAATGAAAGCGGAATTGTCTACTGCCAGAGCAGAAAAACAACCGAGAGTGTCGCACAAAAACTGATAACCGACGGTTTTTCCGCCGCTCCGTACCATGCGGGTATGGAATCGTCCGAACGCACCAGGAATCAGGAATTATTTCTACGGGATGAAACACAAATCATCTGTGCGACGATTGCGTTCGGTATGGGAATAAATAAATCGAACGTTCGGTTTGTCGTCCATTACGATCTTCCGAAAAATATCGAGGGGTACTATCAGGAGACGGGCCGCGCCGGGAGGGATGGTCTGCCCTCAGATTGTCTGTTGTTATTCGGAGGCGGAGACATCGTGAAGCAGATGTATTTCATAGATGAAAAAGAAAATCCGCACGAACGCCGCGTTGCTGAAGCGCAGCTCCGGAAGATGGTACATTTTGCAGAAAGCAGCGAATGCCGCCGCAAGCTGCTGCTTGCATATTTCGGTGAAACATATGCCGAACCGAATTGCGACGGATGCGATAACTGTCAGCTTCCCCGTGAAAAATACGACGGCACAATCGAAGCGCAGAAATTTTTATCTTGTGTGTATCGTATATACGAAAAGAGCGGATTCAATGTCGGATTGCGATACATAACCGAAGTCCTGACCGGCGGCGATACGGAAAAGATCCGTAAGTGGAATCACAAAGAACTATCGACGTACGGTATAGGCAAAGAACGAAATCGCGATGCATGGATGGATATCGGCAGAGAGTTGCTGCGGCAGGGATTGCTGAGGCAAAAAGACAACAGTGGCTTTTCGGTAATTGAAGTATCTCCGGAAGGCATGGAAGTGCTGAAGAACCGGTCCGCAGTCAATCTGACAAAACCTGTTCAGGTCGATGAAGCCATGAAAGTCCATGAAGTGCTGGATTACGATCGCGTCCTGTTCGACAAACTGAGGGAATTGCGAAAGCGAATAGCCGACAGGAGAGATGTCCCCGCATTCGTTATCTTCTCCGATGCCGCACTCCATCAGATGGCTCGCGAACTGCCGGATACAGCCGAAGCATTCAAGCGGATCAGCGGTGTCGGCGAAAGAAAGCTTCGGGATTTCGGACAGATATTTATAGACGAAATAAAGAATTATCTGAAGACGAATCCCGATACCCGAACGCGGAGATCATCACCAACCTCTGCACCGGTAAAAACGCGGTGGCTGAACGAGACAACACAGAAGTCATTACTACTCTTTCAGGCAGGTAAAACGGTTGATGAAATTGCGGCAATACGTAATCTGAAAAGCGGTACAATTTATTCACATCTGGAAAAAGCTGCAAGAGCAGGGGACGAGATAGCTCTGACACGGTTTGTAACTCCCGGGGAATTGACAGAGATCCGCGCAGCATTTACAAAAGCAGGGTCCGGTAGTCTTACCGATGTATACGAATCCCTGGGTAAGCGATTTGATTACTGGATATTACGGATAGTGAGAGCCATCGATTGAAGTGTTTCCGGTTTAAATACAAAAACCCGAAACCTGAAACCTGAAACCCGAAACCTGAAACCTGAAACCTGGAACCTGAAACCTGAAACCTGGAACCCGGAACCTGAAACCGTCACTCAATAACCGCTCCTGCCACAACATTCGCCACTAGACTCCGCAATCGTACGACGCTCGTGCTATCATCGGGATGGACGCGGTTGGTCAGTAAGATAACCGCCGTTCGGGTTTCCGGATCGATAACAATCGATGTACCCGTGTATCCGGTGTGACCGTAGGTATGGTTGCTGAACAAATCACCCTGATTGGATGCGTATGCCGAATGCAAATCCCACCCGGGAGAGCGGCCGAACGTTTCATACCCTTTCGGTATCGATGTGAGAGCAGATACACTTAGCGGGCTGAGAATTCGTGTCCCATTGATGGTTCCGTTGTTGAGTAACATCGCGGTGAACACCGCAAGATCATGCGCATTGGAGAACAAACCTGCATTGCCTGAAATTCCGCCCATCAGCTTTTGTGCAAACGGATCGTGTACGATGCCGGTAAGTAACCGGTCATCTTCAATTGTCGTCGGTGCAATCCGACCATGCATATCCCCCGGCGGACTGTATGTAGTGTTCTCCATCTCCAGCGGTTCAAAAATATTTTCGCGTGTAAATTCAGCAAGTGTTTTTCCGGATACATTTTCTACTATTTGTTGCAACATTACAAAATTGGGACAGCCGTAGGTAAACGATGTGCCGGGTTTAACTGTTCTCTCAAGGTTACTGAAATATTCCACGACTGCATCCGGAGCCGGTGAACCGTGAACGGAAACAAGTCTTTCCACGGGCGGATATGACGGCAGCCCGGATGTGTGTGTCAGCAAATGAATAATTCGGATTTCCTCGGATCTGCCGGACTCAGAATCTTTCCAGGAATTGAAATCGGTAAGATACCGGGAGACGGGATCGAGAAGCCGTATCTCTCCCCGTTCAGCGAGGATGAAAATTGCGGTTGCCGTTGCAATAGGTTTCGTGAGAGAAGCAAGATCAAAGATGACGGATAATTCCATCTCTTTTTGCACGGGAATTAGTTGCTTCATTCCGTATGCTTTTTGATAGACGATCGCCGTATCCCGCAGTACGACAAGAACCGCTCCCGGCGTTTCATTATTAGAAATCGCGGAAAGAATTACTTCGTCGGCTTTCTCCAGCCGACCGGCATCCATACCGGCGTTTTCGGGAGATACGACAGGTAATAATTGAGAAAAAACCGGTATATTGATAAGAAATGCAAAAATTAGTATATATTTCATGATTGATTCTCTTGTATAAATATTGTGGTGTATTAATAAATGAGTTCAGTCTAAAAGATAATTTATGCCACCAAAACACCAAGACAAAAAATATCACTAAAGATAAATAATATACACAATTCAATATTGATTTTCCCGTTAATTCATGGTTACTTGTGTAGTACCGACTTTTATAGATAACCGAAATAAATAAAACAGAAAACCATAAACTTCAATGTACTATCATAAAATACATTTTTCTCTTCGTGAGGCCAGGACAACGCTGGAAAAAATCCGATCCGACATCGACCGTATGGTTTTATTGAAAACGGAACTTGATAAGATTGGGTATGATATGTACAGGCATACTTTCTTTGGCGGGTTGGGACCGAACGGTGAGGGATTCCATCCTCCTCAACTTGAGGAACTGGTTGAGATCATTCAATCGATCGTTGATCGGGGAATTCAGATAAAGAACATCGATGCGGGACTCATAGACTTCCCCCACATACGTGCGAACGGAAAAGAAGTGTATTTATGCTGGAAAGCCGACGAAGCAAACATCGAATACTGGCACCCGATACCTGACGGATTCAGAGGGCGGAGGCATATCGATGAGTTATGATCTGGTCTCGAAGTTTCAGCCCGCCGGTGATCAACCAGAGGCAATTCGTCAACTGACCGAAGGGGTAAAGCGGGAGGATAAATTTCAAACATTGCTCGGTGTGACCGGCAGCGGTAAGACATTCACCGTTTCGCATGTCATTGCCGGTTTCGACAGACCGGTGCTGATCATGTCGCATAACAAAACGCTCGCAGCCCAGTTATATGCCGAGTTCAAAAGCTTTTTTCCGAATAACAAGGTCGAGTATTTCATCAGCTACTATGACTACTATCAACCGGAAGCCTATATCCCGACTACCGATACTTATATTGCAAAAGATGCGTCAATCAACGACGAGATCGATCGTCTGCGTCTGAGAGCAACCAGTGCACTGCTGAGCGGAGACAGAAATGTGATCGTTGTTGCAAGCGTCAGTTGTATATACGGTATCGGTGCACCCGAGGAATGGGGTAAACAGGTAGTGGTTATCAGGCAGGGTGAGCAGGTTGAAAGAAACCGGCTGCTGCGGAAGTTTATCGATATCGGTTACGCGCGGAATGACTTCGAATTTACCCGCGGTAATTTCCGTGTACGCGGCGATATCGTGGAACTTGTTCCCGCCTACGAAGACATTGAAGCGATCCGGATTGAATTCTTCGGCGATGAGATTGACAGGATCAGTATTATCGACAGGCGCACCGGGCATATCAACCGGTCAAGCGAGTATGAGGCGATATTTCCCGCGAAACATTTTATTACGTCACGATCGACGCTCGAACAGGCGATCGAATCGATTGAAGAGGAGCTGGAGATAAGATTAAAACAACTCAGGGCTCAGGGTAAATTACTCGAAGCGCAGCGTCTTGAACAGCGTACACGTTTCGACATTGAAATGTTAAACGAGGTCGGCTATTGCAGCGGCATTGAAAATTATGCGCGACATATAGCGGGACGCCCGCCGGGGTCGCGTCCGCATTGTTTGTTTGATTATTTCCCCGAAGATTTTCTTCTTGTTATTGATGAATCCCATGTCAGCGTTCCCCAGATCGGCGGTATGTATCATGGTGACCGTTCGCGAAAAGAGACGCTTGTGGAACATGGGTTCCGTCTGCCTTCAGCGCTCGATAACCGGCCACTGACATTCGAAGAATGGGAAGAAAAAGTGAATCAGGTTATTTTTGTAAGCGCAACCCCCGGGCCGTATGAGCTTAATAAATGTAAGGGTGTTGTCGTCGAACAGGTGATAAGACCGACCGGACTGGTAGATCCCGAAGTCGAGGTGCGGCCTGCCCGCAACCAGGTCGATGATTTGCTTGCCGAAATACGATCCCGTATCGTACAGGGAGAACGGATCCTGGTTACGACTTTAACAAAGCGAATGGCCGAGGATTTAACCGAATATCTCGAAGGGCTTTCGATAAAAGTGCGTTACATCCATTCCGAAATCGATGCGCTTGAGCGAGTCAATATTCTGCGTAATCTTCGCATCGGGGAATTCGATGTGCTCGTCGGCGTCAACCTGCTTCGTGAAGGATTAGATCTGCCCGAGGTGTCACTGGTAGCAATTATGGATGCCGATAAGGAGGGGTTTCTCCGGTCGGAGCGATCGCTGATCCAGACTGCTGGCAGAACGGCGCGCAATGTTCATGGAAAAGTTATTCTCTACGCAGATCAGACAACCGGTTCGATGGAACGGATGCTCGATGAAACAAGGAGGCGGCGTGATAAGCAGCTCGCATATAATGCAGAGCACGGAATCGTCCCGCAAACAATTTACAAAAGTCTCGAAGAAATTATGGCGGGAACGGCGGTTGCCGACGTACGGAGCCGGCGTGATAAAACGAAAAGCCGCCTGCCGATTACTGCCGAGAGGACGGTAAAGTATCTCACTCACGAGCAGCGAAAAGATCTCATTGAAGAGTTGGAAATCGAGATGCGCAAAGCCGCAAAGGAACTCGATTTTGAACGTGCTGCCGAATTACGCGACGAAATTCTTCTTTTGAAAAAAGAGATGAAAGAGGAAGCATAATGCAGTTCCATAAATCCTGTATGGAATTCACAATGAGAAACTTCATTGATCCGGTGATGGATTTCATTTACTCACCGATGTGTTTCCATTGTCAGCATCCGGTCCCGTCGGGAAACTATCTCTGCAGTACCTGCAGTGGATGGTTGGTTACTCTACCGTTTGAATCCGAACTTCACACTTCTTTACGGAATGAAGTATTCTCCCACAGTCATCTTTTTCGGGATGTTTATTCCCTGTATGAATTTATTCCGGGCGGTATTTTGCAAACACTGATACATCATCTGAAATATCAGCAGAAAACCCGGGTCGGTGTCGATCTTGGCAGACGGCTCGGTAAGACTGCAAAAGAATATT
>Ga0209498_1002270_pt1 | contig 11675 bp, 4 predicted proteins | sample WalLakDeSediment_FD_184131 | JGI IMG/M metagenome (GOLD analysis project Ga0209498, IMG submission 184131) | Lake sediment microbial communities from Walker lake, Nevada to study Microbial Dark Matter (Phase II) - Walker Lake 11/02/13 Deep... | ecosystem: Environmental > Aquatic > Freshwater >...
TTCTTTGCGGCCGCCTGGCGGAGCGCATCGATCCGCTGGCGGTCGTGGTGGCCGATCATGATCATCCCCGGATGACGGGTGATCGAGTCGATGCCCAGATCGATTGCCCGGCAGCGGAGCTTGGCAAAGTCCAGCAGCCGGCGGGCCTCGTCGGGCAAGGGGCCGAAGCGGTCGGAGAGTTCGGCCGCCAGATCGTCTACCTGCCGCTCGGCTGTGGCCCGCGAGAGCCGCCGGTAGACGTCGATCTTGGCCCGGAAATCGGAACAATAATCCCGCGGCAGCCAGGCCTCGCCCGGGAGGTCGATATTGACCGGCGGCGGCTCGGCGGGCGGCATTTTTTTCAGGCCCCGCACGGCCGTCTCCAACAGCCGGCAGTAGAGCTCGTAGCCCACCGTGGCGATGTGGCCGCTCTGCTGCGTGCCCAGGAGGTTGCCGGCGCCGCGGATCTCGAGATCCCGCATGGCGAGTGAAAACCCGGCCCCCATGCTCGAAAACTCCTGAATCGCTCGGAGCCGCTTGGCCGCGGTGGCCGTGAGGCGGGCCGCCTCGTCGACGAGCAGGTAGCACCAGGCCCGGTGATGGCTGCGGCCCACGCGGCCGCGGAGCTGGTGGAGGTCGGCCAGACCGTAGTGGTCGGCCTCGTCGATGAAGATCGTGTTGGCCCGGGGGATGTCGAGGCCGCTCTCGATGATCGTGGTGGCCAGGAGGATGTCGATCTTGCCCTGCACGAAGCCGACCATCACCTCCTCGAGTTCGGTCTCATTGAGCCGGCCATGGGCGATCCCAATCGAGGCCTCGGGCACAATCTGCTGCACCCGGGCGGCCACTTTGTGGATGTCGTGGATTCGGTTGTGGACGAAAAACACCTGTCCGTCGCGGGCCAGCTCCCGCTCGATCGCCGCCCGGATCAGTGATCTATCCCAGCGGGCCGGCTTGGTCTCGACGGGGATCCGGTTGACCGGCGGCGTGGTGAGGTTCGAGATGTCGCGGATCCCGAGCATCGACATGTGGAGCGTGCGCGGGATCGGCGTGGCCGTCATCGTAAGCACATCCACGCTCGTCCGCAGGGCCTTGAGCCGTTCCTTCACGTCCACGCCAAACCGCTGCTCCTCGTCCACGATCACGAGGCCGAGGTTGGCGAAGTGGATGTCGGCCTGGGCCAGCCGGTGGGTGCCGATCACGATGTCGACCCCCTTGCGAGCCAGGCCCTCGAGCGTGTCCCGCTCCTCGGCCGTGCTCGTGAGTCGCGACAGCGCGCGGACCACAAAGGGAAACTCCGCGAACCGGGCGGTAAACGTCCGCCGGTGCTGCTCACAGAGCACGGTCGTGGGCACGAGCACGGCCACCTGCATCCCCGCCTCAGCCGCCTTGAAGGCCGCCCGCATCGCGAGCTCTGTCTTGCCGAAGCCGACGTCGCCGCAGAGCAGCCGGTCCATCGACCGCGGCTTCTGCATGTCTTCGCGGATCGCCTCCATCGCGGTCAGTTGGTCGGGCGTTTCGTCGTAGGGAAACGCCTCTTCAAACTGCCGCTGCCAGGGCGTGTCGGCGGGGAAGGCGATCCCAGGACGGCTCGCGCGGGAGGCCTGAAGACGGAGCATGTCGGCGGCCATGTCGGCCACGGCCCGCTCGACCGCCGCCTTCTGCTTGGCCCAGGCGGCGGCACCGATCTTGGCCAGCTTGGGGGCGAGCTTCGTGCCGCCCACGTATTTCTGGACCAGTTCGATCGCCGAGGCCGGGACGTAGATCTTCGTGCTCTCGGCAAACTCGAGTTCCAGAAACTCCTCGGTGCGGCCGTGTTGCTCGAGGAGTTTCAGGCCCGCATAGCGGCCGATCCCATGGGCCAGGTGGACGACATAGTCGCCCTCGTGGAGATCGAGGAAGGTGTCGATCGCGCGGGAGAGCCGCTGCCGGGCCGGCCGCGCCGACACCTCCTCGCGGTTGAACAGCTCGGCGCTGCTAACCAGCACCAGTTTCTCAGGCACCACCCGAAACCCACCCGAGAGCCGGCCGCGGGCGAAGTGGAGCCGCTTCGTGCGGGCCGGGGCCGAGTCGGCCAGCAGCTCACCGAGCCGCTGTTCCTCGGCCTCGCTCGGACAGACGACCCAGACTTCCTGATCGCGGCCCACGGTCTCGAGCTCCTCGCGGACTCGGTCCAAGGCGCCGGTGAATCGCTCCACGCTTTCGATGGCGAGCGACGCCGTGGCGTCGAGGCTCGATGGCGGGATCGCGGCCAGGGCCAGCGACGGGAATCGGTGCAGCCGGGCGAAGACGTCCTCGGGAGGAAACAGCCCACCGCTGGTGCCGAGCCGTTGGAAAAACCGCTTGGCCTCTTCGGCACACTCCCCCGGCTCGACGAGCGCCACGCAGGAGCCCGGCGGCAGGAGGTCGGCGAGGTGCGTGTGCCGCACGGCTCCGGCTTCGGTGGCGAGGGCCGTCAGGTCGATCGCTGAAAGCTCCGCGACGCTCCGCTGGGAGACGGTGTCGAAGGTCCGCAGCGACTCGATCTCGTCGCCGTAGAGTTCCATGCGAATGGGCCGGTCCCAGTCGGCCGCGAACAGGTCTACGATCCCGCCGCGGCGGGCGAACGAGCCGGGGGTGTCGATGGCGTCGGCCGCCTGCCAGCCGCGGGAGGCGAGCCACTCAGCCAGCTCCTCCGGGTTGACCGTGCCACCAACGGCGAGCCGCCGGGTGCCCGCTTCAATGGCCCGCGGATCGACCAGCGGCGCGAGGATCGCCTGGATGCTCGTCACGATCAGCGGCGGCGGAGGAGCCTCGGGCAGCGTAAGCCGCTTGACCACGGCCAGCCGCTCGGCCTCCTCGGGATCGTCGGGGCTCGGCTCCTCGTCACCCAGGTTTTCGGAGGCCGGCAAGAGCAGCGGGGTCACGGTCGAGAAGAGCGAAATGTCGTCCCGGAAGGCCTCGGCCTCGGCGGCGTGGGGCAGGATCACGGTGAGCGTGCCGGGCGATGCGGCTGACCCGCCCCCACCGCCGCGGGCCTCGAGCACCGCCGCCGCCGCCAGCGCGCAGGCCGCCCCCCAGGTTCCGCCGATCGTGCCGCCGTGTCCCTCGCGGAGGGCGGCAACGACGTCGGCGAACCCGCTGTGCTGTTCGAGGGTGTGGGCCAGGCGAGCCAAACGCCCGTCGGGCCGTGCGGTGAAGCGATTCAAAGCCCATGTAGTATTGCCGGTTCCGAGATTTTGCGGTTCCGGGATTTTGTGAATTCGGGGAGGGGTTGCCCGTGCCAATCTCGCCGGCCTTGCAAGCGAGCGAGAGGCAGGATGCCGAAGCGAGCTTGCACGGAGTGAGCGCAGGGCAGGATGCCCGTAGCGAACGTCCGGCGAGATGGCACGGGCAACCCCGACCCACGCAGGACGTGGCCTCGTGTTAATCGAGACGGCCTCGCAAGCGACCGTCCGGCGAGATGGCACAGGCAAGCCCGACCCACCCAGGAGGTAGCGTCAATCGGCGGGCGGGGTGGCAGGCGGCAGATGGGGTGGCAGGCGGGGTGGCCTTCATTCCCGCAGTCCCCGGGCTCGCGCCCGGGGCTTTTATTGAGGCAGGGATCGAGGGCCAAAATGCGGTTGGCGGTCTTTTTTCGCGATTCCGCAGGAATCGTGTATTTTTGAGGAGCCTCGCTCGTGTCCTGTTTTGTTTCTCCCCGGAGTCCCGCCATGGCCACCGTCTCCCGACCAACCGCCTCCACCGCCTTTGTTTCTGGGGCCGATGTGGTCGTCGAGTCGCTCGTCCGCCAGGGCGTAGACGTGATCTTCGCCTATCCCGGTGGGGCGAGCATGCCGCTCCACCAGGCGCTCACGCGGTACGGAGACCGGATCCGCACGATCCTCCCCCGCCACGAGCAGGGAGGGGGCTTCGCGGCCCAGGGCTACGGCCGTGTCACTGGCAAGCCGGGTGTCTGCATGGCGACTAGCGGCCCGGGGGCCTTGAATCTCGTTACCGCCATTGCCGACGCCAAGATGGATAGTGTGCCCCTGATCGCGATCACCGGGCAGGTGGGCACGAGCGTCATCGGCACCGACGCCTTCCAGGAGACGCCGATCGTCGAGGTCTGCCGCGGGATCACAAAACACCACTACCTCGTGACCGACGCCAATGACATCGCCCGCGTGATGCGGGAGGCTTTTTACATCGCCGTCACCGGCCGTCCGGGCCCCGTCCTTATCGACCTGCCCAAAAACATCCAGCTCACAAACGTCGTGCCCGACTACGACGTTCCCCTCAACCTCCCAGGCTATCGCCCCGATCCGCCGGCCCCCCGGCCCGAGCAGATCGCCCAGGTGGCCGCGGCCATCAAGCGGGCCAAGCGGCCGGTCATCTATGCCGGCGGCGGCGTGATCACCGGCGACGCCTCCGACGAGCTGCGGGAGCTCGTCCGCAAGACCGGCATCCCCGTCACGATGACGCTCATGGGCCTGGGAGCATTTCCGGCCGATGATCCACTCTGCCTCGACATGCTCGGGATGCACGGCAGCGTCTATGCCAACTACGCCGTGGATGAGGCCGACCTTCTGATCGCCATCGGCGTCCGCTTCGACGACCGGGTCACGGGGAAGGTGAGCGAGTTCGCCCAGCACGGATTCATCGTTCACATCGACATCGACCCCTCCGAGATCAACAAGAACAAGGTCGTTCACGTGCCGATCGTGGCCGACGTTGAGGACGCGCTGCACGCTCTCAATAAGATCGTGGAGAAGCCGGCTGCCCCGCTCACCGAGTGGTGCGCCCGGATCGCTGAGTGGAAGCGGGAGGATCCGTTCTCCTACGACACCGAATTCCCTGGCATCCTGCCGCAGCACGCCATCGCCGAACTCTCCCGGCTCACCGCCGACCGCGACACAATCGTGACCGTGGGCGTGGGTCAGCACCAGATGTGGGCGGCCCAGTTTTACAAGTTTCGCCGGCCGCGGACCTGGCTCTCTTCGAGCGGGCTGGGCACGATGGGCTTCGGGCTGCCGGCAGCGATGGGAGCCCAGGTGGCCAGCCCCGGATCGCTCGTTGTCGACATCGACGGCGACGGCAGCATCCTGATGAACATTCAGGAGTTTGCCACCTGCCGGACGGAAAACATCCCGGTCAAAGTGCTGCTGCTCAACAACCAGCACCTCGGGATGGTGGTCCAGTGGGAGGATCGGTTCTTCAAGGGCAATCGGGCCCACACCTACCTCGGACCGATCGACAATCCAGAGGCCTGCGGCCAAGGAGACGGAATCTCACCCGAATGCCGCTATCCCGACTTCGTGGCGATCGCCACCGGCTTTGGCTGGCAGGCTGAAACGGTCGTGCGGAAGGGGGATCTCACGGGTGCGCTCGAGCGGCTCATAGCCGCTCCAGGCCCGGCTATCCTCGATGTGCAGGTGCCCTACCAGGAGCAGGTGCTGCCGATGATTCCCTCGGGCATGACCGTCCGCGAGTTGATCAAGCGGTAGCACACCGTGCCGGAAACCGGCCAGCGGTGTTGCAACAGGTGAAGCCCATCACGGCCGACTTGCCGCCGGGTCGTCAAATGGCGAGGAGGCGGTTCCCGGCTCCGCGGGGGGCTGTCTGCCTGCGGCCGGAGCGACGGTGGCCCCCGATTCTCTCAGGTCGGTCAACGCCGTCTTGAGCGTCTCTTCAGCAGGCGTGCGGAGAATCTCGCGGGCATGCTTTCGCAGGAGCGACGCAAGTGCGATCGCCTCCGCGGCAAGATCGCCCTGTGCGATCGTGGCGATTCCGCCTGTTCCCCCCTCCGGCTTGACCGCATCCGCAAGCGCTGCCAGCCGCCACGCGTCCCGCCGGCAGGCAGCGGCTGAAACGGCGTCATCGTCGATCACGGTCGCGTCGCCCAACTCTCCCGTGAACCCGCCGAACATCGACTCACCGCGGGGCGGCGCTCGCTCGACCGGGCTGCGGCCCGGCTCCAATCCGCCCGCGCCCGTCGCTATCCGCCGCGAGAAGCGGCGGGCTTCCGCCGCGTCGAGATCCCGCTTGAGGGCAGTCACGGCGAGCGACCGAATCGTGCCGATCGAGGCAGCCGGATCCAGCTTCATGCCGGTCTTCGCCAGCTTGGCGAGGGCCGCGGCAGCCCTGACCCGGAGGTCGAGGTCGGCCTGGTGGTCGGCCAGAATCCGGGCCAGGCCTTCGATCGTAGGCGGGGCAGGCTCGACCAACGGCACCAGGTCGATCGCCCGGGCAACAAGCCAGGTGACGGCGGCGGCGTCTGCTTTCTGGGGGGACGATTGCGGAGGCGATGCGATGATCTCGGCCACGGCCGGCCGAACACTGGCGGCAAACTCGCTGTCGCCGGCAGACGCATGACGGACCAGCCCGGCCATGGCGGCGATCCGCACCTCGAGCGGCAGTGTGCCGTCGCCAGCGGCCAAGGCCAGCGATTCGCCCGCACCTTTCCAGGGCTTGCGATCGAGTCCCTGGAGTTCGGCCACGAGCATCATGGCGTTGACACGTGTGAGCGGCTCCGCGGCGGAATCCCGCGCTGCTTTGACCATTGCGTCACGAATCAGGGCGTTGCTTCCCTCGTAGACCTGCGGCTGGGTGGCGTTGAGGGTGGCGATTTCCCGGATGCGTTGCCGGACATGCGCGATCGTCGAACGGTTTGCCGGCAGCGCGAGTTGGGGCAGGAGAATCCCGGTAAGAAACGCCTGCTGAGAGGCATCGAACTTCCCCTCGCGGATCTGCTGGCCGTAGGTCCTCGTTTCCTCAGCCGACTCGACCTTCGACCAGGAGTCGTAGCCGGCTGCCCTGACCAGCACACCACTGCCCAAGCCGGCGATAACCACCGCTGCCAGCACCGCCCGGCACATTGAAGAGGCTCTCGAGGGCGGCAGCATTGAAGAACGCATGGCAGGTTCCAGAAGGAAATGCTTCACGGTAGCCCGCGCGGCGGGACGTCACGGTCACGGGATTCGGGCCTGCCGTCTTCAGGAGTGTCTTCGCCCGGCTTGAAGAGTGAGCTTCGGTACTTCCCCACGAGCGGCTCGGAGTCGGCGGCCGCCACGAACTCAAAGCCACCGTCGGGCCGCAGAAACAACATCTCCAGCGGCTCAGGCGGGACCGAAGACCGAGTGTCGCCCCGCTCTTCCTGTTGGCCCCGAACGTCGAGGAGCATCCGGTCCGTGGTCACTTCCTCGCCGAAGAAGCGGATGCTGCCCGGCCGATTAAGCGTGGGATCGACGTTTGCCAGTCCGCCCGTCGCGGTCACCGTAGACCGCAGGGCGAAGTTGCCATTGTCTTGCGACTCTGCGAGCACCAGCAGTTCGACGGCGTCGCCCTTGATCTTCAGTTTCCGGGCGGCGTCCTTTGAGATGGTCCGGACCAGAATCCGCGTGGCGTCGGGCACGCGGACAGCCGGCGTTTCGTTGCTGTAATCAGAGATGAGAAAGTCTCCGCGGGTGATCGCCGGCTCGGTGACATGTTGGGGGGCCAGGCCGACGTTGGGGTTGCGGAGTGCGAACCGAACCCGATACCGATACTCGGCCCCCTGCTCAACAGACGTGTCAACGAAGCGAAACAGCCGGCTCTCGGCCAGCGGTCCACTGAGCCCCGGGCCTTCGGCCATCGGAGGTCCACCGACGCCACGCCCCATCTCATCGGTCACCCCGAGCGGCTCTGGATTCGGGTCCGAGAGGGTGTTCACCGCCTCGCCGTTATCGTCGAGCAATTCAATTTCTACGATTCGGGCCACGGGTGTCTTGCCGATCATGTCAACGCGTGCCAGTAGGTTGCAGGCTTGTGGCTTGTCCCCGATGGCATCAAAGGCGAGTCTGGTTCCCCATTCCTGGCTTGTCGCAAAGACCAGTTCGTCGGTGAGGCCGATCGTCTCGATCCCAACCGTCTCCGACCCGTCGGCCGAGCGGACTCCAAACTTGACGAGCCCGACGTCCCGCTGCCGTTCGGGCGAGGAATCAAGCGACACCCCCGTCAGCCGCACTTCCTTGCCCACGAATCCCAGCGGCTTGCCGCGGACATCCGCAAGCGTTGTCTCGCCGGCTTTCTCCCGGTTCGCGTCGGGCGTTGTCGCGGCCCCGGCCAGAAACTTCTCCAACTGCGGCCTGAACCACGGGTGCACCGCGACGGTGCCCCACGGCTCGTCGATCCGGGCGGGAAGGGCCGCTGAATAGCTCACCTCCGATTCCGCAGGCTGGAGCATGAATCCGCCCGGCAGCGTCTCCGGCGCAACTGCCGGCCCGGCATCCGCGGGCCGACCGTCCGGCATGCCGCGGCCCCCTGGCCGGCCACCGTCAACGCCCGCCTGGGCGATGTTCACAAGCTTCATCCGCTCCCACCGCGGGTTGGCCCCGGGCACGATCCGTGTCCGCTCGACGATGTAATCGCCCCAGCGCGGGGCATCCCGGCGGGGATCACGAAAACTGACAGATCTGAACCGGCTCTCAAATTCCGCCTGCTGCCGCGCCGTCGGGATGAGCCCGGTAACGACGATGAACGGCGTGACGCGGCCTGGCATCAGCGGTTCATCGGGCGGCAGGTCAACCGCCATGGGCCCGGACAGTTCACCGCCACTGAAGAGACCTTCCCCAGCCTGGTCCCGGGGCTTCGGCCGGCGGCGGGGCGGCCTTCCACCGCGTGGCTCCTCCGGGGCCTCCGAGACCGGCGCCGTGTCGGCGGACCGGGTGGCCATGGCCGCAGCGTCGCGGTTTGCACCGCGGGGATCAGGCAGCACGGCGATGCCGGCGACGGCCTGCAGGTCGGCGATGGGAAACACCGCCGGCTTCGTGCGCTTTGTCAGTTCGGCCAGAAGCGGACGATTAAAGACAGCCGGGGCCGCGGGAGCGTCGGCGATCTTGACCTGCTGCGGTCGCCACGGATCAACCCGGGGCGAGAGGGGCTTCAAGGGGGGCAGACGGTCTGTCGGCACCTGTTTCGCGGTGCCGATGTGAATGGTCGCCTTGCCAGCGAGTTCGTCCACGAACTGAGGCGTATGATTTCGGTCGACCGATTGCGACCGCAAGGCATCGATGCCCCACCACACCAGCAGAGCAGCCAGGAGACCGAGCACGGCAACGCCGAGTTTTTCCCCATGATGCAGCAGAAATCCTTTGATCGCCGCGGCATTGAGTGACGGCTTTTTCACGATGCGCCTCCGTCTTCAGCAGTGCCGGGTTGAACGCCAAAAATAGCGTCGTTCGGCGGTGTCGCGAGCCCGACAGTTCCGCGGAGCTCCAGCGTTACGTCGAACGGCCGCCGCCGTTGTTCGGCAGCGCCAAATGCTCCGCCGCCAGGCTCCGACGACCCCGGCAGGAATCCGCCGGGGCCCTGCAGCGGCCCGCCGGCAGCGGCAGCGGCAGCCTGGGAAGACGGATTGATGCGAACCTGCCGCACGTCGATGGGGACGTCGCCCGACGCCAGTTCCTGCAGCAGCCGGTCGACCTTCCTCTGGTCGATGACCACCCGGAGCGTGAAGGGCACGAGGTTCACCATCTGGGCGTCGGGCACGCTTGCCAGTTCCGTGACCGTGAGGGGGCGGCCGGTGAAATCGACGTAGATCCATTGCCGCAGGGCCTCATCCGGGGTGATCACAACCTCGCCACCTTCTTCTGTCCCGAGGCCGGAATCAGCCGCGGGTGCTGGCGGCCGGCCCCTGCCTCGCGGGCCGGCGAATTCACCAGACTCAAGGCCGCTGGACGGGGAGAAACGCGGATTTTGTGGACGGCTCCCGAGCTGCATACCGCCCGGGCCGCCATCGAGTTCGCCCATGGCTCCCTCCATCGCGGGCATGCCCTCGACGCTGCCCTCCCCGCCACTTCCGGCGGCGGCGGTGGGGTCGACCTTCCAGTAGATCCGTCCGCCCCCCTGGCCGCCCGGAGTGTCTTCGGCCGCCGGATACCCGACCGCGAGCTCGTCAATGGTCGTGATAGTGGTGTCGAAGGCCCCCGTAGCGCCCGTGTTGAGTTTCTTGATGACGTCGCAGAGCAGCCCGTACACCCACAGCTCTTCCTGCGCCAGCCGGATCTTCGTGGTCGAAGGCTCACCGGTCCACGTGAACGACTCGATCAGCCGACGCTGGTCCTCGGATCGCCAGATGAGCGGGTCGAACCTCGACGATGCCTCCGGCGAGTCGAGGTCGTCTTCCCCGGAGCCCGGACCGATCCGCGCCGACCCTCGTCCGCCCGGCAGGGCCTCCGCTCTTCCATCGCGGTTGCTCATCAGTTCTTTGCAGCCCATCCGCTCCGGCAACATCCGCACGAGGTCGGGCACGGAATCCCGATACCGCAGCCTGTTCTGCAGGATCAATGCCCGCCGCTGACCGCTTTCCACCTCCGCCATTTCCCGGAGAAATACCGCGTCGAGTTGGGGCGGCCACGTGCGGAGCGACGCCTGGCTCCGATAGAAAGTCTGCCACTCGGCGAGCACTTCGTCGCGAATCGCGGTGGTGCGTTTGTCGACCTGCTCGACCCACTGGTCGTTGGGATGGTCGGGCTCGGTCTGGATGTTTTGCAGCGCCGAAACATGTCCGTCGATCGCCCCCCGCCGCGCTAAGATCGTCGTTCGCAGGCCGCCATTGGCGGAGAATAGCGCCGGCAGGAGCAGAAGCGGCACGAGTGCCGCCAGGATCCAGAAATGATATTTGACGAGCGCATCGATGGTGGGTCGAGCGGAGTCTGGAATCTGCACCATGGCGACCGTCCTCCTCTCAGGGTTCGAACCCGGAGTCCTGGTTGGCGGCTACGGGCTGGGGGGGCGGACTTCCAGGCACCCGCGGCTGCCAGACAAACTGGAGCACAAACTGATACCGCCGCAATTCGATTCCGGGGTCTTCCGCGGGTTCGCCGCCAGGGCCCGGCCCGCCGATCAGAGAGCCCCCCACGAGCGGATCCCGCGCGGTCTTGACCTTCACCTTGATAACGGGAGTCCGCTGCACGATGACCGGATAGCCGATCCCGAGTTCCTTCACATCCACCTGCTCGGAGGCCTTTGGCCCGGCCGACACGGTCACCGGACCAGCATCCCCCAGCAGGCTCCGGACGAGCGTCTCCCGAACGAACTGCTCTCCTTCCCGCGGCCGGTGCCGATCCTCGTTATGGAAGTGGTGGCCCACGATCTGCACCACCCAGCCTGGCCCCGTCGGCCCTGTCGGGGCCGCCGGCTCGGCAGGCTCGTCGGCCACCGGAGCCTCACCGGGGTTGTCCGCGTCGCTCGTCCCGGCGGCTTCGGCCGGCACCGCCGCCGGCTCGTCCCGTGGGCCCGCGGCGGCGAGCGTCTGGTTCCAGTCCCGCTCCACGCCCGTGAACCAGACCGCCAGGTCTGGCACATATTCCATGTCGAGTGAATCGACATGAATCTCGTTGCGATCAGCGGGCTGCTCCGGCAGATCGCCCTCCGGATCCCGCGGCAGAACCGCCGCGATGGCCCGCACCAGGTCGAGCGCCTGAAACCGCCGGTCGTGCACATCAACGAGGTACCGGTCCCAGGCGGCCGTCGTCTGCAGCCGCTGCTCGGCCTCCTCGAACGCGGCCTTGGCCGCCGCCGACTGGTTCTTCGCCGCATCCGACCGGCCGAAGGCAGCCTGGTAGCCGTCGGAGCGGTATCCGGCGGCTGCGGTAAACCAGCCCGCAAAGTTCAACAGGCCCGCCACCAGGAGCGTGAGCATCGCGGCAAGCACCCAGGGCCGCTTGGCCGCCACGAGGCGGTCGGTGGCGATCTCC
>Ga0209498_1002271_pt1 | contig 11675 bp, 7 predicted proteins | sample WalLakDeSediment_FD_184131 | JGI IMG/M metagenome (GOLD analysis project Ga0209498, IMG submission 184131) | Lake sediment microbial communities from Walker lake, Nevada to study Microbial Dark Matter (Phase II) - Walker Lake 11/02/13 Deep... | ecosystem: Environmental > Aquatic > Freshwater >...
ATCCCCGGAACTGGGGCCGTCGAGAGCCTCAATGTCTCGGTGGCCTGCGGAGTACTCTTGGCCGAGGCCTCGCGGCAACGGTTGGCGGCGGTCAGCGGAACGCGTCGCCGGGAATGACCACCCCGTCACCGCGGTTCGAGAGGCTGCGATGAACAGCCGGGTCGATCTCGTAGCGGATCCAACGGAGAGCGCCGTCGGCGAAGGCCATCGAGAACGAGGCCACGCGGGGGCCGCCGAAGATCACTGTCTACCGGAGCGGCGGCCAGGGGAGGTCTACGCCGTCGATGCTCACTACCTGGAAATGATGCACCGCGGGCACATCCGCAGTCCACGTCCAGACGACCTGCTTCTCCGGTGTCACCTCCAACAGCCGCACGCCCTCTTTGCCGATGTGGTAGCTGGCGATCATCGTGTTGCCGTTCGGCAGCCGCTGGATGCCGCAGGCGTCGGCGATCGCACCGTCCACGTCGGCCGTCGTGATCTCCCAGCGGAGCTTCCCGTCGGGGGCATACTCCGCCACGCGGTTGCCGTTGGTGAGCCCGGCGAGAATCCCGCCGTCGGCCAGGGCGATCGCCGTGAACGGCCAGGAGTTGACCTTCGGCTCGCCGGGCACACGGGTGTCGATCGTGGCGAGCACCTTGCCCGTGCTGTCATACCGCTTGATCGCGAAGTCGAGCAGGTGGGGCACGAGATACGTTCCATCGGGCTGCTTCCGGGCCATCCGCGTCTGCATGTGGGCGTTTGGCTTTTGGCACTCGAGCGGGATCTCAGCCTTGACCGCCCCGTCGGCCGCGATCTCCAAGAGCCGCGGGTTCGGCCCCGCTTCGCTGAGCAGATACGTTTCTTGCGGGGTCTTCTGGATGCTGTTGACTTCGTCCTGTGTGCCGACGTGACGCCACACGACTTCGTCTGGTTTGCCATCGCTGCCCCGCTTGATTTCAACAGCGCCGCCGCGGGGCGTGTCGCCCCCCTTCGAGAGTGCGAGCAGCACGTTGCCGTTGGGCAGCACCCAGCCCTCGCGGGTATTCGCCGGATGACTCCATTCGACGCGGCCGGCCGGGTGCTCGGGCGTGAATTCGACAATCGCCGTCCGCTTGCCGCAGGTGAGGATCCGCCGCGCGGCCGGCTCGGCGGCAGGGGCTGGGCTTGCCAGGCACGCGAAGAGCGTGAGCAGGGGGGCAAGGAACTGACTCGGGCGGGTCAGGAGAGCGAGGCGACGCGAACTGGGCACGGGGGAGGTCTCCGAAGGGCGGCAACCGAATTCGCCAGCATAGGCCGTCGCGGCCGCGGGCGATTGCCGTGGCGGGCCGAATCGTTGCCGGAATCGATCGGGCGAGTCGATTGCCTCGTTTCACGGGGGGCTACCTCGCGGCGGTGGGCGGCCGCGTCGCGGGCGGGCGGGTATGATCGGTTGCATGAGCACGGCGCCGCGGGTTCGCACCGAATACACCGTCGAGGATTACCTTCGCTGGGAAGGACGGTGGGAGTTGTGGGAGGGCGTGGCGGTGGCCATGGCCCCGAGCCCGTTCGGGCCCCATGCAAAACTGCTGGCCCGGACGGTGGCCGCCCTCCAGTCGGCCGTGGACGCTGCTGGCTGCGATGCGACGGTGCTCGTAGAGATTGATTGGATCGTGGCCCGCGACACGGTGCTGCGGCCCGACGCCCTGGTCGTCTGCGGCTCGGAGCCGACGCGGCACGTGGAGCGGCCGCCGGCGGTGGTGGTCGAGGTGCTTTCGGAAACCACCCGCGATCGTGACCTCTCGGGCAAGCGGGAGATCTACCGCGAGCAGGGCGTGGCATGGTATCTCGTGGTCGATCCCGAGCGTGGGCAGCTGCGGGCGTTCGTGAGCGACGCAGCCGGCCGGAGCGTGGAGCAGGAACTCGACGAACGACCGGTGGCGATCGAGATCTGTGGGAGTTGCCGATTCACGATCGACCCGGCGGCGATCTTCAGGCGGTGAGCCGCAGGGCCGCGGGGGAAGGTTCCCGCCGCGACCGAAAAAACTAGACCACGGCAGGCCACGAGCGAGTTGCGGTTCAATCCATCAACGGTGCTCGTTCCTGGTCAGTTCCTGTCACCATGCGAAATCCTGCATTTCAATCCGCCTGGGCGAAGGGGTTTTGGGATGTGTCTCGGCAGACATGCCCGCCATCAGGCACAATTCACAGATGGTTTCCCGCCCCCTCCGCTGTGCCGGCCCCGCCCCGTCTGCTATCGCCGGGCCCCGGGAGGTGGCGCTTGTGATTGAGACCTCGAAGGCCTACGGCCGGGGGGTGCTCAAGGGAATTTCCACTTGGCTCCACCAGCGGCGTGACTGGACGATCGCGATCGACGAGCGGGGCCTCGACGACCCGGCCCCCGTCTGGCTGGCCCGGTGGGGCGGCCAGGGCGTGATCACGCGGCTCGAAGAGGCGGCCTTGCCACCGCAGTGGCAGGGGGCGGAGCGGCCAGTCGTGTTTCTCAGGCGGGTGTTCGCCGCGGATCCGCTGCCGGGCGTCTATACCGACGACGATGCCGTGATGCGACTGGCTGTCGAACACCTCGTTGACCGTGGCTTCCGCGAACTCGCCTTCTGTCCCGTGGCGACCGACTGGTCAGCCGCCCGCTGCGAGGCCTTCCTGCGACATGCTGAACGGGCCGGCTTCGGGGTTCATGTGTTCGAGGATGGGGCCGGAGCGAGCAAGCGCACAAGCGGTCAGAGGCAAGCCACCATCCTGCCCCGTGGCGCGGAGGACGACCGAAACCAGCTGGGCGACTGGCTCGAGAGCCTGCCCAAGCCCGTGGGAATTGTGGCGGCCTACGACGTGCGGGGAGTGCAGCTGCTCGAGGTCTGCCGGGAGCGGGCGATCTCCGTGCCCGAGGACGTGGCCGTGGTGGGAGTGGACGACGACGACGTGCTCTGCGAAATCGCCACGCCCGCCCTCACGAGCGTGGCCCATAATCTGGCCCGGATCGGCTTCGAGGCCTGCCGGCTGCTCGACGAGCGAGTGAGCAGGACTGGCCGGGGCGATGATGTGGTCGTGGTGCCGCCGCTGGGCGTCTCGATCCGCCAGAGCAGCGACACGCTGGCGATCGCCGACATCGGCATCCGCCGGGCCCTGCGGCTGATCCGCGTGCGGGCCTGCGACGCGCTGGTACCCGACGACGTGGCCGCCGTCGCGGGGGTGAGCCGGCGGCTGCTCGACAAAAAGTTTCAGAAGCATCTCGGCCGTACGATCCACGATGAGATCATGCGAACGCGGCTCGCGGAGGCCCGCCGGCTGCTCGTGGAGACCGACCACAAGCTCCTGGTGGTGGCGACGCGGTCGGGCTTCGCCCACGCGGCGCAGCTCTGCAACCTCTTCAAGGCGGCCCACGGGATGTCGCCCATGCAATACCGCAAGGCAGCCCGGCCCTGGGAGGGCTAGGCAGAGATGCGGGCTTGCACGGTCAGCCGAGCGTGTTTCGCCAGCGGAGCCCGGAAAAGCCGCGGGACCGCTGAGCCCACACGCAGCGGTGCACCTGGCACTGTTGCGGGACCGTGTGGTGGGAGGGAATTGTTCTTGTTGCCGCTGGTGTATGGTGGTCGTCTTCGGGCGGCTTGGGGGCTGCCGATATTCGGGAGAACTGCTCATGGAACGACGCGTGGATCGATTCGGGTGGGGTGCTTTCGGTCTGGTGGCCATCCTGCTCTTGGCGGCTGCGGGAGCCGGGGCAGGGGAGCCGGGAAAGATCGGCCCTCCGGCAGCTCGCCGTCCGAATATCCTGTTTTGCATCGCCGACGACTGGGGCTGGCCGGATGCCGGGGCCTACGGCGACCCGGTCGTGAAGACACCCGCTTTTGATCGCGTGGCCCGCGAGGGGGTGCTGTTTGAAAACGCGTTTGTGACGAGCCCGTCGTGTACGCCCTCGCGGAACTCAATCCTTACCGGCCAGTTCCACTGGCGGCTCGGGGCTGGGGCAAACCTCTGGAGTTCGCTCGCCCCCGAGCACCCGGTCTACCCGCTCCTGCTCGAAGACGCGGGCTACCATGTGGGCCACTGGCGAAAGGCCTGGGGCCCCGGCGACTGGCAGGCCCTCGGCCGGGACCGGCACCCGGCGGGCGAACCGGTCAAGAAAGGCTTTCGGGATTTTCTCGCCCGCCGGCCGGCCGGGATGCCGTTTTGTTTCTGGCTCGGCGCGACCGATCCGCATCGGCCCTACGACGCGGGGAGCGGGGCGAAGGCGGGGATCGACCCGGCGAAGGTTCGCGTGCCGGGAGATCTTCCCGACTGCGACGTTGTTCGCGGCGACCTGGCCGATTATCTCTTCGAAGTGCAGCGGTTTGATAGCGACGTGGCTGAGGCGCTACGGCTCCTCGACGATACAGGCGAGGCGGCCAACACGATCGTGGTGATCACTGGTGACCACGGGATGCCTTTCCCGCGGCACAAATGCCACCTCTACGACTCTGGGGTCCATGTGCCGCTGGCGATCCGCTGGCCGGCTGTCGTGAAGCCCGGCCGGACGGCGTCCGACTTCGTGTCGCTGGCCGACCTTGCCCCCACCTTTCTCGAGGCCGCGGGGCTCGCCAGACCTCCGGCGATGACGGGGCGATCGCTCGAGCCGCTGCTCGGCGCCGCAGGCTCAGGACGGATCGACCCGGCCCGCGATCACGTGCTCACCGGCCGCGAGCGGCACACGCCCGCCCAGGAGGCTCCGAGCACCGCCGGCTACCCGATGCGGGCGATCCGCACGGATGACTACCTCTATATAAGGAACCACGGGCCCGATCGCTGGCCGAGCGGCTCGCCCGCCGGCTCGACCAAGGGCTGGGACTACGCCGACTGCGACGATAGCCCCACGAAGCGGTATCTCGTGGAGCGGCAGACCGATCCGGCCGTGAAGCCGTTCTCAGACCTGGCCTTCGCCAAGCGGCCGGCTGAAGAGCTTTATGACCTGGCGGCCGATCCTGAACAGCTCGTGAACGTGGCGGCCGATCCAGGCCACGCCGGCGTGAAGGCCGCACTGGCGAAGCAGCTTGATGAGGAGCTTGCCGCCACGGCCGATCCGCGCGCGGCCGGCCGCGGTGACGACCTCGAGTCGCATCCGTATCTCGGGCAGACCCAGCCCCGCTCGCCGGAGGCGAACCCCGCGACGGCGCCGTAAGCGTGTGGCGTGTGCCGCCGGCGTTCGCCGATGAAAAGGGGCCATCAGGATCTTCCGTGGGCCACGTCGAGTGGGCCGGGGGTTGCCCGTGGCAATCGCGCTCGCCTGGCAAGCGAGCGAGAGGCAAGGATCTCGATCCTGTTGAGCGCGGCGTGTGCGGCAGAGAAGCCCCCAGCGCGAGCTGGGGGACTGTGACGTGCCGCACCGCTCGGCGACGCCAGGCCGAACCGCGGCGCCGACTCTGGGCGGGGTGGCAAGCGGTGAAGGAGATGGCGGGGTGGCTTTCATTCCCGCAGTCCCCGGGCTCGCGCCCTGGGGCTTTTATGAGTTTTCAATTTTCTCTGCCGAACAGGGTTGCCAGGATGCCAAACTGCCCCAGATTGCGAATGCGGTAGGATCCTGGACCGACACCCTGGCGAACTCTCGCATGCCTCTGCACCGCTCCCGCCACCACACAGCCCGCCACCGTCAGCTGCCCCCGGCGTCACCGTCGCCTGAAGCCGCGCCGGAATTTCTGCTCACGGCCGCCCTGCCGCGAGACCATTTTCCCGCCACCGGCGGACCGGCCCAGGTGATCCACCAGGTGATCGCCGAGGAACTACTCCTTGATGGCAACTCCAAGCAAAACCTGGCCACGTTTTGCCAGACCTGGGAGGCCCCCGAGGTCCACTCGCTGATGGATCTCGCAATCGACAAGAATCTTGTTGACAAAGATGAGTATCCGCAGACCGCCGAGATCGAGAGCCGTTGCGTGAGCATGATGGCCGACCTCTGGAACGCGCCCGGTGAGGCCGTGGGCTGTTCCACGATCGGTTCAAGCGAGGCAGCGATGCTCGGCGGGATGGCGGCCAAGTGGCGGTGGCGGGAGCGGCGCCGCCAGGCGGGCAAGCCAGTCGATCAGCCGAATATGGTCTGCGGAGCTGTTCAGATCTGTTGGCACAAGTTTGCCAAATACTGGGACGTCGAGATCCGCGAGGTGGGGATGCGGCCGGGGAGGATGTGTCTCGATCCCGCCGACGTGCTCGCCCGCGTGGACGAAAATACGATCTTCGTCGTGCCCACGATGGGGGTCACCTATCACGGCCTCTACGAAGACGTGCCGGCGATCGCCGCGGCTCTCGACGAGCTCGAAAACCGGACCGGCCTCGACGTGCCGATCCACGTCGATGCCGCCAGCGGTGGCTTTCTGGTGCCATTCACCGATCCGGGCCGCGAGCCCTGGGATTTCCGGCTCCCCCGCGTGAAGAGCATCAACGCCTCGGGACACAAGTTTGGCCTGGCGCCCCTGGGTGTGGGCTGGGTCATGTGGCGGGAGCCGGCCGACCTGCCCGACGACCTCGTCTTCCACGTGACCTATCTCGGCGGCGATATGCCCACCTTCCAAATCAACTTCTCCCGGCCGGCCGGGCAGGTGATCGCGCAGTATTACGACTTCGTGCGGCTGGGCCGGGCAGGCTACGCGGCGATCCACGGCCAGGCCCACGCGGTGGCCCAGCGCTGCGCGGCCGACCTGGCGGGCTGCGGCTGCTTCGAGATCGTCCACGACGGCGATCCGACCGGGGGCATCCCGGCAGTCGTGTGGACGCTCCGCGTGGGCGTGAATCCGGGCTTCACGCTCTATGACCTGGCCGACCGGCTGCGAATGCGGGGCTGGCAGGTGCCGGCCTACCCGTTTACCGGCGAGCTGGCCGGCACGGCTTTCCAGCGGATCATCGTGAGACGAGATTTCAATGTCGAGATGGCAGACCTCCTGCTGCGAGACATCCGCGGCGCGATCGCACACTTCGCGGCCCATCCGGCCCCACCGAGCGAGCCGACTCGGGGCTACTCTCACACGTGAGGAGAGCCGACGGAGGGGCAAGGCAAACCAATGCCCGGCGAGCCGATCTTCCCTGGGCTGCCCCGAGGCACCACAGAGCGATCCTGTTGGGCACGGCGTGCGCGGCATAAAAGCCCCCGGCGCAAGCCGGGGGACTGTGACGTAACGCACGGCTCGGCGACGCCAGGCCGAACCGCGGCGCCGACTCTGGGCGGGGTGGCAGGCGGTGGAGTAGATGGCGGGGTGGCTTTCATTCCCGCAGTCCCCGGGCTCGCGGCCTGGGGCTTTTATGTGACGCTGGGCAGCGCTCCGCAGTCCTTCAACCTACCCCATGGTGGATCGAGGCCACACGATTGGACCCCATGGCCGATAAGCCTTACGATCTATGGATGGTGAACGAGACCGATCACAGCGGCGAGCGGGGCGACCTGGTCGTCGTCGCGAACCGGCTGCCGGTGCACCGCACCGACGACGGCTGGGAGACGAGCCCCGGCGGGCTGGTCTCGGCGCTGATGCCGATGCTCCAGCGGAGGCAGGGCGTGTGGGTGGGCTGGCCCGGCTCCGGGGCGGGCGACCTGGCGCCATTCATCCACGACGGCCTCCACAACGTGCCCGTGCCGCTGTCGGACAACGAGATCCGCGACTATTACGAGGGCTTTTCCAACAGCACGCTCTGGCCGCTCTACCACGACGCCTGCCAGCAACCGCAGTTTCATCGGCACTGGTGGCGGCCCTACGTGGAGGTCAACGAGCGGTTTGCGGAAGTGGCCGCCCGCGAGGCCAGCCCCGGGGCCAGCGTGCTCGTGCAGGACTACCACCTCCAACTCGTCCCGGGGATGCTGCGGCAGATCCGGCCCGACCTCAAGATCGGGTTTTTTCTCCACATCCCCTTCCCCCCGGTCGAACTCTTTGCCCAGTTGCCGTGGCGGCAGCGGATCCTCGAGGGCCTCCTCGGCGCCGACGTGGTGGGATTCCAGACAAAAGCCGGAGCCCAAAACTTCATCCGCCTCGTCAACCGGTACACGCCCCACCGGGGAGTGGGCCAAACGATTGTCGTGGACGGGCGGCAGGTTGACGCCCGGGATTTTCCGATCTCGATCGATTACGACAAGATCGACCGGCTGGCTGCCGACCCGGCCACCATTCGCAGGGCCGCCGAGATCCGGGCCGAACTCGGCGACAACCGCACGATCATGCTCGGTGTGGACCGGCTCGACTACACCAAGGGAATCGACCAGCGGCTGCGGGCCTTCCACGAGATGCTCCGGGAGGGGCGACACACCGTGCACGATCTCGTGCTCGTGCAGGTGAGCGTGCCCTCGCGGGAGCAGGTCGACGAATACATCGAGATTCGTGAACGGATCGAGACCCTCGTGGGGCACATCAACGGCGACTTCGCGGAGGTGGGAAAGGTGCCGGTCCACTACCTCCGCCGCAGCCTGCCGCTCGAGGACCTGGTGGCCTACTACGTGGCGGCCGACGTGATGCTTGTGACACCGCTGCGAGACGGCATGAATCTCGTGGCCAAGGAATACTGCGCAGCCCGCCGCGACGACACCGGTGTGCTTGTGCTGTCTGAGTTCTGTGGCTCGGCCCACGAACTCGAGCGGGCCGTGCTCGTCAATCCGCACGACATTGACGGGATGGCCGCCACGATCGAGCGGGCGATCGCCATGCCGCAGGCAGAGCAGGCCCGCCGGATGCGGAGCCTGCGGCAGCGGGTGCGGCGGCGGACGGTGTATGACTGGGCCGATGACTTCACCGCCGCCCTCGCGGCGGCCGGGCCCGGGGGAACGGGCCAGCGGGGGCCGCGGCCCGCCACGACAGGGGGCCCGCGTTGACAGCGATGGCCTCGCCCGAAGACGGATCCAGTCTGGCCGCCGACGAACTCGATTGTGCGCTCGAGGCGGTGGCCCGGGTGCCGGTGCTGCTCGTGGCCACCGACTACGACGGCACGCTCGCCGAGATCGTCGCCGACCCTGCCGAAGCGTTTCCCGTGCGGGAGTCGCTCGTGGCCCTGCGGGCCCTCGCCACGCTCGGCTCGACCCATGCCGCGGTGATTTCAGGCCGGTCGCTGGCCGATCTTTCGACACTCTCGACGCTCGACGGCCAGGTGTTGCTCGTCGGCTCGCACGGCAGCGAGTTTGACCAGGACTTCGTGCAGTCGCTCACCCGCGAGCAAATGGCTCTGCGGCAGCGGGTCCTCGACGAGATGCACCGCCTCGCTGCCCGCGACCCCGGCTTCCGGATCGAGCCGAAACCGGCCTCGGTGGCGTTTCACTACCGCGAGGTGGCCGAGGGCACGGCCAGCGGAGTGGTGGAGGAACTGCTTACGGGGGCGGCTACCTGGGCGGATGTCAGCGTGAAGACGGGCAAGAAGGTGCTCGAGCTGGCGGTGGTTCACACGTCAAAGGGAGACGCGATCGACTCGCTGCGGCACCGGCTGGGTGCCGGCGCGGTGGTCTACTTTGGCGACGACGTAACCGACGAGGATGCCTTCGTGCGGCTTCAGGGGCCGGACGTGGCCGTCAAGGTTGGACCCGGCGAGTCGGCTGCCACCCACCGGATCGCCGACCCGACCGAGGTAGCCCGGCGGCTCGCGCGGCTGGCCTGTGTGCGGGAGCGATGGCTGGCCGGGGCGGGGGCTGTGCCGATCGAACGGCATGTGCTGCTCTCCGACGGCCGGGTGCTCGCGCTTGTCGCGCCGGGCGCGCGGGTGGTGTGGATGTGTGCGCCGCGGGTGGACGGGCCCAGCCTCTTCGCTGCGCTTGTCGGCGGCGACTCGGCGGGCCACTTCACCATCAGGCCGGCCGCGGAGGAGCCGCCGCCACGGCAGGAATATGACGGCGACTCGCTCATCCTCCGTACCGTCTGGCAGTCGCTCACGGTCACCGACTTCCTCGACTGCTCGGGCGGCCGGCCGGGGCAGCGGGCCGGACGGACCGACCTCATGCGGCGGGTTGAGGGCCGCGGCGACGTGATGATCACGTTCGCGCCGCGGCTCGACTTCGGCCGCTCCGCCACGCGGCTGGTGATCCGCGAGGGGGGGCTCGAGATCGATGACACGATCGATCCGATCGTGCTGCGGGCCCCGGGCGTTCGCTGGGAGATCCACGAGGAGGGGCCCCACCAGACGGCCATTGGCAGGATCACGCTGAAGCGGGAGCCCCTCCAGATGGAGCTCCGCTATGGCACCGGCTCACTCCGGGAACAGCAGGCGACCCTCCCGCAGGAACGGTATCGGCTCACAAAAGCCTACTGGGAGTCGTGGGCCAATCGGCTCGTGGTGCCGCGGCGGGAGAGTGCGCTCGTTCGCCGCAGCGCGATTGTGCTCAAGGGGCTCTGCTACGGCCCCACCGGTGGGATCGCCGCGGCCGCCACGACGAGCCTCCCGGAGGAGCTCGGCGGCATCCGTAACTGGGACTACCGCTACTGCTGGCTGCGGGATGCGGCGATGTCGGCTGCGGCGCTCGTGAAGCTCGGCTCCTTTTCCGAAGCGATGGGCTTCCTCGACTGGATGCTTGCCGTCATCGATCGGGCCGCGGCTCCCGAGCGGCTGATGCCGCTCTATACCGTCACCGGCCACGAGGTGGGGCCCGAAGCCGAAATCGGGGAGTTGGCTGGATACGCCGGCTCACGGCCAGTCCGCGTGGGCAACGCAGCCCGCGGGCAGGTGCAGCTCGACGTGTTCGGGCCGATCGCCGAGCTCGTCTGGCAGTTGCTGTTGGCGGAGGCGCCCATCTCGAGCGAGCACTGGCGGCTCGTGGAGGCGATGGTGCACGCCGTCGAGGCCCGCTGGCACGAGCCAGACCACGGCATCTGGGAGATTCGCAAGCCGCGCCGCCACCACGTTCACTCGAAGGTGATGTGCTGGCTGGCGGTGGACCGCGGGATCAGGGTCTCCGAGCAGTTCCTGGACCGGCCGCGGCCGGCCTGGGAGGCGCTCCGCGACCACATCGCCGCCGACATTCTCGCCAACGCCTGGAACGAGACGGTGGGGGCGTTTACCGCGGCCTACGGAGGCGACGACCTCGATGCGGCGGTGCTCATGATCGGCCAGACGGGCCTCGTGCCGGGCACTGATCCGAGGTTTCTGGCGACGATCCGGGCGATCGAAGGGCAGTTGCGGACCGGGCCGACCGTGTATCGCTACCTGGCCGACGACGGCCTGCCGGGCAGGGAAGGGGGCTTCTTTATCTGTGCGAGCTGGCTTGTCGATGCGCTCTGGAAAGCCGGCCGCCGCGCCGACGCCGAGTCGCTCTTCGAGGGAATCATCGATCTTGCCGGCCCCGAAGGCCTGCTGCCGGAACAGTACGACCCGCACCTCAAGCGAACGCTCGGCAACCATCCCCAGGCCTACTCCCACATCGGCCTGATCGAGAATGCCATCACACTCTCGGGTGGGTGACGTGGGCTGTGTTTGTGGCAGACGACACATCCGGCCCCAGGGTGGAGGACGAGGCGTTGGATGGTATCGTGGTTGGTCTATTCGCCCCCCGAGGAACGCCCACATGCCGCGGTCTTTTTCGATCCTCCTTGCCGCTACCAGTGTGCTTGCCGCGACACACTCCGCCGCCGCCCCGGCCGAGCGGATTTTTCGCGGTGGTCCGATCGTGACTGTGAACCCCGCCCTGCCCACGGCCGAGGCGGTCGCCGTCGGCGGCGGAAAGATCATGGCCGTCGGGACCGAGGCCGAGGTCATGAAGCTCGCCGGGCCTGAGACCACGG
>Ga0209498_1002273_pt1 | contig 11669 bp, 9 predicted proteins | sample WalLakDeSediment_FD_184131 | JGI IMG/M metagenome (GOLD analysis project Ga0209498, IMG submission 184131) | Lake sediment microbial communities from Walker lake, Nevada to study Microbial Dark Matter (Phase II) - Walker Lake 11/02/13 Deep... | ecosystem: Environmental > Aquatic > Freshwater >...
TATTACGGAGCCCTTACCCACATGCCCGGATAAAAAATATTGATGTTTCCGGTGCAGAGGCGATGCCCGGAGTACGTGCCGTGCTTACCGGATCCGGCTTGCAGTGCAAACCTTTCGGCATTGTTGTTGATGATGAAATGCCCCTGGCGGTTGACCGGGTGCGTTATATCGGTGACGAATTGGCAGCTGTAGCTGCTGTTAATCAAAAAATTGCTGAACGGGCGCTGGAGGCTATTCGGGTGGAATACGAACTGCTGCCCGCCGTGTATGAACCAAACGAAGCATTATCTGACGGCGCGCCTCAGCTTCATGATAATTTTCCGGGCAATATCGCCTGGCAGAGGACGCTCTCAAGAGGCGATGCCGAAACTGTTCTCAGGGAAGCGGATGTAATTGTAGAAAGCTCTTTTTCTATTCCCTCGGTTCACCCGGTTTATCTTGAACCAATTAACTGCGTGGCGGCAAGTGATCGCTACAATAGCCTGGTCTTGAATACCGCACTGCAATCACCAGATATGGTCCGCGAGATCATTGCCAGGGTTTTAAACCTGCCTTATTCCAAGGTCCGTGTAATCGGGCCGGTGATGGGCGGAGGATTTGGGGGAAGGGTTTACGGTAATCTCAAACTCTACATCCTGGCTTCGCTGCTGGCAATGCAGGCGGGCGCGCCGGTAAAGATGCAGCTGACCCGTGAAGAAGAATTTACAGTAGGGCGCCCGATGATTGCTGCACAGATTAATATGAAAATGGCTTTGCGCCGGGATGGGACGATTTTAGCCCGCGTAGCAGATATTATAACTGACAACGGCGCTTACAGCGCCCAGGCTCCCTGGGTTTCGAAAACCGTTTCTGAACGCAATGATTCTGTTTATCGCATTCCCAATATAAAAACAAGAGTTCGCCTGGTCTATACGAACAAAGTGCCGACCGGCCAGTACAGGGCGTATGGAAACCAGGCCGCTAACTTTGCCAGCGAATCGCTAATGGATATGGCAGCCCGTGAATTGGAGATGGATCCACTCGAGCTGCGCCTGAAAAACTGTACCCGCGAGGGAGATATTACTGTACACGGTCTTAAGATCAAGAGCTGTGGCCTGGCTGACTGTTTGAATTCTGCCGCTTCTGAAATCGGCTGGGACAAAAAGAAAAAAGACCGGGGTTACGGGATTAGTGCCGCTATTCATGCCAATGGTAGTACTGTGATCAGAAAAGATTTACGCGGGGCGTCTGCCCTGGCCCGCCTTGAAATTGACGGGCGGGTATCTCTTTTCACTGGTGAACAGGATTACGGACAGGGTGCCCATGCTGCTTTTACCCAGATTGCGGCCAGGACACTCGACCTGGATCCGGATCTGATTACCGTATATTCCAGGGATACCATGGCAACCCCGTATTCGCTGGGAGCTTTAGCAATGAGACAGACTACTGTCGGCGGCAGGGCGATCCAGCTGGCAGCTGAACAGCTGCGTGAAAAAATTGTTCGGACAGCCTCCAAGATCTCCGGCGAACCGGTTATATTGGAAAAGGGAATTGTCCGCAGCGCTTGCGGCAGTCAATATGAACTTTCCGGGATTGCTTATTATTACCACAGCCAAACCAGTGGGCTGAATTTAACCGGAGAAGGCAAATATGTTCCGGATGAAAGTGATTATGATGATACAGGTTACGGCAACATTTCTGTAACTTACTCTTTTGCCGCCCATGCCGCTGAGGTTGAAATAGATAAAGCAACCGGCGCTTTGACTGTACATCGTATTGTTGCCGCCCATGATTCCGGCCGTATAGTCAGCCAACTGTCCGCCCGGGGCCAGGTTTACGGAGGAGTTACCCAGGGATTGGGTATGAGCTGTTATGAAGGTTACCTGTTTGAAAATGGGCGAGTCGCCAACGCGTCGCTGACCGACTATAAAATACCGACAGCATTGGATATTCCGGTTATAGATCCAATTTTCATCGAAACTGAAGATTTGGAAGGGCCTTTCGGGGCAAAGGGATTGGGCGAAATTGTCATGGTTCCGGTTTTAGGAGCAATTGCGAATGCGGTTGCTGATGCTGCCGGTGCCCGGGTAAATGAACTGCCGATTACTGCTGAAAAGATTTACCAGGCTTTGTCCGGATGGGAGTGTATCTAGTTGGGCTATTTGATTGCCTCAAATTTGGAGCAGGCTCTTGCTTCCATGCGCGACAGTAAAGGCAAAGCGCGGGTAGTCGCCGGAGCGACCGATCTTTATTTACAGAAACTTCCAGATAAGTTGATCGACATTACAGCGATTCCGGAAACCACTAAAATTGAACAAATTGATGGAAACCTGACTATTGGCAGCACTGTAACCCATACAGCTGCAGCAGGCTCACCTCTGGTCAGATCAAAGGCAACAGCCCTGGCTGAAGCCTGTTCCCTGATTGGTTCACCTCAATTGCGCAATATCGGTACCGTCGGCGGAAACGTTATAAATGCCGCTCCGGCAGCAGATGCAGCTGTGGCGCTGGTTGCACTGGGGGCCAATGCAGCTTTAATCAATACTGCAGGAGAATATCGCGAAGAAAAGGTTGAGGATCTATATAAAGATTATAACCTTTCCCTTATTGACACCAGCTCAGAAATAATGCTCAGGCTAATTATTGAAACCTGTGTCGGTGGTGAAGGATCGGCTTTTGTCCGCTTTGCATCCCGTAAAGCGCTGTCGCTGCCGCTGGTCAACGCTGCAGCGCGGGTACGCATAGTTGAAGGACGCCTGAAGGACATTTTGCTGGTTGTCGCACCGGTCCGGCCGGCGCCGACCCGCTTATTGCATACTGAAGAAATGCTTAGAGGAATGTCTGCCAGTGAAGAAACCTGGCGTAGCGCAGAAACTGCAGCTGCTGCCGAGGTTGATGTACGTAACAGCCTTCTACGCTGCTCGGTACAATACAGGCGTCACCTTGTCGGTGTTCTGGCTGGCAGAGCTCTGAAAAAAGCGGCTGAAAGAGCAGTGGGCAGGGAGGAAGGTGATTACCGGTGAAAAATCAACTGATAAATTTTCACCTGAACGGAGAACCGGTTGAAGTTTATGCCGATCCGGCAGATAATTTATTGCAGCTTTTGCGTGAACAACTTGGATTATTCGGCACGAAAGCGGGCTGCGGGAAAGGTGAATGTGGAGCCTGCACAGTAATACTTGACAATCAGGCGGTAAATTCCTGTCTGGTTCCCGCCGGAAAAGTCCAGGGGCGCAGAATAGAGACTATAGAGATCCTTTCAAGGGGGAATAAAATTCATCCTATCCAGGAAGCATTTGTAGAAAAGGGAGCTATACAGTGTGGGTTTTGTACTCCCGGGATGATCATGTCGGCCTACGCCCTTTTAAAAGAAAACCCGCAGCCCACTTCCGAGGAAATTAAAGTGGCAATCTCCGGCAACCTCTGTCGGTGCAGCGGTTATATACAGATCGAGGAGGCAATATTATGCGCTGCAGAAAAAATTAAGGACAGGATTAAGGACTCGGGGGATAAACGGTAATAATAGGAAACACTTCGGGTTGATTTTTGGCTTAAATGAAGCTTTGTTTAGTGGAGTTACAGCCCGCCGCACCTAATTGTTACTAGAGAAAGAGACATATAAGGAGTCGAAGTTATGCATGTAAACAAGCTTGCCCAGAGCACGATTGGTCTCAACATAATGACTGTCGATCAAGTTGAACGCCTTCACTATGCTACACTTCATGTCCTCGAGCGGGTCGGGGTAAAAATATTCGAACCGGAATCGCTGGAGCTTTTACATGGCAGCGGGGCAAAGGTTGATGGCAACCTGGTTAAAATACCGGCCTGGATGGTCCAGGGCGCCCTGCAAACGGCGCCAAAAGTTGTATCGTTAGCGGCACGCGACGGCTCGGAAGCGATGAACCTGGAAAAAGGGCGGATCTATTATGGCTCCGGATCGGAAGTGCCTTACACGATCGATCTCGAGAGCGGTCAGCGCCGGAAGGTCATAAGAACTGACGTCTGCAACTCCTCACGATTGATTGATGTCCTCGATAACATTGATTTTGTTATGTCTCTCGGTCTTATATCGGATGTTCCGGTTGATACCTCGGATCTTTACCAGTTCGAAGCTATGCTTATGAATACAACTAAGCCGGTTTTGTTTACATGTTATAACCGCCGCAACCTGGAAGCGATTATCGCAATGGCCGCACTTGCCGCCGGAGGAAGGGAAAGATTAAAAGACAAGCCAGGTATAGCTCTTTATGCTGAACCAACCTCACCGTTGGTTCACTCACGCGAGGCTCTCGAGAAACTGCTGACCTGTGCTGAAGAAAGAATTCCTCTTGTTTATGCCACAACGCCAATGCTTGGCGCTACCGGCCCTGTCACTGCAGGCGGGGCGGTGGTTGTAGCTAATGCCGAAATCCTTTCCGGCCTGGTGATCCATCAGCTTAAAGCCAGGGGGGCGCCCTTTATACACGGAGGCGGTATTCCCCCGATGCACATGGGTACTTCGATCTGTTCATACGGGGGGCCGGAGCGTGACCGCGGCTGTATCGCCCTGGTTAAACTATCCCAGTATTACAGGCTGCCTTCATTTACCACCGCCGGATGCACCGATGCTCATACATTTGACCAGCAGGCCGGGATGGAAGCAGGCTTTAACCTTGTCGTTGCCGGTATGGCCGGCGGCAACCTGATTCACAACCTCGGATACATGGGTGTAGGGATGACCTCTTGCCTGGAGCACCTTCTTCTCTGCAATGAAGCCGTCGGTGCAGTAAAGAACCTGCTGCGTGGGATCGAAGTTGATGAAGAATATCTGGCTCTGGACCTGATTGAAAAAGTCGGACCCGGCGGTCACTACCTGGCTGAAGAGCATACCATGAGCCATTTTCGAAAAGAGCTATATTTCCCGCAAATCCTGAACCGTAAAAACTACGATGCCTGGAAAACCGAAGGTGGCAAAACCTTTGGGGAGGCAGCAAACGAGTATATAAAAGCAGTTCTCGGGAACCAATATCCCGCAGTTTTGCCCCTTGAAGTCGAAAAAGAGATAAGAAAAATTGTTATAAAACGGGATCAGGAAGCGGCCGGACAGAAGTAACAAAACTTATTGCTAAATTTATTAGAAGAGCATACCTGGGTGGGATCATAACAGTTTGGGAGGCAATAACTATGACTAATAAAAGGGTTTTCCAAAAAAACATGGGATTGCTCAATTTAACTAAGGATCAAATGGGTCAACTGCACCTGGCCACCCTGGACATTCTTGAACAGGTCGGTGTGAAAATATGTGAACCCGAAGCAATTGAACTTTTACGCGAGGCCGGTGCACGTATAACAAGAGATTTGGTAAAGATACCTGCCTGGATGGTTCAACAGGCTCTGCAAACTGCCCCCTGTAAAATTGCTATTTACAACCGGAACGGAGACCGCGCAATGAACCTGGAGAAAGGCAGAGTTTATTTCGGCCCAGGGTCCGATACACCTTATATAATAGATATCGATACGGGCCAGAGGCGGCGGGCTGTTTTACAGGATACAATTAATGCCTCCACCATAACCGATGCTCTTGTGAACATCGATTATATTATGTCCATGGCCCGGGCCTCGGATGTACCGGACAAGAGGTCTGACCGTCACCACTTTGCGGCTATGACTTTAAACAGTACAAAGCCGATTATTTTTGATGCCCATGATCGACAGGGGCTGCTGGATATTATAGAAATGGCTGCTCTAGTTGCCGGAAACAGAAAAAAGCTTGTTGAAAAGCCATATATTATCCATTTTTCACAGCCCAACTCACCACTTGTCCATTCCGCGGGGTCATTACAAAAACTGCTCACTGCTGCCGAAGAAAGAATCCCTCTAGTTTATGCTGCTGCTGTGATGTGCGGAGCAACCGGGCCTGTTACGACTGCCGGTGCGCTGGCTTTAGCAAATGCCGAGGTCCTTTCCGGGTTGGTTGTCCACCAGCTTAAAGCAAAAGGGGCGCCTTTTATATATGGAGGGGGCACACCATCACTTAACATGATTACGACGGTTTGTTCTTACGGGGATCCTCAAAGTGTATTAGGCTGGATATCATTGGTTCAGTTAGCCGATTATTATAATTTGCCTAATTTTACTTTAGCCGGCTGTACTGACGCTCAGAGTTTTGATCAGCAGGCAGCTATGGAAGCTGGTTTTAGTTTGCTTATGGCAGGGTTGGCCGGAGGAAATTTAATTCATGATCTTGGTTATATTGGTGCCGGTATGACCTGCAGTCTCGAATATCTGGTTTTATGCAACGAGGGAGCCGGTGCGGTTAAATATATGCTCCGGGGGATTGAGGTCAATCCCGATACCCTTGCCCTGGATGTAATCGAAAAAGTCGGTCCGGGTGGGCATTTTATAACTGAGCAGCATACGCTGGACCATTTCCGCAGCGAAATGCATTTTACAAAGACTTTCAATCGTAACACTTATGATAACTGGAAGGCAGCTGGAAGCAAAGATTTTGGAGAAAGTTCCAATGCTTTAATCAAGGAGATCATGAAGTGGCATGAAGTGCCTTCGCTGGCTCCCGAAGTTGAAAAGGCAATTAAAGTTATCGCTTCTGGTATTGACGCCCATAAGGAACTGGCTTGATTTAAGAATCATTGTTATAATAATAAAAAACTTAACGAGGAACAAAAGGAGTTTTTTAATATGCTTAAGGAGTTATCTGTTGAAGAATTTATTAGAGAAGTGGCTTCATCGTCACCTGCACCGGGTGGCGGTAGTGTTGCTGCCCTGGCCGGAGCTCAGGGCGCAGGGCTGCTTTCGATGTATTGCAATCTCAGCCAGAATCGGGAAAAACTTGGTGAAATAGTTGATATGCTCCAACATTCCGGCGAAGAAGCCCGTTTTTTGATGAATAAGTTGGCGGAAGCAATTGATGAAGATACGGTTGCCTTTAACCAGGTCATGGAAGCCTACCGTTTACCCAAGAAAAGCACGGAAGAAAAAGCTGAAAGGATAATGGCTATTCAGGCCGCTGCGTTAAATGCTGCTAACGTTCCCATGCAGACTGCTCGTGGCAGCTTGCGTGTTTTATCAATCGTGAACGAAGTTGCTTCAAAGGGCAACCCCGCGGCTATTACCGACCTCGGGGTAGCTAACTTGCAGGCTATGGCAGGACTTACCGGGGCCTGTTACAATGTCAGGATAAATCTGGACATGATTTCTGATAAAAATGTGCTGGTAAAATTTAAACTTGAGACAGATGAAATCTTAAAACAGGGACGGGACCTGTTTGATAAAAACTGCAGCCTGATCGAAAAGAAAATCTAGAGTTATACCAACAAATGCAAGGGAATAATAAATTTATTTCAATCTTCAGAGGCAGATAGAATTTAGTTTAATAATTGGCGGAGCACATTTTTCGCCTGAAAGGGTGGTCCAATGCCTGACCTCTATGCCAAGATAGATAGCTCTTCGCTATTGATGTACCTCTTCTATCCACGTCGGCAGCACAGCAAACCGCCTGACGGCGCTTTTGATCTGGAAGTCCCTGTTGATGAAGGCATTTCGATTGTCTGCCGTGCCTTCCGGGGAAATGTAAAAAAACCCTGGCTTATATATTTTCATGGCAATGGCGAGGTTGTCAGCGACTATAACGGAATTGCACCCATGTATAATGAAAGAGGTATAAACCTTCTGGTTGCCGATTACCGCGGCTATGGAGCCAGCCAGGGAAATCCGAGTTTTCAGGGTATGGTCAAAGATGCAAGGGTGATTTTTGAGAACGTCTTCGAAAATTTATCCGAAGATGGTTTTGAAAACGACTGGTTTGTCATGGGCCGTTCGCTGGGCAGCATCTCTGCCCTGGAGCTTGCTGTGCATTATCCGGATCGGCTCAAAGGCCTGATTATCGAGAGTGGCTTTATCAGCGTGGCCGGTTTAATCCACCATCGTGGCCTCCCCTCACCCGGTGATCTGACACCGCTGGAAAAAGAGTATCGCCGCCTGACGGGCAAGATTAGCCTGCCGGCCCTGGTGATACATGGTCAGCATGATCGCCTTGTTCCTTTAATCCAGGGCAGGGATTTATTCGAAAGCCTGGGATCGGAACAAAAGGATTTTATAGTAATTCCGGGAGCTGCCCATAACGATATCATGTTTGTCGATTCGGGAAAATACATGGATGCAATAAACAACTTTGTTATAAACTAGGGAGGGATTATAAGATGCAAATAAAAGAAATTATGACCACAGATGTCATAACCGTTTCGACCAGCGATTCCGTAGAACAATGCGCCAAGCTGCTTCAGGAAAACAACATTAGCGGCCTGCCCGTTTTAGATGAAAGCGGTAAAGTAGCAGGGATGGTAACCGAGGGTGATTTAATCAGAAGAGCTTCCCGGATAAAGACCCCCGGGTACCTGGAAATTCTTGGTGGGTTGATCTACCTGGGCAGTCCAAAAAAGTTTGTTGAAGAACTCCAGAGGGCGATGTCACTGGAAGCGGGCCAGTTGATGAGTAAAAATGTAATCTCCGTTAAACCGGAAGAATCGGTGGAAAAAGCGGCCACGCTGATGGTGGAAAATAGTATTAATCGGCTCCCGGTTGTCGACGACAACAATAAGTTAGTCGGTATAGTTTCCCGCCGCGATATCATGAGCTGCCTGTACAGCAAAGATATTTAAGTGCAGAATCGTCAAATAGCTATAATACTGCTTTTATACTCGGATTGGCTGCTGACCTGATAAAAATTATCCCCTCTACACCGGCCATCATTTTCTAAGCAAACGATCACTTCATTATTTTAGTAATGATATGCTCTTTATGTTATTATAAAGTGTAAGAAAAAACGGAACAATTTATATAATCGGAGGCAGCATTGTGGCCAAAAAATATAAAATAACTGTCCTGGTAATTGTCACTATTGCGGTGATTTCTGTCCTGACTGTTACTAACCAGGCTCTTTTTTCTACAGCCGAAAAAGATCAGACGGATATTGCAGATAGAGGCGGGAAAGTGGATGCGGAAGAAGCGGCAGATGCTGAATTCAAGCCTACAGGTGATCCTTATGCAACCTTCTTGGAAGCCCGGCAGAATGAAAAACCGATCGTTCTCGAATTCTATGCCCGCTGGTGAAGCGCCTGCGTATTGATGGAGCCCGTGATTATGGCTCTAAAAGAATATTATTCCGACGAAGTTGTCTTTATTATTGCTGATCTGGACAATCCGGAAACTGAAAAACTGCTGGAACAGTTTACGGTTTTATATATACCGACATTTTTTTTTATTGATGGGAAAGGGGTATTAACAGCCGAAGAAGCCGGTGCTTTCAGTTTTGAGGAAATGGTTCAACGCATTGACCCGATTATCGGGGAAACAGATAAAGATGAAGATATAAGTCTTTCACGATTGGAATCTTTTTTTTCGGAAACCATTCCACGGGTTGTTGAGCAGAGGTCTTTACTCACCCTGGTCCTTGTTTTTATCGGGGGTTTTGTCACAAGTATCAGCCCCTGTATACTGTCAATGGTCCCTCTCCTGGTAAGTTATATTGGAGGGTACGCCGAAGGGCCTCGTTCGCGGGGATTTATGCTCTCCTCGTCATTTGTAATCGGACTTGCGGTTACTTTTGCAGTTTTAGGTTTTGTCGCCGCTTATTTTGGCAGGATCTTCGGCCAGGTTGATGCCGTCTGGTATTATATCCTCGCTGCCGTGGCCATTATTATGGGTCTGCAGCTGCTTGGCGTGCTGACTTTTAACCTGCCCGGCTTGAATAGAATTCCGTTAAAGAAGGCCGGCCTGGCCGGTTCGCTTGTTATGGGTATGCTTTTCGGTTTGGTCGCGTCGCCATGTGCTACACCGGTCCTTGCTGTGATTATTACTTATGCAGCAGTTCAGGCCGAGCCGTTTTATGGCAGCGGGTTGCTTTTTATCTATGGGATTGGTCATGGGGTTCCCCTGCTTGTAGCGGGGACTTTCACCGGCATAGCCAAAAGCTTACCGAAGATAAATAAGTATACCCATTATCTCAGCTACGCCAGCGGTTTTATCCTGGTGGCCTTCGGGTTACTTCTGTTGGCCTGGGTTAACTGGCAGTAGCAATAAACTGATAAAAGATGCAAAGGAGTTGAACATCTCAGATGGAAGTGAATATCCTTGTCGGAGGTGCAGCCGGTCAGGGCATGGATACAGTAATGAACTTGCTTGGTAAAGCCCTGGTCAGAAAAGGTTACGGGCTGATCTATACCAAGGATTACATGTCCCGTGTCCGGGGCGGTCATAACTTTTCCAGGCTGCGTATAGCTGCGGGTAAACCCTGGACCAATATCGAATCGATCGATATAATGGTGGCCCTGAATGAAGAAACTTACAACCAACACTGCGGCAATCTGGCTTCTTCGGGCCGGGTTATTTTCGACCCACAGTTATTCTCCCTGCCTGATGATGAGGACAGGGGAGTACCTGTCAAACTGGAGAAGCTTGCTGAAGAAGCAGGCGGAAAGGTCATGGCCAACACTGTGGCTGTCGGCGCACTGCTGGTATTGATCGGTCTGCAGAGTGAGGCTGTGGAAGTATTACTAAAAGAAACTTTTGCTGAAAAAGAAGGGGTAGCAGAAAAAAACATTAATGCCCTTAGGGCAGGTATGGATTCAGCTGCCAATTCTTGCAGCGCCTGCTTTGATCTGCCCCCCCAAAATGAAGGCGAAAAAAAACTTTTCATCGATGGGAATCAGGTATTGGGTATGGCTGCGCTGGCCAGCGGCTGCCGGTTTTACTCAGCTTACCCGATGACTCCTTCTACCGGAGTTATGAATTACCTGGCTGAAAAAGGCATCGATTATCCGCTGGTTGTTGAGCAGGCCGAAGATGAAATCGCAGCTATAAATATGGCGCTGGGCGCCTCGTACGCCGGAGTTAGAGCACTCACTGCAACTTCAGGAGGCGGATTCTCCCTGATGGTGGAAGGGCTTTCGCTTGCCGGGATGACTGAAATACCCCTGGTCCTTATTGTCGGCATGCGCCCGGGTCCGGCTACAGGATTGCCCACGCGCACTGAACAGGGTGACCTGGGTTTTGTCATTCATGCCGGGCACGGTGAATTCCCTCGGGCAGTTCTTAGTGCAACTTCGCATGAAGATGCTTTCTACAGGCTTAACAAAGCATTTGAACTGGCCGATCGTTTCCAGACGCCGGTTCTATTTTTGTCGGACCAAAATTTTGCCGATACTCACCGTTCAATCGAGCCATTCGATTTTGGACGGCTCGGTTATAACCGCGCTATTGCCGAAGAAGGCGGTTTTGAGAAACCCTACAAACGTTACCGCCTGACTGATAATGGCATTTCTCCACGGATTATTCCGGGGCAGTTTAAGGATGAGGTAGTTTTGGTGGATAGTGATGAGCATGATGAAAACGGTAATATTATTGAAGACGCCGAGACAAGACGCTTGATGGTAGATAAACGGATGCGCAAACTTAAAGCCCTGGCAGAAGAGATGGATGAACCTGATTTATACGGCGATCCTCACCCGGAGCTTCTCCTGGTCGGCTGGGGCTCTACTTATGGTGTTCTTCGCGAAGCGGTAGACGCGCTTTCATCCTCGGGAACAAAAACAGCTATGCTTCACTTCAGTGATATCTGGCCTTTACCTCAGAAAAGGTTGAAAAATTTACTTCCCGGGGTTAGAAGAAGTTATTGTGTTGAAAATAATGCTACC
>Ga0209498_1002275_pt1 | contig 11663 bp, 12 predicted proteins | sample WalLakDeSediment_FD_184131 | JGI IMG/M metagenome (GOLD analysis project Ga0209498, IMG submission 184131) | Lake sediment microbial communities from Walker lake, Nevada to study Microbial Dark Matter (Phase II) - Walker Lake 11/02/13 Deep... | ecosystem: Environmental > Aquatic > Freshwater >...
GATGCCCTCGGCGCGGCGCGGGAGGTCCCGGGCGAGCCGCTCGCCGCGGCCTACGAGGAGGCGTTCGACGCGATGACGGCCCAGGTCGGGAACGTGCTGCTGGTCGCCACCGCGGGCGACGAGGTGGTCGGCTGTATGCAGTTGATCCTCATCCCCGGCCTTTCGCGGGTGGGGATGCTGCGGGCGCAGATCGAAGGCGTTCGGGTGGCGTCGGCCCACCGCGGCCGGCGCATCGGTGAGCGGCTCGTGGAGGACGCCATCGAGCGCGCCCGCGCGGCGGGCTGCGGCCTCGTGCAGCTGACGAGCGACGCTTCGCGCGCCGACGCCCACCGCTTCTACGCCCGGCTCGGGTTCGTCGCGACGCACGTCGGGATGAAGATCTCGCTCGATCGGGCTGCGCCCCCATGATCGTCCTTCAGACACCCCGCCTCACCCTCCGCCACCTCGAACCGTCGGATCTGCAGCCCCTGTTCGAGCTCTACCGCGACCCCGAGGTCCGGCGGTACTTCCCGGACGGCACCCGCACCCTCGACGAGACCCGCGAGGAGCTCGAGTGGTTCTTGCACGGCCACCCCCGCCATCCCGAGCTGGGCCTGTGGGCGACCGTCGAGCGCGCGAGCGGGGCGTTCTTGGGCCGCTGCGGGCTGCTACCGTGGACGATCGACGGGGTGGACGAGGTCGAGCTGGCGTACCTGATCGACCGGCGCCGCTGGGGCGAGGGCCTCGCGACCGAGGCGGCGCGCGGCATCGTGGCGCACGCGCGCGAAGCGCTGGGGCTCGAGCGCCTGATCGTGCTGGTGACGCCGGGGAACGACGCGTCGGCGAGGGTCGCCGTCAAGGCAGGGATGGCGTTCGAGCGCGCGTGCGAGGACGCGTACGGCCCGTGCCACATCTACGCTCGATCGCTGACGAGCGCGGAGCCTCCGCCCGGCTGACCGGTTCAGCCTTCACTTGGGTAATGCGAAGTCCAGGATCAGCCTGGCGAAACGATCTACCACGCGCGGCTCGTGCCCGACCCCCACGATGCTCCACAGCACCACTCGGCGGTCCTCGGGGCAGTTGGCCGTGAGCGGCTCGGTTTCAGCGCCGTCGATGTTAGCGGCGAGCGCGAAGGGCGTGCCCGGCACGAACGCACCGCAGCCCGCGCCGTCGGCGAAGACGCCGATCGTTGCTCTGGCGCCGGTGTAGGGCTGCTGAAACAGCGCCCCACCCTCGTACCGGATGACCGAGTCGGTCGTGCCATGGATGTGCAGGACGCGAGCAGGACCCTTGGCGCCACAGTCGGGCGGCGGGTCGTCGAGCGCGCCGGCGATGGTCACGACCGCGGCGAAGCTTTCGGGATGGCGGCAGGCCAGGGTGTAGGCCATGAAGCCGCCGTTCGAGTGGCCGAACAGGGCGACCTCGGAGACGGCGACCGTCTCGCGGATCTCATCGATGACGGCGAGCAGGTACGCCTCGTCGTCGACGCCGCGGTCGCCCACGCCGCAGCAGGCCTCGGCGGCGTTCCAGAAGCGCTGGCCCGCCGTGTCCTTGGTGCCTTCGGGCCGCACGACGATCACGTCGGCGACGGCCGCACCGCTGCCGAGGGGGAAGAGCCGCTCGACCCGCGCTGCGCTGGAGCGGTAGCCGTGCAGCACCACCAAGAGCTGTGTGGGCACGTCGGGGTCGTGGTCGGGCGGAGGCACCACGATCGCGGATCGCTCGCCGCCGACGATGAACGCGTCCGGCGGCAGGACCGCCTCGCCGCACGCCGCCAACAGTACGGCGAGCAGCGCCCCAGTGACCGCGTGGCGGAGACGGCCGGCGCTCATGCCTGACGGTACCGCCTGGTCATGAGGAGGTCCAACCCGGCAGGTGTCACGATGCCTTCATGATGGCCACCGTGTTCGACGCCAGCTTCCTGCTCGTCGCCCCGTTCTGGCTGCTGATGATCGCGCTGCCCGGCTGGGGCGTCACGCGGCGGGTGATTGCCTCGCCCTGGATCGCCGCGCCGGCCGCCGCCCTCTACCTGGCGCTGGTGTTGCCGGGCCTGCCCGGCGTGCTGGGCGCGGTATCGAGCCCGTCGCTCGAGGCGATCGCCCCGCTGCTCGGCACGCCCGAGGGCGCGACGGTGGCCTGGGTGCACTTCCTGGCCTTCGACCTGTTCGTGGGTCGCTGGGTCTACCTCGACGCCCGCGCGCGGGGAATCACGCCCTGGCTTACGTCGCCGCTGCTGTTCCTGACGCTGATGCTGGGGCCCGCGGGGCTGCTGGGGCACCTGCTGGCGCGGGGACGGTATCGCGGAGCGGGTGGGGTCGGAGGTTGAGGCGCCGTCAGGCCTCGCGCTCCCACGGCCAGGGCCCCGGCGCGACCGCCAGCGCGACGGCCGCCGGCCCCACGTGCACCGCGAGCGCGGGCCCGGTCGGCGTGAAGTCGGACCAGAGAATGGGGTGGTGCTCGCTCAGGCGCGCGAGGACCGTCTCGGCGTCGTCCGCATGCAATCCGTGCACCAGACCGACGCGCAGCGGCGTCCCCTCGCCGAAGCGGGTGGTCACCTGATCGGCGATGGTGGCGACCGCGCGCTTCCAGCTGCGCGCCCGCGCGGCGGTGACGTAGGCGCCGACGTTCTTGTCGACGGTGATGATCGGCTTGAGGTCGAGCATGGTGCCGAGCGCCGCCTGCACGCGGCCGATGCGGCCGCCGCGCAGCAGGTAGGTGAGGGTGGCGAGCGTGAAGTAGAACTCCGTCTCCGCGTGCACCGCCTTCATCCAGTCCACCGCGGTGGCGAGGTCGTGCCCGAGCGCCCGCGCGGTCATGGCGGCGTGCACCTGGAACGACTGCGCGGCGCAGACGGTGCCGGAGTCGTGCAGCGTGACCGCGCGGTCGGGCGCGAGCGCGCGCGCCTGGTCGGCGGCGTTCATGCTCCCGGACAGCGCGGACGAGACGGTGACCGCCAGCACCGGCCGCGTCGCCTGGCGGTAGCTGCCTGCGTAGACCTCGGGAGCGGGCTGGCTGGTGGTGGGGTGCGGGCCGCCGTCCTCGAGGTGACCGAGGATCTTGGCCAGGGTGACGTCCGTCGAACGGTGCGTCTCGGCGCCGATCTGCACCACGAAGGGGGTGACGATCGGGTCGTTGGCGAGTGTCGGGAACGCGTCGAAGCCATGGTCGGCAACGACGTCGAAACGGGTGTCCGGCGACGAATCGCCGGCGGGTCGCGCCGCGGAGTCGGGGGTCACGCGCTAAGGATAACCGGGTTGGGGCGCGACCGGGCCGCTGGTCTTCGTGGAACTGCCGCTGGCCGCCCCCGCGCGGGGTCGAGGCGGGCCGCGCGGCCCGTGCTCACGGCGGGTCGCCGTCGAGCCGCAGCGCCAGCCCCGGCGCGCTCTTCTGCAGCGCCATCCAGGCCGCCGCGTCGCCAGGCCCGCCGATCTCGGGCACGAAGCCGAAGCTCAGGTAGAGCGCGATGGCGGGGACCCTAGCCGTCGACGTCGTGAGGAACGCGCTGTCGTGGCCCAGGTCCCGCAGGGCCAGGCAGACGCGGCTCAGGAGGGGCTTGGCCAGCCCGCGGCCCTGGTGCGCGGGGTGGATCGCGACCCAATGCACGCGGCCGGCCTCCGGGCCGCGCCTCGCGCCGCCGAACCACGCGGCGGCGGTGCCGATCGCCGTGCCGCTGCCGGCCGCCGCCGCGGTCGGTTCCTCCAGCATGAAGAGCCGGCGCCCGAGCTCGGCGGTGTCGTCGCCGAACTGGGCGCGGAAGAGGTCGGCAACGATCACGTTGTGGGCGTCGGCGGCCGATTGTATCCGGGCCCAAGCCAGCTCGTCGCCACGCGCGTAGGGTCGGATGGCGAAGCCGTCGGGGAGCGCGTGTCGGGGGAGACCCTCGAGGTCGCCCCGGACCATGGTCACGGACGCGTGCGGTGTTCGACGTGGGCTCACGGGTGTTCGCTCCCGGGGACGGCGGTATGCCGGATGTCCTCACCCACGATACGGTGATCGCATGAAGCGCGTGCTCCTGACCGGGATGTCGGGCACCGGCAAGTCGGCCGTGATCCGCGAGCTCGCCTCCCGCGGGCATGCGGCCGTCGACCTCGACGACGCGGCCTGGTCGGCTTGGGTCGATGCCGACGGTGACCCGACCGGCGCGCTGCCCGCAAGGACTGACTTTGGCGCGAGGACCGCGTGGGCGCCCTCATCGCCGCCGACGGGGCCGGCATGCTGTTCGTCAGCGGCTGCGCGTCCAACATGGGCCCGTTCCTGGGCCGTTTCGACCACGTCGTGCTGCTGCGGGCGCCCGCCCTGGTCATGCTGGCGCGGCTGGCCAGCCGGACCGACAACCCCTATGGCAAGCGTCCCGAGGAGGTCGCCGCCGTGCTGGCGAACCTGCGCGAGGTCGAGCCGCGGCTGCGGGCGGTGGCGGGGCACGAGGTGGACAGCGACGCGCCGGTCGACGAGGTGGTGGCGCGGGTGCTGCGCTGCGTGGGCGCGTGATACCTGACCCGGGCGGGCCCGCCCGGACTCGTGCGGCCCCGCCAGAACCCGCCCGGACTCTCGCAGCCCCGACCGGTGCCTTCGTCCGTGGCGGTGGCGACTGCGCCGGGCCAGGATGGGCGCAGGTCCGGGTGCCGACGCCGCCGAACCCGAGGAGATTGCATGCCCCAGGAACGCGTGAACCCGAGCGACGTCAGCCTTCGGGAGATCACCGAAGACACCGTCGTCGCCATCGTCCGGCTGTCCGTGGCCGAGGGCCAGAAGGGCTTCGTTGCGCCCAACGCGGTGTCGCTGGCGCAAGCACTCTTCTCGAAGACCGCCTGGTACCGCGCGATCTACCTCGGCGACGAGCCGGTCGGCTTCGTCATGCTGCACGACGAATCGCTGCTCGACCCGGCGGAGCCCGACCCCGAGATCGGCGTGTGGCGTTTCATGGTCGACGAGCGCTACCAGGGGCGTGGCGTGGGCCGCGAGGCGCTGGTGAAGGTGATCGCGCACGTGCGCGCCAAGGGGGGTTTCGAGGCCCTGGAGCTGTCGTACGTGCCCGGCCCCGGCTGCCCGGAGCCGTTCTACCGGTCCCTGGGCTTCCTGCCCACGGGCCGCATGGAGGACGACGAAGTCGTGCTCGAGCTGCCGTTGTAACGGTGGCGACCTCGCCCTCAGTAGCGCGTGCGCGGGTCGAGCATGTCGCGCAGGCCGTCACCGATGAAGTTGAAGGCCATGACCAGGCTGGCGATCGCCAGACCCGGGAAGAGCCACATCCACCACTGGTCGAAGTAGTGGATCCCGATCGAGATCATGCGGCCCCACTCCGGTGATGACGGCTCGGGGCCGAGCCCGAGGAAGCTGAGGCCGGCGAACAGCAGGATGGCGTTGCCGATGTCGAGCGAACCGTAGACGATGACCGGCGCGATGGTGTTCGGCATCAGCGTCTTGAACAGCAGGTAGCGGTTCTTGGCGCCGAGAGCGCGGGCAGCCTCGACGTATTCGGCGGTCTTCGCCTCGATCACCAGGCCGCGGGTGATGCGGGCGTAGTTGGTCCAGCGCACGATCGCCAGCGCCAGCACGGCGTTGCGGATCTCGGGACCCAGCGCCGCCGTCACCGCCATGGCCAGGATGATGGTCGGGAAGGCCATGAACAGTTCGGTGATGCGCATCATGACCTCGTCCCAGACGCGGCCAACGTAGCCGGCGACGGCGCCGACCAGCCAGCCCACGATGGCGTTGATCACCACCACGGCGAGGCCGGCGGGGATGGTGATCCGCCCGCCGTACAGGACGCGACTGAGGACGTCGCGCCCGAGCTCGTCGGTGCCGAGGCGGTAGACCTCGTTGGGCGGTTGCAGGCGCTGCCGGATGTTCTGTTCCAGTGGCGGGAAGGGCGCGAGGACGGGCGCCAGCAACGTCAGCGCGAACCAGGCGGCGACGACCAGCATGCCGACGATCACCGCGGGCTGGCGGCGCAGCTGCCGCAGCCGCTTCAGCGCCCGCGATGGTGCCGCGACCCTGGGGGTCCCGACGGGGGCGATCATGCGTAACGGATCCTGGGGTCGATGAAGAAGTACAGAAGGTCGACGATGAAGTTGGCGACCACGTAGATCAACGCGATGAGCATGCTGACGCCCATGATCGCCGGGAAGTCCTGAGAGGTCGACGCGCGGTAGGCGTAGCGACCGATGCCGGGCCAGGCGAAGATCGCCTCGGTCAGCACCGCGCCGGCGAGCAGGTTGCCGTACAGCACCCCCAGCAGCGTGACCACCGGGATCAGCGCGTTCGACAGGGCGTGCCGCATGATCACCAGGAACTCGCGCTGCCCCTTGGCGCGCGCGGTGCGGACGTAGTCGGTGTTGAGCACCTCCAGCAGCGACGAGCGGGTCATGCGCGCGATGATGCCGGAGACGTACATGCCGAGCACCAGGCTGGGCAACACCAGGTGTGAAGCGGCGTTGCGCAGGGTGGCCCACTGGCCGGCCAGCAGGGCGTCGACGGTGTAGAGGCCGGTCACGTGTGGCGGGCGGCTCACCAGAAACCCGAGCCGCCCGGGTCCCGCGGTCCAGCCGAGCTGCGCGTGCAGCACGGTGAGGCCGATCAGCGCCAGCAGGAAGACGGGGAAGCTGACGCCGATCAGCGCGAACACGCGCACCAGGTAGTCGAGCGCCGAGTTGCGCCACACCGCGGACACCACCCCGAAGGTCACCCCCAGCAGCAGCCCCACGAAGATGGAGGTGGTGGCGAGCTCGACGGTGGCCGGCAGGAACTGGCGTATGTCGGCCAGCACCGGCTGGTTGGTGCGAATCGAGACCCCCATGTCACCGCGCAACAGGTTCCCGAGGTAGGTGAGGTACTGCACGTGCAAAGGCTTGTCCAGGCCCCACTTCTCGCGGAACGCCGCCACCAGCCGCTCGTTGTTCAGTGCGCTCTGCGGCAGGTTGGCGTTGATGGGGTCCGCCGGGATCGCGTTGGCGATGAGGAACGCCACCACCGTGATGCCGAGGACCAACGGGATCGCGAACAGCAGGCGTCGGAGGAGGTACTGGTAGAGGGGCATGGTGGACGCTGCCTCCAGGCGAGGTTGGGGGGAGCGGGCTCGTTGCCCGCTCCCCCGATCCTACGTCGCGGTGTGGCTCCTGCGGGCCGAGGTTACGGCCGGCGGCTCAGGAGGGAGACGTCGAGGCCCCACTGCGGGTGCCAGACGTAGCCCTCGATGTCGGCACGAAAGGCCGTCTGGATGGCCGGCACGCTGAAGGGGGCGAAGGCGCTGTCCTGCTGCGCGAAGTCCTGCAACTCGGCGAAGATCTCGAGCCGGGCGTCGGCGTCGGTCTCCACGCCGGCGCGGCCGATCAGCGCCCTCGTCGCCTCGTCGATCATGCCCGGGGTCCAGCGGGCGCGCTCGCCGGCGACCTTGCCGCCGGGAAGAAACTCGAGGAAGTCGACCGGGTCGAGCTTGTCCGGTCCCCAGAACCAGTAGCCGAAGCCCTGGGTGCCACCGCGATAGCCCTCGAGCGCCACCTGCACTTCGCTCGGCAGCAGCCGAACGGTGATGCCGATCTCGGCGAGGTCGGCCTGGATCTTCTGGGCGTTGGTGCTGAGGCTGACGCCAGCCCAGGTGAGATCGGCGTAATGCATGGTGACCTCGAAGCCGCCTGCGTACCCGGCCTCGGCCATCAGTGCGCGGGCCCGCTCGAGGTCGCGCGTCATCGACTTGTCTTGACCGTAGGCGCCGGCGAGGCCGACCCACATGTTGCTGCCCGGCGTCACGCTGCCGGCCCACAGGTCGCGGTAGCCCTGGTAGTCGAGGGCGTAGCGCACGGCCTGCGCCACCAACGGGTTCGCCATCGGTCCACCGACCTGCGGGTCGCGGTTCATGAGCAGGAAGTGCGTCCAGCGGCCGGGACCCAAGAAGATGCCGACGTCGCTGATCCCCTGGAGCGCGACCACCTGGTCGGGGGTGAGGTCGGTCGCCAGGTCGATGTTGCCCGCCACCAGCGCTACGCGCTGCGTGGCCGCCTCGGGGATGTTGACGATGATCACGCGGTCGAAGAAGGGCTGCTCACCCCAGTAGCCGGGGTTGCGCACCAGTTCGGTGCGGTCCTGCGGGCTCCAGCCGGCCAACACGTACGGGCCCGTGCCCACCGAGGTCTGGTTCAAGGAGGTGTGGGCCGTATCGGCCTCGGCGGCGTCCTCGGCGTCGGTGCCGCCGGCGGCGCGCACGGCGTCGGCGTTGGTCACCGAGAAGGCGGTGTTGGCCAACTCCGCCAGGAAGGAGGGCCGGGTGGCGGCGAGGGTGATGGACACGGTGCGCTCGTCGGCCGCCTCCATCGCCACGATCGGGTCTGCGAGGAACGACGGCTGCGCCTTGACGTTCTTGAGGCGCATGAAGGAGAACACCACGTCGTCGGCGCTCAGCGGCTCGCCGTTGGTGAAGCGGACGCCCTCGCGCAGGGTGAAGGTGTAGGTGAGGCCGTCGTCGGAGATGGTCCAGGAGGCCGCGAGCAGTGGCAGAATCTCGCTGGCGTCGGCGTCGGGAAAGGTCACCAGGGTGTCGTAGGCGACACGGTTGACCATCCCGCTGGTCGGGTTGAAGGCGCGGGAGGGATCGTAGGCCTCGGTGATCTCGGCGTGGCCGATGACCAGCACCTGCTCGGCCTGTGCGGCGGCGACGGCGCCGATGCCCAGCAGCAGGGCGAGCCCAAGGGCGACGGCCGCTCGCTTGGGTTGGAACGGGGCGAGGTTCATCATCGATAGGCTCCTCTGAGGTCTGGTTTCGTCCGGGACTCGCGCATGCGACACACGCATATACTAGCGCGAGTAGGACCGAAAGATAACACATCGTGGGGGTGCCCGAACGTGCCGAACCATGACCGAATCCGAGCCTTCCAGGAGCGCCTCGCGCCCGTGGCCGACCTCGCCTTCCTGCCCATCTCGGCCGACTTGCAGTACCTCGCGGGCGTTCCCCGCGACATCCCGAGCTTCGGCGCCGTGTTGCACCCGGGCGCTTGGCTAGAAGGCGTGTGGCTGACCGCGAGCGAGTCGCCGGTTCTGGCGCTGCCGCGCATGAGCGCCGAGTTCGGTGGCCTCGGCGGTCCCGCCGGCGTGCGCGTGCAGGTCGTGCGGGACCACGACGACCCCTACGAGACCGTGCGCACGCTGCTGCGCACGTTCGGGCTGCCGCCCGGCCCACGCGTGGCGATCGGCGATGCCACCCGCGGCGCCACGGTCAGCGCCTTGCAGCGGCTGCTTCCCGGCGCCACCTTCGTGTCCGCCTCCGAGCTGCTGGCGCCCATGCGGGCGGTGAAGAGCGAGGAGGAGATCGCCGTCATGCGTCGCGCCGGCGAGATCACCGAGGCGGCTTTCGCCGCGGTGCTGGCGCGGCTCGAGCACGGCATGACCGAGCTCGACGTGGTCAGCGAGATCGACTTGCAGCTGCGCCGGCACGGGTCGCTGGGGCCGTCGTTCACCACCTCGCTCTACGCCTCCGGTCCGCACCACCCGCTGCGGTTCGGGCAGCGCCTGGAGACATGGCCGCGCCGGTTGGAACCGCCGGTGTCGATCCTGTTCGATTTTGGCGCCATCTGCGAGGGTACGTGCTACGACTTCGGCCGCACGGTCTTCTTCGGCGCCCCCGAGGCGGCGTACGAGCAGGCGTTCCGGCTGGTGATGGCCTCCCAGCAGGCGGGCATCGAGGCGATGCGGGCCGGCCGGGTCACCGCAGCCGAGGTCGATGCCGTCGCCCGCGCGGTGATCGCGGAAGCGGGCCTGGGTGAGACCTTCCGTCACCGCCTGGGGCACGGCATCGGCCTCGACGTGCACGAGCCCCCGTTCCTGACGGCGGGCGACGACACCGTGCTGCGCGAGGGAATGCTCTTCACCGTCGAGCCGAGCATCACCCGCTTCGACGACTTCTCGGCGCGGGTCGAGGACGTGGTGGTCGTGGGCCCGCACGGCGGTGAGCCGCTCACGCGCGGCTTCCGGGAGATGCTGGTGGTCGACTGAGCAGCTGTCTCCGTTTGTCAAGTCTTGATCAGTGGATCGGCCGTGTCTCCCAGGCGCGGCCGGTCTTCGTGATGGCGTTGAGGATGGTCAGGAGCTTGCGCATGCAGGCGGTGAGGGCAACCTTGGCGGGCTTCCCGGCGGCGCGTAGGCGCTCGTAGAAGGCCTTGATGGCGGGGTTGTGCTTGGTGGCGGTGAGCGCTGCCATATAGAGCACCTTGCGCACGCTCGAGCGGCCACCGATCGTGCGGCGCACGCCGCGTTTGCGGCCACTGTCGCGGTTCATCGGCGCCACCCCCACGAGCGCCGCGACGTGCTTCTCGCTCAGGCGCCCGAGCTCGGGCAGTTCCGCGAGGAGGGTGAGGGCGGTGACGAGCCCGACGCCGGGAACGCTCTGAAGCAACGTGAGCCGCTCGCGCCATCCAGGGTCGGATTCGATCGCGCGCAAGAGCTCGCGCTCGATGCTGACCCGCTCCCCCTCGAGGGCCGCGAGCAGCGCTCGCAGGCTCTTCGCGACCCGCGGGTCGCGGTTCGCTTGCTGCCGCTGCTTCTCGCTGCCGATCATCACGACCAGTTGCCGGCGGCGGTGGATGAGCGCCTCGAGCGCGTGCTGCCGCTCGTTACCAAGATCGCGCACGGGTGGGCGGAGGGCGCGGGCGAAGTCGGCGAGGGCGAGCGCGTCGATGCGATCGGTCTTGGCGGTACGGCCGCTGGCGCGGGCGAAGTCCCGCGTCTGGCGGGGGTTGACGATGGTGACCGGGAGGCCGGCGTCGGCGAGGGCGAGGGCGGGTGCGCGTTCGTACCCGCCGGTGGCTTCGAGCACGATGCGGTCGAGGTCGTCGATCTGCCGAAGGTGCTCGATCAGGTCGGCGTGCCCGTTCGCGTCGTTGCTGACGCGGTAGGTCTCGCCCGTGGGGAGGGTGGCGACGTCGAGGTGGTCCTTGCTGACGTCGATGCCGAAGGTGGTGGGGTGCTCGGGCATGCTCGCGCCTCCGGTCGTAGACTGGGGTGTCCTCCGGGTCGCGCTCGCACTTATGGATTCGAGGTACGCCTCGCGTCCTCTCGCAGCTGTTCGAGTTCTGCCCGGAGGACCCTCGCGCGACGACCCCTGCTCAGTCACGGTGTCGAGCACCAAGCCGTCATCGGTCTATCGCGCGGGTCCCTGCCTGAAGATATAAGCCGTGAGGGAGCAGCGGTGACCTCCCCAACCGGACGCGGGGAACGAGCGCGGAGCCTGCAGGCCCCGCCTCCACGCGGCGCTTGGCGATCGTGCCGCTCGCGCTCGTCGTGCTGCTCGCGCTACCCACCGCGTCGGCAGGGAGCGCCCTTCCCGACCTGGCCGCCATCGATGCCTACGCCATGGGCTGGGAGGTCGGGCGTCGCGGCGCCCGCCGCTACGATCGCCGCGGGGGTGACGGCACTGAGGCGCGCCGGCGCGAGGTAGGCAGGGCGCAGCCCGGCGCGAGGGTGCCAGCCACCGGCGCAGCGCGGCGCGAAGGCGCCCGCCAACGGCGCGGCGCCGGGCACGTGCGCCTGAACGCAGTTTCATGCCGTTATGTGCGGGACCCTTCATCGCCTAACGGCCGCGATCGAGAAAACGCGTGCCAGACGGAACCAAGCTGCATGAAGCCGCGAGCCTGTTGACGACTCTGCGATCGTCTGCTATCTTGGTATGAAAGCGGTTTCAGACACGGTTCGCGACGGGC
>Ga0209498_1002276_pt1 | contig 11661 bp, 10 predicted proteins | sample WalLakDeSediment_FD_184131 | JGI IMG/M metagenome (GOLD analysis project Ga0209498, IMG submission 184131) | Lake sediment microbial communities from Walker lake, Nevada to study Microbial Dark Matter (Phase II) - Walker Lake 11/02/13 Deep... | ecosystem: Environmental > Aquatic > Freshwater >...
CGGCGCGGTGATCCACATGACGGGCAAGGCCAAGCTCACCGAGCTGGGCGGGATCTACCGCTACATGCCGGTGACGCTCGTGCTGTACATGATCGGCGCGTTCTCGATCTCGGCCTTCCCGCTGTTTTCCGGCTTCGTCAGCAAGACCATGGTGGTGGAGGCGGCCGCGCTCGACGGGCGGGCGTGGGTGTGGCTGCTGCTGTCACTCGCCTCGGCGGGCACCTTCCTGCATACCGGGCTGAAGCTGCCGTGGTTCACCTTCTTCGGCGCGGACTCGGGGCTGCGGCCGAAGGAAGCGCCGCTGAACATGCTCATCGCCATGGGCATCGCGGCCTTCCTGTGCGTGTTCATCGGCGTCTACCCGGCGTGGCTGTACGCCATGTTGCCGGCGCCGGTCGAGTATGACGCCTACACCACGGGCCACGTGCTGTGGGAACTGCAGCTGTTGCTGTTCGCCGGCGTGGGTTTCTTCATGCTGCTGAAGCATCTCGGCGGCGAGCCGAAGATCAGTGTGGACACCGACTGGGTCTATCGGCGCGCCCTGCCCGCGACGGCCCGCGGCGTGCAGCGGGTCGGCGGCGCGGCCTGGCGCGCGCTGCTGGATGCCGTGATAGGCCGCGTGCGGGCGGTGTCCGCGAGCGTGTCCGCACACCACGGCCCCCAGGGACTGCTGTCCCGCACCTGGCCGACCGGCAGCATGCTGCTTTGGATGGCCGTCTTGCTCGCCCTGTTCCTGATTATCCGCTACGCCTGAGCGCGTCAGGCCCGGCGCCAGAGGCAGCCGCCGGAGGCCTGGTCGAGCCGGTCGAGGATGGCCTCGTGGGCGGCCAGCTCCTCGGCGCTCGCCGGCTGCACGACCAAGGTCAGGCCCTTGCGGCTGATTTTCTTGCGCCGCCTCGGTCCGGAGCTCGGCCCACTCGTCTCCGCCGCCAGCCCGAGCTCGGCCTGGCCGCCGGTCATGGCGATGAACACCTCGGCCAGCAGCCGCGCATCGAGCAGCGCGCCGTGCAGGTCGCGGCCGGAGTTATCCACCACGTAACGCTTGCACAACGCATCGAGGCTGTTGCGCTGGCCCGGGTGCGCCTGGCGGGCCAGCATCAGGGTGTCGAGGATGCCGCACAACTCCGCGGTTGGCGGACCGGGCGGATCGAGGCGCGCGAACTCGGCATCGAGAAACCCGACGTCGAAGGCGGCGTTGTGAATCACCAGTTCGGCGCCCTCGATGAAGGCAAGAAACTCGGCCGCGATCTCGTGGAACCTGGGCTTGTCGGCGAGAAACGCGGCGGACAGGCCATGCACGTCCTCCGCCGCACGGTCGATCTCCCGCTCGGGGTTCAGGTACTGGTGGAAGGTCCGCTCCGTCGGCCGGCGGTTGACGATCTCGACGCAGCCGATCTCGATGATGCGATGCCCTTCGGCGGGCTCCAGGCCCGTCGTTTCCGTATCAAGAACGATCTGGCGCACTTTTCTATAACCCCATGGTGTCGATGGCCTGGTTGGCGAGCGCGTCGGCGCGGTCGTTCTCGGGATGGCCGCTGTGACCCTTGACCCAGTGCCAGCGGACTTCATGGCGCGCGGTGGCGGCGTCCAGCGCCTCCCACAGGTCGCGGTTCTTGACCGGCTGGCGCGACGCGGTGCGCCAGCCGTTCTTCTTCCAGCCGGTCATCCACTCGGTGACGCCGCCGCGGACGTACTGCGAGTCGGTGTAGAGATCGACGCTGCACGGCCGCTTGAGCGACTCCAGCGCCATGATCGCCGCGGTGAGCTCCATGCGGTTGTTGGTGGTCTGCGGCTCGGCGCCCTTGAGCTCCCGCTCGAGCCCCCCTGAGCGCAACAGCGCGCCCCAGCCGCCCGGGCCGGGATTGCCGCGACAGGCCCCGTCGGTCCAAGCCTCCACTCGCGTCAAAGCGGGCTCCGCGTGGTGGGCTCGGCGATGCCGGCCGGCGCGCGCTCGGGCCGCCGCCACAGGCGCCGCAACGGGGTCACCGCGTGCACCCGCTTGACGGCCACCAGCAGGTAGCCGCCATAGAACCCCGGCAGGCCGCCCGCGCGCCGCCGGAAGCGCCCTTCCGCCTCGGGGAGGGCCGGAAAATAACGCTCCACCGAGGTCACGTCGAAATTCAGCAACGACAGCCAGTCGCGCAAGCGCCGCTCGGAGTAGATATGGTCGATCTGCGGGGGCCAGGCGCCACGCGCCAGCAGCCGCCGCAGGCCCACCACGCTCCAGGGATTGAAGCCCAGCACGATGAGCCGGCCGCCGCCCGCGAGCACCCGCTCGCACTCGCGCAGCAACTGGTGCGGCTCGCTGGAGCGCTCGTGCGTGTGGGGCAACAGCACGGCATCGACCGAATGGCTGGCCACCGGCAACTGCCAGTCCTCGGCGATGAACCCGACCCCCGGACCGGGCGCCCCGTCGCAGACTGCGCGCCGCACGGTGCCGGCCATGCCCAGGAAGGCCTCCGCCGGGCCCCAGGCGCCGACTTGCAGCAGTTGCGAGCCGAATACGCGTCGCAGCGGCTCCGCGGCCACGGCCCGCTCCGCGGCGCGCAGCCGTACCCCCAGCGGGGTGTCGAGCCACTCGGCAAGATCGGGCGGATAGACAGGCATGGCCGCAAGGATAGCCCAAGTCCCGGGCAGGGACACGGCCGGCGCGCGGCCCGGCGGGTTGGCCGGGAGCGCCGCCACCCGTAGAATCCCCGGATGCTGCAGGTCACCCCGGTCCCGGCACTCAGGGACAACTACATCTGGCTGATCCATGGCGCCGACCCGCGGCGGGTCGCCATCGTCGATCCCGGCGATGCCCGGGCTGTGATCGCGGCCATCGCGCAGCACGATCTCGAACCCGTCGCCATCCTGCTGACGCACCACCACCCGGATCACTCCGCCGGCATCCCTGCGCTGCGCGAGGCCTACGGCGTGCCGGCCTGGGGGCCGGCCGGGGAGCCGGTGCCGGGCATGACAGTCGCCGTGTCGGGCGGGGCACGGGTCGACCTGCCGGACCTGGAGCTCGGCTTCGAGGTCATCGACATCCCCGGCCACACCGCCGGCCACATCGCCTTCGGCGGCCATGGCGCGCTGTTTTGCGGCGATACGCTGTTCAGCGCCGGCTGCGGCCGGATCTTCGAGGGCACGCCGGCCGAGATGCTCGCCTCGCTCGACAGGCTCGCGGACCTGCCCGACGACACCCGGGTGTTCTGCGGCCACGAGTACACGCTCGCTAACCTCAAGTTCGCCGCGGCGGTGGAGCCGACCAGCGCCGACATCGCGCGGCATGCCGAGCACGTCTCGGGCCTGCGTCGCGACGGCGTTCCCAGCCTGCCGACCACCATCGGCCTCGAGAAACGCATCAATCCTTTCCTGCGCTGTGGCGAGCCGGCCGTCGTGGCCTCCGCCGCGCGTCGCGCCGGTCACACCCTGGCCGACCGCGTCGCGGTGTTCGCCACCGTGCGGCGCTGGAAAGACGAGTTCGCCTGACCGGAGGGCCTGCATTGCGCCGCCTGACACGAATTGCCGCCTGCATGATCCTCGCCGTTTCGCTGACCGCCTGCGCGACCCAGCGGGGCGACCCTCCCGAATCCGCCATCGAACCCGCGACGACCGCTGCGCAAACCCCCGGCAAGGCCAAGCCTCCGAGCCGGCCAGGTACCGTGGCGAAGACCCCGTCGCGCGCACCGCGCCCTCTCGATGACGCAGATGAAGCAGATGACGCTGCCGACGAGACCGAGGAACTCGCGGACGTGCTCGCGCGCCTGCGCGAGAGCTACGGATTTCCCCCGGTCGACAATGACGCCGTCCAACGCCAGGTGGAATGGTTTGCCCGCAACCCCCGCCATCTCGAGCGCGTGTTCGAGCGGGCGCGCCCCTACCTGCCGCACGTAGCCGACGAAATCGCGGCACGCGGCCTGCCGGCGGAACTCGCCTTGTTGCCGGTCATCGAGAGCGCCTTCGATCCTTTTGCCTATTCGCACGGTCGGGCGGCCGGACTGTGGCAGTTCATCCCGGCGACCGGCGCGCGTTTCGGCCTCAAGCAGAACTGGTGGTATGACGGGCGTCGCGACGTGGTCGAGTCCACGCGCGCCGCGCTCGAGTACCTCGAGTACCTGCACGGCATGTTCGAGGGGGACTGGCTGCTCGCCGTGGCCGCCTACAACGCCGGCGAGGGGACGGTGGGCCGCGCCGTGCGAAACAACCGCGCCGCCGGGCAGCCGACCGATTTCTGGCACCTGCGGCTGCCGACCGAGACCCGCGACTACGTGCCGCGCCTGCTCGGGCTGGCGGTCGTGCTGGCGGACCCGGAGCAGCACGCCCTGTCGCTGCCCGAGATACCCGGCGGCGCGGTGTTCGCGCCGGTGGAACTCGACGGCCAGATCGACCTCGCGGTGGCCGCGGCGCTCGCCGGCATCGAGCTCGAGGCGCTGCAGGCCTTGAACCCCGGTTTCAATCGCTGGGCCACCGACCCGGAGGGTCCGCACCGGCTGCAGCTGCCGATCGAAGCCGTGGAACCGTTCTACGTCGGTCTCGCCGAGCTGCCGGCGTCCGAGCGGATGCGCTGGCACCGCCACCAGGTGCGGCCCGGCGATACCCTCAGCGGCCTCGCCCGCCAGCACCGCACTACCGTGGCGGCGATCCAGCAGGCGAACGACATCACCGGCACGAGCATTCGCGTCGGCGGTCACCTGATGATTCCCACCGCGACCCGCGATGCGCGCACCTACCCGCACGGCGCCGCAGAAACCCGCCGCACGGTGCGGGCCAAGGACGCCCAGTTGCGCCGGGTGAACTACACTGTGCGGCGCGGTGACTCCCTGTATCGCATCGCAAACAATTTCCGCGTCACGGTGGACGACATCCGGCGCTGGAATAATCTCGACGCCAACCGCCACCTGCAACCCGGGCAGCGGCTGGTCCTGCACGTTGACGTCACCGCGCAATCGGGCGGTTGAGGAGCACACCATGGGATTCCTGCACGGCAAGCGCGCGCTGATCGTCGGCCTCGCCAGCGAGCGCTCGATCGCCTGGGGCATCGCCCAGGCCATGCATCGCGAGGGCGCGGAACTCGCCTTCACCTACCAGGGCGAGAAGCTCAAGCCGCGCGTGGAGGCGATGGCGGAACAACTGGGCGGCGGCTTCACCTGCGCGATGGACGTCGCCGAGGATGCGGAGATTGCCGCCGCTTTCGAGGCGCTCGGCCAGCACTGGGATGGCCTCGACGTCATCGTTCACTCGGTGGGGTTCGCGCCGCGGGACCAGCTCACCGGCCGCTTCGTCGACGCCGTCAGCCGCGAGGGCTTCCGCATCGCGCACGACATCAGCGCCTACAGCTTTGCGGCGCTGGCGCAAGCCGGACTGCCGATGATGCGCGGCCGGGGCGGCTCGCTGCTCACGCTCAGCTATCTCGGCGCGGTGCGCGCGGTACCCAACTACAACGTGATGGGTCCGGCGAAAGCCAGCCTCGAGGCTACCGTGAGGTTCCTGGCGGCCGATCTCGGCGCCGAAGGGCTGCGGGTCAACGGTATCTCGGCGGGGCCCATCAAGACGCTGGCGGCGGCCGGCATCGGCGGCTTCCGCAAGATGCTGGCACAGGTGGCGCGGATCGCGCCCCTGCAGCGCAACGTCACCATCGAGGACGTCGGCAATGCCGCGGCCTTCCTGTGCTCGGACCTCGCCGCCGGCATCACGGGCGAGATCCTGTATGTCGACGGCGGCTACAGCCACGTCGGCATGTCCTTGCCGGACGACTGACGCCGACATGGCCCTGCGCTCCGCCGCGTACTTCGTTCAGCGCTATCTCCTCGGGCGTCAGACCCTGCTGGCGCCAGTGCCGGAATTCGACCTGGAGCTGCGCGTGCCGGCGGGCGATGAGGCCGGCCGTCACCTCTTCGAGGCGGCCATGCACGCGCCGGCAGTGATCGATTACCTGGCGACCGGGGTCGAGCTGGCGCCGGGGGACGTGGTGTTCGACATCGGCGCCAGCATCGGCTGGTACTCGCTGTTGCTGGCGCGACTGGCGCCCCGCGGCACCAGCATCCACGCCTTCGAGCCCGATCCCTGGACGCGCGGCCTGCTGCAGGAGAACGCCAGCCGCAATCGCGCGGATGCCATCACGGTGGTCGGTGCGGCGGTGGGCGAAGATTCCGGTCCTGCGCGGCTGCATCGCTACGGTCCGCGCCGGCGCGGTCGCAATGGTCTCCTGGCGGGGAGCCGCCCGGAGACCATCGACATCGAGATGGTCAGCCTGGATGATTATTGCGGCCAGCACGGTCTCGCCGACCGGCCGGTCGGCTTCATCAAGATCGGCGTGGAAGGCTTCGAGTTTTTCGCCCTGCGCGGCGCGCTCGCGACGCTGGGGCGGTGCCGCGCGCTGCTCACGGAATTCTCGCCGGCGCGACTCGAGGCAGCGGACGTCCATCCTGCGGGCATGCTCGACCTCCTGGTCGAGCTCGGTTTTGCGCCGGCAGTGCTCGGCCCGGGCGGGCCCCACCCGGTGACGCGGGCCGAACTGCTCGTCGATGGCCTGGCGCGCAACGTGGTGTGGCATCGACCCGGCGCGGCCGCATCCCCGCGCCCGCCCGATCCCGACGCCCTGGCCATCTAGCCCCGCTCCGGGCGCAGCCGCGGCCGCCGGGTTCAGGCGCGCGCCGCCGCCACTTCGCCGCTGAGGATCCCCTCCTCGCCTTCCAGTTTCGCGATGATCACCGCGCAGGCGCAGTCGCCGAGGATGTTGATGGCGGTGCGCGCCATGTCGAGGATGCGGTCAAAGACGAACAGCACGCCGATGGCCTCCACTGGCAATCCCACGGCGGCCAGGATGATAGCGATCGCCACCAGCGACGCCGAGGGTATGCCGGCGACGCCCACCGAGGTCACCAGCGCGGTGACCACGATGATGAACTGGATGCCGAACGACAGCTCGAGCCCGTAGGCCTGGGCGATGAACATCGCCGCCACGCATTCGTAGAGCGCCGTGCCGTTCATGTTGACGGTGGCGCCCAGCGGCAGCACGAAACTGGAAGTGCGGTTCGACACGCCGGCGCGACGCTCCATGGAATCCATGGTGATCGGCAGCGTCGCCGACGACGAAGCCGTCGAAAATGCCGTCAGCAAGGCTGGCGCGGCGGCGCGGTACAGCGCGACGGGACTGGCGCGCGCGACCAACCGGACCAGCAGGGGAATCGTCACCAGCGCATGCAGTGCGAGCGCTCCGAGCACCGTCAGGCTGAACACGATCAGCGGCTGGGCGGCGTCGAACCCTGTCCGCGCCACCGTGCGGGCCACCAGGCCGAACACGCCGATCGGCGCGAAGGCCATCACCCAGGTGGTGATTTTCATCATGACGGCGAACAGTGCGTCCCAGAAGCGGTACAACGCATCGCCCTTCTCGTGGCCGACGCGCGTCATGAAGTAACCGAACACGATGCTGAAAAAGATCAGGCCGAGCATTTGCCCGTCCGCGGCGGCCTGGACGATGTTCGGCGGCACCATGCTGAGGAACATCTGCGCGAGCTGTCCGAGGCCACCCGCGCCTGCGCCCGCCCCGACGCTCTCCGCCACGGCCCGGGTGCTTTCCTCGAGCGCCAGCAGCTCGCGCGCCGGCTCGCCGTTGACGATGCCCGGCTGCACCAGGTTCACCAGCACCAACCCGATGAGGATGGCCAGCAGGGTAGTGACGCCGTAGAACAGCAAGGTCTTGCCGCCGAGCCGGCCGAGGTTGCCGCCGCTGCCGATACCGGCCACGCCCACGATGATCGAAGACACGATCAGGGGCACGATCAGCATGCGCAGCGCATTGATGAACAGCGTGCCGACGAAGTCGTACACGGCGTACAAGGTGACGCCGAACAGCCGTCCTTCGTCGCCACTGATCCAGCCCGCAGCGATACCCGCGCCAATCGCGATCAGTATCTGCCAGTGGAGCTGGAGCTTGCGCACCCCTTACTGCAGGGAATTCTCGAAGATGGTGACCTTCGCTCCCTGGCGCAGGTGCTCGAGGTAGGCCTGCAGCTCCTGCGAGGCGCGCGCGCCACGGGTTTGCTCGCCGAGCTCGCGCCGCTCCTCGGGCCGCAGCAGCTCGAGCCCGCCGGGGGTTACCGACAGCACCCGGACGGCGAAATAGGCGTTCGAGCCCTCGTTGCCCACCACTAACGGCTGGCCCTCGGCCGGGCGACCCGAGGTGAAGGCAGCCTGCGAAACGTAGGGCGGCACAGTGACGTCGTCGCGCACGACAGTGACCCCGGCAACGAAGTCCGCCTCGAGGCTCTCTGCGACCTCGGCGATCGGCTCCCCGGCTTCCAGTCGCGCCACCGCCTGCTGGCCGAGCTCGCGGGCGCGCTCCGCGGCGCGATCGCGCCGCAGTTCGCCCTCAATCTGTCCGGCGACGTCCTGCAGCGGGCGCAACTCCGGCGGGCGGTGCGCGGTTACCCGGATCACCGCAGCGCGGCCGTCGTCGAGTTCGAGCAACGAGCTGTTCTCCCGGCGCTGAAATACGGCCTCGGTCCAGGCCGCGGCGATGACGGGCGGCAAAGCGCCGATGCCGGGTCCGCCCTGGCGGGTGAGGCCCTCAAGCTGCCGGACGGCGAAGCCGGTCTCGGCCGCTGCCGGCTGCAGACTGTCGGGGCTTTCGAAGGCAATGCGCGCCACCGTCTCGGCGTCGTCGTAGAAGCGGTCCTCCGCCCGGCGCCGTGCGTACTCGCCCTTCAGCTCCTCGCGGGCCTCCTCGAAGCTCGCGCCGCCGCTGCGCTCGATCTCCTCGAGACTGATCAGGTGCCAGCCGAACTCGCTGCGCACCGGCGCACTGACCGTACCCGCCTCCATGGCGAACAGGGCCTGCTCGAACGGCGCCACCATCGTGCCGGGCTCGACCCAGCCGAGCTCCCCGCCGGCCCGCGCCGAGCCCGGGTCCTCGGACGCCTCGGCAGCGACCGCGGCGAAATCCTCGCCGCCCGCAATGCGTTCTGCAAGCGCGGCGATGCGCGCTTCCGCGGCGGCGGCGTCATCGCCCGCCCGCACGAGGATGTGCGCCGCCTTGCGACGCTCGCGTCCCGTGAAACGCTCCGGCTCACGGCGCAATTCCATCTCGTAGAACGCGCGCAGGTCGTCCTCGGATACCTGGATGTCCGCAGCCAGTTCCTCGATGTTGATCTCGATGTACTCGATGTCGACGCTCTCGGGCGTCTTCCAGCGCTCGGCGCTGGCCTGGTAGCGGGCCTCGATGTCCGCCGCGCTCACCTCGACCTCGTCGCGGAAGCGATCCACCGGCAGCGACAGCCATTCCACCTCGCGCAGCTCGCGCTGCAGGGCGACGCGGCGCTGCAGCTCTTCCTCGGTGACGAACGAGGACAGCACGATGGCGTCCTGCAGCTGTTGCACCTCGAGCATCCGGCGTTGCTCGGCCTCGAACAGCGCGGGCGTGAAACCGGCGCCGGCGAGCGTGGCGCGGTAGGCGTCCATGCTGAACTGGCCGCCGACCTTGAACACGTCGAAGGACCGGATGTAGTTCATCAGGTCCGCGTCATTGACGCGATAGCCCTGCTCGTCGATACGCTGCTGCAGCAGCTCGCGGCGCACGAACTGCTCGATGACCCCGCGGCGGATCTCGCCGGCGATTTCCTCGGGAATGTCGCCGCGGAAGGCCTGCTGGAAGCGGGTGACCTGCTCCTGGTAGGCGCGGCGCACCGGCTCGACCGGCACCTCGACGCCGTTGACCTTGGCGGCCATCGGCCGGGGCGTGAAGCTCAGGTCGATGCCCCACACGGCGAACACGATGCCAATGGTGATGACGATCGTCCAGGCCACCCAACCGGTGATCTTCTCGCGAATTTTCTGCAGCATTGCCTGCCTCGGCTCTGGTGTCGGGCCCGGCCAGCCGGGCCCGGAAAGTGAAAGGGCGCCACGGGGGCGCCCTTTCGTTCATTGGCGGAGCGGACGGGACTCGAACCCGCGACCCCCGGCGTGACAGGCCGGTATTCTAACCAACTGAACTACCGCTCCTGAACTCAACCTGGTGGGTGCTGAAGGGATCGAACCTTCGACCTTCGCCGTGTAAAGGCGACGCTCTCCCAGCTGAGCTAAGCACCCGCGCTCCCCGGGAGGGCGCGCTAGTTTACAGCGTCCTTCAGGGCTTTGCCAGCCTTGAAACCGGGGACGCGGCTGGCGGAGATATTGATAGTCTCGCCGGTCTTGGGGTTGCGCCCCTGGCGCGCCGCGCGGGACTTCACGGAGAAGCTCCCGAAGCCGATGATGGCGACCTGGTCACCCTTCTTGAGGGCCTTGGTCACCGTCTCCACGAATGCTTCGACGGCCTTGGTGGCGTCGCTCTTGGTCAGGTCGGCAGCCGCAGCCACGGCTTCGATCAGTTCGCCCTTGTTCATCAACGTACCTTCAAATTTCGTAGGTGTATGTTCGAGCCGCCGCGCGGCTCCCATGTCGCGCCCCTCGCCGTATACGTGCCCCCTGAAGTCGCGGAATGGGACAGTCTCGGAATCGGGCGGCGCGGTTTCGCGCCCCTGAATTGCTTGGCCCGCCGTAGTGGCGGGCCAGGCAGAGGGCACCGTGAAAGACTGCGATTTATAACAAGCGCGCCGGTCAAGGTCAATGTGAAAGTTTCCGGCACACGCGCCGGCGAGGCGCAGGGTATGATACGCCGAGTTATCACGAGAGGCTGAATCGATGGAACTCGATCCACTGTTCCTGTCGCGCATCCAGTTCGCGTTTGTCGTGTCCTTCCATGCGATCTTCCCGGTATTCTCCATCGGTTTGGCGGCCTACATCGCGTTGCTCGAGGGGATCTATTACCGCACCGAAAACCCGGTCTACCTGAAACTCTCGAAGTTCTGGACCAAGATATTCGCGGTCGTGTTCGGCATGGGCGTGGTGTCCGGCATCGTGATGGCCTTCCAGTTCGGCACCAACTGGAGCAATTACTCCTACGCCGCGGCAAACTTCATCGGCCCGCTGCTCGCCTACGAGGTGGTCACCGCCTTTTTCCTCGAGGCGACCTTCCTCGGCGTGCTGCTGTTTGGCCGCGACAAGGTGCCGCACGGGGTGCACCTGTTCGCTGCCTGCATGGTGGCGATCGGCACCTTCGTCTCGTCCTTCTGGATCCTCTCGGCCAACAGCTGGATGCATACGCCGGCCGGCACGGAACTGGTTGACGGCGTCATCCAGATGACGTCCTGGACCCAGGCCATTTTCAACTCCTCTTTCCCCTACCGCTTCGCCCACTTCGCGATCGCATCGTTCATCACCGGCGGCTTCGTGGTGGCCGGGGTAAGCGCCTGGTACCTGTTGCAGGGACGGCACGCGGACGTCGCGCAGAAGGCGCTCAAGATGTGCGTCATCATGCTGGTGATCGCCACGCCGCTGCAGCTGTTGAGCGGCGACATGCACGGGCTGAATACCTTCGAGGAGCAGCCCATCAAGGTCGCCGCCATGGAGGGTGTCTGGGAGACCACCTCCGGCGCACCGCTGCTGTTGTTCGCCATCCCTGACGCGAAGAACGAGACCAATCATTTCGAGATCGGCATTCCCAAGCTCGCCAGCCTCATCCTGACCCACAGCCTTGACGGCGAGGTCACCGGCCTGCTGTCGGTGCCGCCGGAGGAGCGTCCGCCGGTCGGCGTCGTATTCTGGAGTTTCCGGATCATGGTGGCCATCGGCATGCTA